>OHGQ01000846.1_pt1 | contig 10694 bp, 11 predicted proteins | sample 1567811 | NCBI WGS metagenome assembly OHGQ01 (sample SAMEA3879576, study PRJEB24766) | human gut metagenome | biome: human-associated habitat; feature: feces | place: USA | collected 1985/1987 | reverse complement strand
ACTTCATAAGAAAAGAAAAGGAGAACGAAAATGAAGAAAAAAAGATTTCTGTCACTTCTGCTCACAATCGTAATGCTTGTGTCTACACTTGCAATGAGTGGATGTGGAACACAGAACCAGTCAGCTAATGGTAACTATGATGGAGAGCTTGTGTATGACCATTCAATGGAATTACAGTATGCAAAGCTTTTCTCTGTAGATTATTACAAGGGCGGTTATAAGCTTATTACAATAACTAACAGAGATGAAGATACAGCAATTGTATCTAAGCAGTCAAAGCTTTTACTTGTTCCAGAGGGAATGTCTACACCATCAGGAATTGATTCTGACACTGTAGTATTAAATGCACCTGTAACTAATATGCTTGTATCATCTACACCAGTAACATCACTTATGAGCGCAAGTGATTGTCTTGACAGCATAAGCCAGGTTACTTACGAAAAGAAATCGTGGTATATAGATGCAGTTAAGCAGGCATTTGATGATGGAAAGCTTACTTATGTTGGCGATTACAAAGCACCTGATTATGAAACAATAATAGCAGGAGCACCAACACTTGCAATATTCTCAACAATGCTTACAAGTGTTCCAGATGTAGCAGAGAAGTTAAAGGAATTAGGAATTAACTATATATTGGACCAGTCTACATATGAAGATCATCCATTAGGAAGAGTAGAATGGGCTAAGCTTTATGCGGCACTTTGTGATAAAGAAGAGTCTGCAACACAGATGTATAATGCACAGGCAGCATATGTAGATACCCTTTCAAAGGCTGAAAATACAGGTAAGTCAGTTGCAGTATTCTACATTACATCTAAGGGCAAGCTTTATGTAAGAAATGCAGGAGATTATCTTGCACAGATGGTAAATATAGCAGGTGGTAATTATGTGTTCTCTGACCTTAATACAGATAAGACAGGAACACAGGAGATGGGTATCGAAAGCTTTTATGAGAAAGCCAAAGATGCAGATTATGTAATCTATGTATGGAATCTTGGCGGTAAGCCATCAACACTTAGTGATTTCACAGGTTATAACAGTGTTCTTTCTGATTTAAAGGCTGTTAAGGATGGAAATGTATGGTGTACAACACCAGATTTCTTCCAGATTGCAGATACAATCGGAAGCATGATACTAGCAGCAGAAACTGGAAGTGCCAATACAAAGATACGTTTAATAATTTTCCAGACAGAAGCTGTTTGAGCATCATTTACAGGTTTTAATTCATTACCATAGTTTTTGACAATATCTTTTTCTAATTTTATATGGAAATAAACTAAAACCATGACACCAGTAATAGCACCAGCTAAGGCACCTAAGGAAGCACCAGCTGAAGCATATTCAAGTCCATAAGGTAAGAGGAGTTGAGCGAATAAAATCATGGTTACAACGCGGAATATCTGTTCAACAATCTGTGATACAGCAGTTGGTGTCATGCGTTGCCAACCTTGTAGATATCCTCGAGAACTAGCTAAGATAGTAACGAAGAATACAGCTGGAGCAAGTGCAATAATGGAATAATATGCACGAGAGTCACGCACAAATTGCCAATCTATGAGCCATTGAGCACCGAAATAGGTCAGCAAACTAAAAAATAAACCAGTGCAGAACATAAAGCACATGGAAATGCGAAAAATGCGTTTTGCCCCAAAAATATCATTTAAGGCAACTCTTTCAGCTGTTATAATAGAAATAGCTACAGGAACACCTGCAGAAGAAACGGTCAAGGCTAAAAAATAAATAGGAAAAGCCATTTGATAAAGACCGATACCTTCACCGCCTAAAACGCGGGAAACAAAAATCCAGTTTAGTGAGCCGATAACTTTAACTACCAAGCTAGCGACTGTTAATATAAAAGTTCCTTTTAAAAAGCTTTCAGCTTTATGAGATTTTTTTGAAGTATTATCTTGTTCGTTAATGGAAAACACCTGCTTTAAAACATCATTTTCTTTTAATTGAAAAGACTGTATAATAGTAAATACAGCTTAAAAAAAGTAATTATACTAGAAAATTATAGCATTTATCGTAAAACTATGCTAGTATATTTTATTTTTATAACTATAAAGCTAGGATTAAATGAGCATTGAATGAGTTTTAGTAAAATAAAAAGAGAAAGGAAAATTTTTATGGAGTATAATTATCTAGGATTTGATATAAATATTGGTAAATCAAAACCTGAAAATATTGTACATAGAGAAGTTGCTTGTCCATTTTGTGATGTGAAAAGTTTAAAAAATATCATAGAAATAAAAAATGATATGATATTTTTGGAAAATAAATATCAAGTTTTACAAGATGCTTATCAATTATTAATTATTGAAGGCAGTGAATGTAATGCAGATATTCCTGATTATACTTTAGAACATATGCAAGAACTCATGCATTTTAGTATAAATCACTGGCTCAATATCATTAATAGTAAAAAATATAAAACAGTACTTTTCTTCAAAAATCATGGGCCTTTATCTGGTGGAACTATGCGTCATCCACATATGCAAATTGTCGGCATTAAAAATTTAGAGTTTAAAAATATGTGTGATAAACGCCAATTTGAGGGTATTAAAATTGCAGAAAAAAATAATGTAGTTATGAACTTGTCTACAAAGCCACGTGTGGGATTTACAGAAGTCAATGTAATTATGAAAGGTCTAAATGATATCGATACCTTAGCTGAATTTGTGCAAATAGGCGTCGATTATATCATGAACCATTTCAGCGTAAATTGTAGCAGTTATAATTTATTCTTCTATTTAATTGAAGGCAATATACATGTAAAAATAATGCCTAGATTTGCGACATCACCATTATTCATTGGCTATAATATCGAACTTGTGCCAAATAATTTACAAGAGATTGCAAAACATATAAAACAATTATATTTTGACAAAAAAAACGACTAAGCATTTAAGCGTAGTCGTTTTTTTATTTATTAAATTATTTCATATCGTCTTCAGCATCTTGTTTTTCTGGTGGTACAGGGAACATTTCTAAATCTGGATTATTATCTTGAATCCAGCCTAATGCCCATTCGTTGTTTACAAGAAGTACAGGACGATCTTTCATATCATATACGAACATTCCACGGTCAGCACCACGGAGAGATTCTGGAGTTACAGGACGATTATCTTTGAAGCGAAGCCAACGAGCAACTTCAAATGGTTGCATATTCATGACTATTTCTGTATTATATTCGCTTTTTAAGCGGTATTCTAATACATCAAACTGCAATTGTCCTACAGTACCAACGATATAAGATTCCATACCAGCACCTGCTTGTTGGAATAATTGTACAGCACCTTCTTGTGTAAGCTGCATGATACCTTTTACGAATTGTTTGCGTTTCATAGTATCTTTAGCAGAAACACGAGCAAATCTTTCTGGTGGGAATACAGGGAAATCTGCAAATTTGAATTTGTGAGAAGGCATACAAAGTGTATCACCAATACCGAAGATACCAGGGTCAAATAAACCAACAATATCTCCAGGGTATGCAGTATCAATGATTTGACGGTCTTGAGCTAAGAATTGTTGTGGCTGAGAAAGTTTTACAGCTTTGCCACCTTGCATATGATAAACGCTCATACCACGTTCGAATTTACCAGAGCAAATGCGAATGAAGGATAATCTATCATGATGAGCAGGGTTCATATTAGCTTGAATTTTGAAGATGAAGCCAGAGAAATTTTCATCATCAGGGCTGATAAGACCATCGGAGCTCATACGAGGTTGAGGAGCTGGTGCAAGACGAAGATATTCTTCTAAGAAACCACGTACACCGAAGTTAGTCATGGCACTACCAAAGAACATAGGTGTCAATTCACCTTTATTTACTTTGTCCATAGACCATTGTTCGCCAGCAACATCAAGTAAATCAATATCATCTAATAAAGCTTGATAATCAGTGTCGCCAATGATTTCTTTAGCTTTTGGGTCTTTTAAATCAAAAATTACAGACTCACGTTCTTCTTGACCATGAGATGTATCTTCACTGAATAATTCTACTTTTTCAGTTTCGCGGTGATAAATACCTTTATAATGACCATCTGTACCGATAGGCCAATTCATTGGATAAGAGCGAATACCTAAAACATCTTCGATTTCTTCCATTAATTCAAGTGGAGCTTTACCAAAACGGTCAAGTTTATTAACAAATGTAAAAATTGGAATATGACGTTGTTTACAAACTTTGAATAATTTTTTTGTCTGTGCTTCGACACCTTTGGCTACGTCGATAATCATGACAGCACTATCTACAGCCATGAGTGTACGATAAGTATCTTCACTGAAGTCTTGGTGACCTGGAGTATCAAGGATATTGATACGACAACCAGCATAATCAAATTGAAGCACACTAGAAGTTACAGAAATACCACGCTGTTTTTCAATTTCCATCCAGTCAGAAACAGCATGACGTTGAGTTTTACGGGATTTTATAGAACCTGCTAAATGGATTGCACCTCCATAGAGCAATAATTTTTCAGTTAAAGTAGTTTTACCAGCATCTGGGTGAGAGATAATCGCAAAAGTACGTCGTTTTTGAATTTCAGTTTGTAATTCCGACAATTTAAATCCTCCTATAAAAAAATAGTACTATCTTTTTATTCTATCATAAGTAATGATAGAGTGGTAGAAGTTTATTAAAATAAGCATCACAATTAAGCATTATAATTAAATGTCCTGTAATAATATACATAAATATATATATTTAAAGGTAACAGATTTAAATATATAATTAAGAAATAGGGAATTTATTTACTAGATAGTACATATTATTTATTGCTTATTAAAAGATAAAAAATATAAAATTTTTAAATTAGGTACTTGACTGTTGTAAACTTGTAAAGTATAATAAACAACATCAAGACTAAGACCTACATAAAGGAATTATAATAATTATATTTTAGGCCTATGCTGGGAGGAATCATAATGAATTTTTCTAAAAAACGTTTGCGCATAGCAGGATTACTTCTTGGTATGACAATGTTCGGTAGCATTTTCGCTGGTTGTGGCGGTGAAGAAGCAGCAAATAGTGATGAAATTAAAATCGGTGCCAATTTTGAAATGACTGGTAATGTTGCTAACTATGGTACAACAACATTAGAAGGTTTGAAATTAGCTATCAAAGAAGCTAATGACGCCGGTGGAATTAATGGTAAAAAAATTACTCTAGTTGAAGCTGATAATAAATCGGACCCTGCTGAAGCAGCTAACGCAGCTACAAAACTTATTTCTGATGATAAAGTTGTAGCTATTGTAGGACCTGCAACTTCTGGTGCAGTACAAGCTGAATCTCAGGTAGCAACTGAAAATAAAGTGCCAATTATCGCACCTGATGCAACAAGCCCTGATATTACAGTAGAAAATGGTCAAGTTAAACCATTTGTATTCCGTGGTTGCTTCATTGACCCATTACAAAGTAATACAATGGCAGCTTTTGCAGCTAACGAATTAAAAGCTAAAACAGCTGTTATTTATTTAGATTCTAGTACAGATTATTCTAAGAGCTTAGCTGAAGTATTTAAAAATAAATTTGAAGCTTTAGGCGGTAAAGTCGTAATGGAAGAAGCTTTCGTAGCTAAAGACCAAGACTTTAAAGCAACTCTTACAAATATTAAAACAGCAAATGCAGATATAATTTATATTCCTGCTTACTATGAAGAAGTTGGTAAAATTGTAAAACAAGCACGTGAACTTGGTATTACACAACCAATTTTAGGTACAGATGGTTGGGATGATACAAAAGTAGTAGATATCGCTGGTGCAGATGCACTTAATAATACTTACTTCATCACTCACTATACTGAAACAGATCCAGATGCTAAAGCTTTTGTAGATGCATTCACAAAAGAATATGGTCATGCTCCAGGTGTATTTGCTGCTCTTGGTTATGATGCAGGTAAAATGCTCGTTGATGCTATAAAACGTGCAGGTAGCACAGATCCAGAAGCAATTCAGAAAGCATTAGCAGAAACTAAAGATTTACAAGTTGGTACAGGTAAACTTACTGTTGATGAAAATCACAACTTGATCAAAAATGCTTTCATTATTGAAATGAAAGATGGTAATAAAGTTCTTAAACAAAGAGTTACACCAACAACAGCAGAAGGCTGATTATACTAGGTGAAAGGGCCGCAATTTTGCGGCCTTTCTTTGTGAAGGAGGAAGGTAAGATGGATTTTTTTGAGCAATTAATACAGCAATTAATCAATGGTATTTCCTTAGGTAGTATTTATGCATTGATTGCTTTAGGATATACCATGGTATATGGTATTATCAAGTTGATAAACTTTGCCCATGGTGATATTTATATGGTTGGTGCGTATGTAGGCTTTTATGCTGTAACAATGACTAAAATGTCAATTATTCCAGCACTTATCATATCTATGGTTGTTACTGGTCTTTTAGGAATTTTAGTAGAAAAAATAGCGTATAAACCATTGCGTAAAGCTCCACGTATATCACTGTTAATAACAGCGATTGGGGTTTCATTTTTCCTTGAATATACAAGTATGTATTTTGTTTCACCAACACCAAGAACTTTTCCAAATGTTATTGATTCCTTATCTTTAAATATTGGTTCATTTGTAATTAATGGACAGCAATTATTAATTTTTATTATTACTGTAATTTTGATGGTATTACTCACTTACATTGTACAGAAAACTAAAATGGGTAAAGCTATGCGTGCTGTATCCTTTGATACAGAAACAGCTCAACTCATGGGTATAAATGCAGATAGAGTAATTTCTTTTACTTTTGGTATTGGTTCAGCATTAGCTGCCGCTGGTGGCGTTTTAGTAGGTGTATATTATAACTCTATTGACCCACTTATGGGGATTATGCCAGGGCTTAAAGCTTTCGTTGCCGCTGTATTAGGTGGTATCGGTAGCATTCCAGGAGCTATGACTGGTGGTATTGTTTTAGGTGTAATAGAAGCTTTAGTATCCGGTTTTATATCTTCTACATTCCGTGATGCAGCAGCTTTTGCGATATTAATATTAGTATTGTTATTCAAACCATCTGGTATTTTTGGTAAGAATACTAATGAGAAAGTGTAGGTGTTAAAAGTGAATTCTCTTAGAAAAAAAGATATAATAACTTTAATACTTGCGATTGTTTTATTTGGCGTTTTGCAATTTTTAATGGCTGAAAGAATTATTGGCTCATTCTGGGAATTAAATATTTTCCTTGTATGTGTCAATATTATCATGGCAGCAAGTTTAAATTTGATAAATGGTTATACAGGTCAATTTTCTTTAGGTCATGCTGGCTTTATGGCAGTAGGTGCCTATGTTGGCGTAATTTAACAGTTAATTTTCATTCTCCATTTATTGTAGCTTTATTAATTGGCGGTTTTGCAGCTGGTATTTTGGGATTTTTGATTGGTTTGCCAACATTACGTCTAAAAGGCGATTATTTGGCTATCGCTACATTAGGTTTAGGGGAAATCATTCGTATTGTTATCATGAATATAGAGTATGTAGGTGGTGCAGCTGGTTTTAAAGGTATACCACATAATACGACTTTTCCATGGGTATTTTTTATAATGTTATTTACATTGTTCTTCATTAAGAATTTTGTTAATTCTAAATATGGTCGTTCTTGTATTGCTGTACGTGAAAATGAGATTGCAGCAGAGGCTATGGGGGTTAATACTACAAAATATAAAGTAATGGCATTTACTATTGGTGCTATTTTTGCTGGTATTGGCGGTGGATTATTCGCTCATTGTTTCTATATTATCAATCCATCTTCATTTACTTTTATGGCATCATTTAATTTCTTAATCATGGTAGTACTTGGCGGATTAGGTTCAATTACAGGTTCAATCGCTGGTGCATTTGTAGTAACTTTCGTATCAGCAGCACTTGCTAGCTGGCCTGAATTCCGTATGATTGCATATGCATTAGTATTGATTTTATTAATGTTTTATCGTCCACAAGGTCTTTTTGGTTATACAGAAATTACAAGCCTTAAGATTTTCCAACGTTTTAAGGGAGGTCGTGGATAATTATGGAATTATTAAAAACAGATGGTGTATCAAAAGTATTTGGCGGATTAAAAGCAGTATCTAATTTTGATATAGAGATAAATGAGGGCGAACTCATAGGTCTTATTGGGCCAAATGGTGCAGGGAAAACAACTGCATTTAATTTATTGACAGGTGTATATCAACCAACTACAGGTACTATTGATTTTGTTGGTAAAAGTTTAGTTGGATTAAAACCTTATCAGATAACTTCTCGAGGAATTGCACGTACTTTCCAGAATATAAGGTTGTTCTCGGAATTAACTGTTTTAGATAATGTAAAGATAGCATATGATTCTCATGCAAAATATAGTTTAGTGGAGTCTGTATTTCGTTTGGGTAGATATTTCAAAGAAGAAGATGAAATCACTAAAAAAAGTCTAGAATTATTAAAGATTTTTAAATTAGAAGATAAAGCTTATGAAGTGGCAAAAAATTTACCATATGGGGCACAACGTCGCCTAGAAATTGCTAGAGCTTTAGCAACTAAACCAAAATTATTATTGCTAGATGAACCAGCAGCAGGTATGAATCCACAAGAAACACAAGAATTGATGGAAATGATACGCTGGATACGTAAAGAATTTGGTTTATCTATTTTACTTATTGAACATGATATGAGCTTAGTAATGGGAATTTGTGAACGCATCTATGTTTTGGAATATGGTTGTATTATTGCCAGTGGAACTCCAGAAGAAATTCAGAAAAATCCTGAGGTTATTAAAGCTTATTTAGGTGGGGAGGTGTAGAATTTATGTTAAAAATAAATGATATGAATGTTTATTATGGTGCAATTCATGCTTTAAAAGGAATTAGCCTAGAAATCAATGAAGGTGAAATAGTTACTTTGATTGGAGCTAATGGGGCAGGAAAATCTACAACTCTACGCACTATTTCAGGGCTTTTAAAACCAAAGACTGGTACAATTGAGTTTGAAGGTAAAAATATTGCCGGAATGCCAGCACAAAATATCGTAAAAGCAGGTATTTCTCAAGTACCAGAAGGTAGACGTGTTTTTGCAGAAATGACTGTTATGGAAAACTTGGAATTAGGTGCATTTATTCGTAAGGATAAAGCTGGTATTGCCAAGGATTTGAAAATGGTATTTGAACGTTTCCCAAGACTTGAAGAAAGGGTAAATCAACAGGCAGGAACTTTATCCGGTGGGGAACAGCAGATGCTTGCTATGGGACGAGCTTTGATGAGTAGACCTCGTTTATTACTTTTAGATGAACCGTCCATGGGTCTTGCACCATTATTGATAAGAGAAATTTTTTCAATAATACAAGACATCAATAAAGTAGGCACTACAGTTTTATTAGTAGAACAAAATGCAAATATGGCACTTTCTATTGCTAATCGTGCATATGTTTTGGAAACAGGACGAATTACACTTTCTGGTGATGCCAAAGAACTTGCTGCTAGTGAAGAAGTAAGAAAAGCATATCTTGGTGGCTGATTTTATATAGATAATTGTTGTATGCAGGGATTCGTTAGATTTATAGCGAATCCTTTCTTATAGGATAATAAAATAAATTTATATGAGGTGAAAAAAATGTTTGTTATTAATAGAATGACGAAAAATCCTATGACAGTAACAGCTGATACTAAAGTTGATGAAGTAGCTCATTTAATGAAAAAACATAATTTTCGTCGCTTACCTGTTGTAGATGATGGCAAATTAGTAGGATTTTTAAGCGATAGTGATTTAATGCGTGTAGCACCATCGTCTGCAACAACTTTATCAAGATATGAGATAAATTCTTTACTTGCAAAAATTTGTGTTCGAGATATCATGAAAAAAGATGTTGTTTCTGTAAATGTAGATGCAACTATTGAAGAAGCTGCACTTATTATGTATAAAAATAAAATTGGCGGTATGCCAGTTGTAAGTAATATGGGTGCTGTAGTAGGTGTTATCACAGAAACAGATATTTTCAAAACATTTGTAGACGTAATGGGCTTAGCTGATGGAAAAACTCGTATTACTTTAGAAGTTACAGATAAAATTGGTGTAGTTAAAGATATCGCAGAAATCTTTGGACAAGCAGGTGTTAGCATTGATAGCTTGATAACTTGTAAAAAAGAAGATAATAAATATGAAATCGTTATTCGTGGCGATATTACCAATATTGATGATATCAAAGCAAAATTAGAAGCTAAAGGTTATAAAGTTATTCATACAGTAAAAATTGGCTGATTTATAAAAATAAAAATGCACTGCTAAATTTATATTTAGTAGTGCATTTTTTGTTTAAAGATTATTATTCAAGATATTAGGAAATAGTAGTCCACCATTTGTTGAATTGTTGATTATTTTGGTCAAGAAATACAGTTTCCCCTAATAGTGGAGTGAGCAGTTTATATGATTTATTTTGACTAGCTGTATAAATACGTTCAAAAGGATCTCGCCAGTGGTGAGGGCTTAGAGCAAATTTTCCACAATGTACAGGTAAAAGCATTTTAGCTTGTAAATCCATAGTAGCTTGAGCTACTTCTTCTGGAATCATATGAATTTGTGCCCAAGATGTATTATATTGACCATTTTCCATGATAGCTAAATCAAAGCCTTGGAAATAATCACCAATTTCACGGAATTGAGGACTATATCCGTTGCCAAAAATCTATAAAAATATAAAAATTTGTTTATTTCCTTCTTCATTGA
>OHGQ01000842.1_pt1 | contig 10707 bp, 9 predicted proteins | sample 1567811 | NCBI WGS metagenome assembly OHGQ01 (sample SAMEA3879576, study PRJEB24766) | human gut metagenome | biome: human-associated habitat; feature: feces | place: USA | collected 1985/1987 | reverse complement strand
GGGCAAAGCACCCGCACCCCAACCGCCGCACCCGCCGCGAGCCGGAGGCGCTGGTAGGCTGAGGGAACAAGAGGATAAGGGAGAGCATTATGAAACTGGGCATTCTTGGCACGGGTAAGATCGTGCAGGAATTTTTGCCATGGCTTGTGGAGCACACGCCGTTTACTGTGCAGGCGGTGTGCAGCACCCCGCGCTCGGCGGCAAAGGCCGCAGAGCTGTGTGCACAATATCAGATCCCGCAGCACACCACCAATTATTTTGAGCTTTTGCAGTGGGTGGACGCGGTCTACATCGCCGTGCCCAACTTACAGCACGCCCGCTACGCCCGGGTGGCGCTGGAGGCAGGCAAGCACGTCATTGTGGAAAAGCCCATGGCGGTGACCGCCGCCGAGACCGAGGAGCTGGCTGCGCTGGCACAGCGCAAGCGGCTGTTCCTCTTTGAGGCGATGACCACCCAGTACCAGCCCAACTATGCAAAGCTCCGGGAGCTGCTGCCCCGGGTGGGCACGGTACGCATGGTACAGTGCAGCTTCAGCCAGTATTCCAGCCGGTACGACGCCTTTTGCGCCGGGCAGACCCCGCCGGTGTTCGACCCGCTGTGCGCGGGCGGCGCACTGATGGACTTGGGCGTGTATAACGTCAGCTACATCGTGGGTCTGTTCGGTGAGCCCAACAAGGCAGTATACGCCGCCAACATGGAGCGCAATATCGACACCAGCGGTGTGCTGATGATGGATTACAGCGGTTTCAAGGCGGTAAGCCTTGCCGCCAAGGACTGCGCAGCCCCTGCCCGCTGCATCATTCAGGGCACGAAGGGCTACATCCTGCAAAAATCCACCCCGAACTACTGCGGCGGTGTGACCTTCCATCCCAACGAGGGCAAGGAGGAGCACTACAACCTGAACGGGGATCGTCCCCGGCAGGCGGCAGAGTTCGAGGCCTTTTACCGCGCCATGACCACCGGAGATCAGGAGCTGTGTGCCCGGATGCTGGATACCAGCATCGCGGTGAGCCGGGTACTCACGGTGGCGCGCCGCAGCGCCGGGGTGCGCTTCCCCGGCGACAGGTTCTAACGCATTTTTCTCTGGAACACGCCCTGACAACTACGCGCTTCCAAAGATTTGAATATTCACCTAAAACCCGCAAAGAGCGGGCAGATTTGCGCCGTATCCGACAAAAAGGGCGGAACGGCAGCAGGAGGAAAACTGAATTATGAAGAATACCAATACCAAGACTTTGACTCGTGTGGCCCTGCTGGTGGCCATTGAACTGGTGATGAAGCTTGTCGGTCTGGGCAGTGTGCCCGTGGGCCCGCTGTACATGAGCTTCCTCACCTTGCCCATCGCCGTGGGCGCCATCACCATGGGCCCCGCCGTGGGTGCCCTGCTGGGCGGCGTGTTCGGCGCTGTGAGCTTCTACGATGCCATCACCGGTGCCTCTGCCATGACCGGCGCACTGTTTCAGGTCAGCCCGCTGAACACCTTTATCCTGTGTGTGGGTATGCGTGTGCTCATGGGTCTGTGCTGCGGCCTGATCTTCAAGGCTCTGCAGAAGCTGGATAAGTCCCGCACCTGGAGCTACATCCTCAGCGCCATGACCGCACCCGCCCTGAACACCCTGTTCTTCATGGGCTACATCGTGCTGGCTTTCTACGGCTGCGACTATGTGCAGAATCTGGTGTCCGTCAAGGGCGCTGCCAACCCCTTCATGTTCGTAGTGCTGCTGGTTGGCGTGCAGGGCGTAGCCGAATTTCTGGTGTCCGGCATTCTGGGCGGCATCGTCGCCCGCGCCGTGGCAAAGTTCCTGAAGTAAGACCGGCTGCGCACCATGTCAGGGCGGCGCATCCGTGTTTAGAATAGAAAAATGAATGCTCCTCCGGCAACCCGCCGGGGGAGTTTTTTTGTTGGGAATGCCCCCAATCAATACCCTTTCTGTAAAAATGCAATGCCGGAGCGTCCGCAGACGCTCCGGCATTGCTCTATTAAAAATAATTCTTCCGCTGACTATGCGCAAAGCAGCGCGGCGCGCATTCTAAATCGTCCCGCCTACTCTGTGGCCTTTACTTCTTCTCCCGCAGCTGTTCCAGATAGCCGTCGGCCTTGATGGCCTCCGGGGTGAAGGAGTTATTCTTCCACCAGTTCACAAGGGCGGCGGTCACGGTCAGGCCGGTGGTCACCAGCTGCTCCACGGTGGCGCTCTCGATGGGCAGCATGGGCTTGCCGCAGGCGCTCAGCACCTGATTGGTCAGTGCCAGCGCCAGCGCAGCCGTGCGTGCCAGGGTGGCGGCAGAAATTTTGCAATGGGTATCGTTCATAGGTTCAGTTCCTCTCTTTCTCTAAATCTGCGATGCGGTGGTTGGCCACCTTCATCTGTTCTTCTAAAATGGGTACGCGGCGGGCAAAGTTGTTATGCTCCCGCACCTCCCGGGTCAGTTCTTCCAGCTTGGTGTCGGTCACCGCCTGGCTTTTTCCGTTGGCGATCAGCACGCCGATCAGGGTCACCGCGCCTGCAATGATGGCTGAGATGATGCCTGTCATCGCGCTCACCCCCTCCACCGGGCTTTGTCTGCCCGGGTATCCACGTGCACCCAGCCGGCGGCGCGGCCCGCCTTGACGGGGTAGCGTCCCACGCCGCCCCGGTCCGGCATCAGGCTTTCGGCGTAGGCGGCCACGCCCTCCACGCTCACGTCCTGCACCCGGATATCCGCTGCCCGGCCATACAGGTGCTGGCTGAACTTTGCCCCGCCTGCCTTGGCGTTGTGTGCCGGGGTGCGGTAGGCGCTGGTGATCGTCACCGGTTTTCCGAAGTGCTCCCGGATACGCTCCAGCAGTTCTGCCAACGCCGTGTCGATGAAGACAGGGTCGCTGCCGTCCTTGCAGCGGAACTCCCGCACACAGAAGTGCGGCGAGAGGGCGGTGCTGCCGTCCCGGGCAAGAGAATACGCTTGCAATGCCATCGTGCGCCCCCTTACAGCCGTTTCAGCAGCGCTGCGATGGGCTCTGCATAAAACCGCTCGTAGCCCGCTGCGTTGGGGTGGGTGCCGTCGCTGGTGTACTTATCGCCCAGTTCGCTGACGCCGTGTTTTCCCATAGGCGGGGTGGTCTCCGCAATGTCAACGTAGGGCACGCCCCATTTTTTCAGCGCCGCAAGGATGGCAGGCTTATAGGTCTTGTACCAGTTTTCGCTGCCTGCAAACATCCCGCCGTGCGGGAATACATAGGCCACGCACTTGTCGCTGTAATTCGTTGCCAGATCGTCCAGCATCTTCTCCAGTGCGCCGGTCATGGTCGTTTCATCGTAGGCAGCGGCAAACCCATCGGTCAAGGTACCCACAGGGGCGTTGTTCCAGGCATCATTCACGCCGCCCTCCAACAGGATGTAGTCTGCCTTTGCAAGCGCTGTGGAGTTTGTCACCACCGTGCTGATGCAGCCGCGCGTGCCGCCGTATACCTTATCGGTAATATTCGGGGTCAGCGTTGCGCCGTCCACCGCTTCATTGGTCAGGGTCATGCCGTACTTGTCTGCAATACATTTGCCGTAGCCGCCTGCGCTGCCCTTGCCGTAGGCGATGCTGTCACCCGCAACGTACAGTGTTTTTCCCGCCAGCGGGCTGATGATCTGACCGTTGATGTCAAACACTTCCATTTTACCACCCCTTCTCGATGTAATCGTTCACCTTGTCGTCACTCAGCAGGCCTTTATACACCCTGCACTGATACAACGTACCAGACCAGAACTGCTGCTTTTTGCTGCCGTCCGCGCTCTGCGCCGCACCGATCAGGAAGGTCTGGGGCACATCTATGATTGTACCGTTTGTGGTTTTCCACTCGGTCAGCGGGCAGTAGGTACTGCCGCCGCGATATTTTCTGCCGTCAATCTGCACTGCATACCGCGTACGGGTCTTGAGGTGTTCGATGCTGTCCGACAGGGTCACGCCGCCGTAGTTGTAGTAGGCGAACTCGGTCTTATTGTTCAGCGGGCTGCTGGTGGAGTTGAAGCCGGGCAGATTGTCGGTATCGCCGGTCTCGGTCAGGCAGTGCAGGAAGGCAGGCCAGGTGTTGGCATTAAAGTCGTCCCCCGCTTTCGCATCCACTAGGATCGTGTATTGCGGCGTCTCGGTGGAGGCGTGCTCCAGCAGCTTCAAGCCGGTGTCCAGTCCCTGGGTCAGCACGGTCTCGCCGGGCAGACTGTAGATCAGCTGTGCTGTCTCCACTACTTCCACCGTTACCGCGCAGCTTGCACTCTTACCGCCTGCTGTGGCAGTCACGGTGCAGTTACCTGCTTTGATGCCTGTCACCACGCCGTTTGCCACAGTGGCAAAGCCGGTAGGCAGAACGCTCCACACCACCGCCCTGTCGGTTGCGTTCGCAGGCAGCACGGTGGCCGTCAGGGTCTTGCTCTCGCTCTCGTTCAGGGTCATGGTCACGGCGCTCAGGCTCACGCTCTGCACCGGAAATTCCTGTGCACTGCCGCCCCACTCTGCACGCAGAGCATTCAGGGTGGGCTGCATCGTGTCGGTCTTATAGGCTGCATTTTCAAACAGGTTCAGCAGCAGCGCCTTTGCGTTGGCGGTAAAGCCCTCGCCCGGGTCGCCCTTATCGCCTTTTGGGCCCTGCGGGCCGGGGTCGCCCTTTTCTCCCTTATCGCCCTTGACGCCTGTGGCGGTTGCTGCAATGCCTGCTTCCATGTGGTTCAGCTGGGCAGCTGTCAGGGTCTGGCCGTCTACAAAATTCTGTTTTACGTAGCTCATTTGTTCCTCCCTAAGATCATTTTTCCAAGGATCGCCTGCCCCAGCACGGCAAAAACGTTCTCCTTCGGCGGCTGCGGGTTGTCCCACAGCGTCGCCAGACGGTCGCAGGCATTCATAGCTGCGTCATTGCCCGCCGCCAGAAGCCGCAGTACGGCCAGCAGCGCCTGTTTTTCCGCGGTGGTAATGCCGCCGCCGGTGCCCAGCAGCCCCACCAGCGCCTCCCACGCAGGCGTAGCCGGGGCAGGCATCGTGCCCTCTGCCGTGCCGCTGTTGGCGCATACTTTGCACCGCACATCAGCGCTGGTCACGGTGCGGCTGCCGTCCGTGCCCTCAAAGGTGAGGCAGCCCGCGCCGGGCACTGCCGTCACCGCCGCCGGTACGGTCAGGATTCCGTTTTCCACCAGCGTAACCGCGCTTGCGCCGGGGGTGTGCCAGTGGGCGCACACGGTCAGCCCCTTCCACTCGCCCCGCTGCTCGATGCGCAGCCGGTAGTTGCCCCGGTTGCCCGCATACCCCAGCAGCAGCTGTCCGCCGGGCACCGCTGCCGCGCCGTTTCTGTCCAGCCGGATGGTCATCTCGTTCATGCTGCACCGCCCTTACACATACTGGTAGCCCTCCACGTTGAAGGGATAAGCGTTGTCATTGCTCGCCAGGTTTACATCGACCACGCCGATGTTCACCGTGCCGTTCGCAGCAAAACTCACCTTCACCAGTGCTTCGCCCTTGCAGTAAACGCCGTCCCGCAGATTGTAGGTGTTGCCGCCGCCCACTATGGCCACCGCCGTACCGCCCCGCACGATGCGGGTGCAGCCGTAGTCCGCAGCCGCCGCTGCGGCTACTCCGCCGGTGGTAGCGATCGTGGTACATTCCAGAGGGACCGCCATCCTTACCACAATATAATCCACCTCGTCCGGCACAGTCATCGTCTTGTTGCTTTTGCCCGCTGCACCGTCGCTTGTGTAGACAAGCTTTCCGTTCATGTCCGTCACTCCTCTCAGTTGATTCAGTTTTTCTGCCAGGCTAAAGCCCAGCACCGTGTCAAGGTTTTCCGCCGTTACTTCCAGTGTGCCGTCTGCGCTCACGGTCAGGCCCCGCCCCACCTTCACGCCGCCCAGCACGGCTGCAGTGGCGGGTGGCATGGTGCAGCCCATGCCGAATTTCCGGTCTGCCTCAGCCTTGGAGTAAAACCGGTCGTCCGCGCCCAGCTGCAATAGTGCGGCAGCCTTTTCCTGCGCCGACCAGCCTGCTGCCCCGGCGGCACTGGTCAGCGCCTTTTTTACGCCGTAGGGCAGCAGCGCCGGGGTCAGGGGCGCATAGGCCTCGGTCATACGGTCCAGCTGCGCCGCCGTGGCGGGCACGGTGGTCAGGGTGGCATCTGCCCGCACCGCAACGCCGTACTGCCCGTCTGCCCGCACCGCGCCGGGCGTTGCCGCCGTAGGCACGGTCTCGCTGCGCACATAGGGGCGCAGGTCCGGCAGCGGGGTGGTATCGGTCTGCACCGCGCCGGTGGCGGCATCCACGCTGAGAATGCGCACCATCTCGCCAGGCAAAGGCTGCACCGGGAGCGGCACCGCCCCCACATCCTGTGCGTTCAGCTGCACCGCGCCGCCCTTGCTGTTCACGCTCAGCACCTGCCCACCGGTGGGTGCATAGCTTTCTGCCCGCAGTGCGGCAGCCTCCGCCCGCTTTGCGCTGGCCTCGGCATCGGTACGGTCGGCCAGAATTTTGTCCGCAGTCTTTTGCGCCAGTGCCGCCTGCATGGCGGTATCTGCCGCACCGTTCTCGGCACGGCGGGCGCTTTCCGCTGCGGCGTGTGCGCTTTCCAGCACGCGCGCCACAAACTGCTCGTACACCGAGGGCGGCAGCTCCTCACTGCCGCCGTCCGTAGGCAGGGTGGCGTACGCATCGTAGCTGCCGGGGCGGGTGTAGGCGGTGTAGCCGGAGCCGCTCACGGCGGCCAGCATCCACTGCCCACCGGTGCAGCCGGTCAGGCGGCGGTCCACCGTCACACTGTCGTCGGCGTCCAGCGGAATGGCGGCCAGCTGCACCCCATCGCTGCGGCGCAGATACAGCGCCAGGGTGCACCCCGCCCACGCTGCGGGCAGGATGAACTGCAGCCGGTCCACCCCCTCGGCGTTCTGTGCGCCAAGGTGCAGCCGGTGCGGCCGGGGCACAAATTCGGTGCCGCCGCACTGCTGCTCAAGGATTTCGATCTCCATGCAAAACCTCCTTTTCTGTTTGCTGTCCCGATTGTACCGCCGGGGGCGCAAAACTATCCAGTGTGTACTAAAAATGTGAAATTTTCTGTTCTTCGGCATTTTGCTAAACGGGGTTTTGGCACCGGAAATGCGAGCTTTTCTCCCCTGCCGGGACCGGGTAATTCCCCTGCAGGTTTTCCATGCAAAACCCGCGATGTGGGGCAGCTTGTTTTGGGCGCAGCGGCCGCTGCTGCGGCCTTATTCGCAGAGAAAAGAGCCGGTGCAAATGTTAAAAATTCATGAACGAATTGCCCCCAGAAAAAAGGAAAAAATCAGAAGGAAACCACCTAAAAACCAAAATATCAAAAGAAACACTGTGAAAATTGCACAAAAAATAATGTTACAAATCTAACAAAGTGCAAGACACAAATTTGACAGATGCTTTACGGTCTGGTAAAATAGCGTTTGTGCAACGAACGTTGCAGCGTTTAAATTCTATCTGGATGAAGTAAAAAGCCGTCCTGCGTACGGCACGGCATGGGCAGATGCGGCCTGTGCCGGGGCAGTTTTGTGGTCTGCCCGAAGCGGATTCCAACCTGTAATACGGTGCTCATTCTTTTTACCCGAAGAGAGCATCGTATTTGACTGTGCGGCGCTTATATCCCCAGCCGCCGCAGTCCGGGCGGTCGGGGTGCCGATGCAATACCCGCGGCCGCACCAAATACGACAAAGAGAGGAGTTGTCTCGTATCGCTTCCGTTAAATTGAAGAAAGCAGTTACTGCCGCAAAGCAGGCAGTATCTCCCCGTGTGCTGGCATTTTGTGTCATGGTGGTATGCCTTGTGGCTACCCTTGGCGTCACCGCTGCAAATCTGCGGCTGACCTACGTCACCGACTCCAATGGTGCACGGCAGGTCCTTCTGACCGATGCCGATGCTTCCCCCGCACAGGTCATGCACCTTTCCGGCATCCGCTCTGAGGAGGGCGATGAGGTCTACTACACCGCGTTCAGCGGCAATCTTGCCTCCCTGAACATCGAGCGCGCATTCTCCGTCAGCATCACCGCCGATGGGCAGGAGTACCCTGTAAAGCTGGTGTTCGGCACCGTAGCCGATGCACTGGAGCGCGCCGGTATCACCCTTGAAGGGGACGACTACACCGAGCCGGCGCTGGATCACGTTGTGACCGCCGGCAGCAAGATCGTGGTCCACCGCGTGGACTACGAAGAGCGGGTGGAAACTCAGGCCATCCCCTACGACACCCAGTATGTCTACACCAGCCTGTACTTCCGCAACACCGGCCGCACCACCACGGTGCAGCACGGCGCAGCCGGTCAGCAGACCGTGACCACCCGTGACCGCTATGTGGACGGCGAGCTGGAGAACAGCACCGTTGTGGATACCACCACCACGGTGGAGCCCACCGACCACGTCATCAAGACCTACGGCGCAGGCGCGCCAGTGTCCCCCCTGACCGGCGCGGACGGCACCACCAACGCCCCCACCTCTTATAGCAAGGTGCTCACCGGCAAGGCCACCGGCTACTATTCCCGTACCGGCAAGGGCTCTTCCGGTCTGGGTCTGGGCTATGGCACCGTGGCTGTGGACCCGGACGTGATCCCCTACGGCACCAAGCTCTACATCACCTCCACCGACGGCAAGTTCGTCTACGGCTATGCCGTAGCCACCGACACCGGCATCGCCGTCCAGAAGGGGCAGATCCTTGTAGACCTGTTCTACGAGACCTACGCCGAAAGCGTCATCAACGGTGCCATTCAGGTCAATGTCTACGTTGTGGGCTGAGCCGTAAACAAAACACAATAACCACGCAAAGAGACCGCTGTACAAACTGTGCAGCGGTCTCTTTTGATGTTAAGTAGAAAACTATTTTTATTTCGGGGTCGGGGAAAGTCTGTGGGCTTTCCCCGACCCCTTTCCCGTTTCCGCAACGCTTTCGCCGGAACCGTTTGTCAAATGAGCAGTTTACACGATGTCGAGCTGCAAATTTTGGATGGTATGCCCACAACATACAGAGAATGCCAGAAAATTTGTGTTAATTGTATTTGATTTTCGGACAAAAAGTCTTGCAAAAATGGTAAAAACCTTTTAATATAAAAGAGTACAAAGCTGCGAAAGCCGCTTTCGGCTTCCGCACGGGGAGGAGCAGTCTATGAAACCGACCGAAGAAAAGATTCAGAGCAATACATCGGATCTGCCGGTGTACCTGTTCAAGCAGGGCAATAACTGCGAGGCTTACCGCTACTTCGGCGCACATCTGGAAACACGGGTCGGGGAGTCCGGCGTTGTGTTCCGTGTATGGGCACCGCACGCCGCAGCCATCAGCGTTGTGGGCGACTTCAACAGCTGGAAGCCCGGCAGCCATCCCATGCGCAAGGTGGATGGCGATTCCGTGTGGGAATTGTTCATTCCCGGCATGAAGGAATACGATGTTTATAAATATTGCGTGACCACCCGCGCAGGCGACCTTGTCTACAAGGCCGATCCTTACGCTTTCCACGCCGAGACCCGGCCGTCCAACGGCAGCAAGGTCTACGACCTGTCCGGCTTTGCATGGCACGACGCCGCATGGCAGGCCGCACAGAAAAAGGCGGACGTGATCAACGGCCCGATGAATATCTACGAGATGCACGCCGGCAGCTGGAAGCTGAAGGAGGGCGGCAAGCCCTACAACTACTCCGAGCTGGCGGACGAGCTGATCCCGTACATCAAGGATATGGGCTACACCCATGTAGAGCTGCTGCCGGTGATGGAATATCCGTTTGACGGCAGCTGGGGCTATCAGGTCACCGGCTATTTTGCTCCCACCAGCCGCTACGGCACCCCCAAGGACTTTATGGCCTTTGTGGATAAGATGCACGCCGCAGGCATCGGCGTCATCATGGACTGGGTGCCCGCCCACTTCCCCAAGGATCAGTTCGGACTGTACAATTTTGACGGCGAGGCCTGCTACGAGGACCCCAACCCCAAGCGCGGTGAGCACAAGGAGTGGGGCACCATGGTGTTCGACTTCGGCCGCAACGAGGTGCAGAGCTTCCTCATTTCCAGCGCACTGTACTGGCTGGAGCAGTACCACATCGATGGTCTGCGCGTGGATGCCGTGGCCTCCATGCTGTATCTGGATTACAACCGCAAGCAGGGCGAATGGGAGCCCAATAAGAATGGCGGCAAGGAGAACCTGGAAGCAGTGGCTTTCCTGCGCAAGCTGAACGATACGGTTCTGGGCCGCCACCCCCACAAGTGCATGATCGCGGAGGAGTCCACCGCATGGCCCATGGTCACCAAACCGGCCAGCGACGGCGGCCTGGGCTTCAACTTCAAGTGGAACATGGGCTGGATGAACGACATGCTCAGCTACATGAAGACCGACCCGCTCTTCCGCGCGGGCAACCACAACAAGGTCACCTTCAGCTTCTTCTATGCCTTCAGCGAAAACTTTGTGCTGCCCATCAGCCACGATGAAGTGGTGCACGGCAAGGGCAGCCTGATCAACAAGATGCCCGGCGAGTACGAGGCTAAGTTTGCCAACCTGCGCACCTTCTTCGGCTACATGATGGCCCACCCCGGCAAGAAGCTGCTGTTCATGGGGCAGGAGTTTGGCCAGTTCACGGAGTGGAACGAGGAAAAGCAGCTGGATTGGATGCTGCTGGACTACGACAAGCACACCGAGCTGCAGAACTACGTCAAGACCCTGAACGCCTTCTATAAAGAGCACCCCGCCTTCTGGCAGATCGATTACAGCT
>OHGQ01000824.1_pt1 | contig 10928 bp, 10 predicted proteins | sample 1567811 | NCBI WGS metagenome assembly OHGQ01 (sample SAMEA3879576, study PRJEB24766) | human gut metagenome | biome: human-associated habitat; feature: feces | place: USA | collected 1985/1987 | reverse complement strand
AATTACTACTCATTTGTAGGAACTACTCATTACAGATGATATAGGCATCCCTGTCCAATCTTACGCTTTCTATACTCCCACAAACATATTTTTGAAAAGTTTCCAGCGTATTAGGTATCTTGATTTCCTCTGGGTACTTACCCGGCTGCACATACAACACACGGATTTCTCCATTTTGATTCATATCGTCATTCTCCTATTCAATAAATTTTTCTCAACAGCTTAACCACACGTTCCAGATAGTCGGCTTTCAGTTCAAGAAATTCTCGGCGCAGCTGCTCCACATCATTGGCATGAACCGACTTATTTTCATTGCAGCGTTTTGCAATTTGGTTAATGCTGCCCGCGATGCGACCCATCGAAGCATTTAATTGTTTCAGATTGGAAAAGTCATAATTCCGTACCTCTCCATGCAAAAGCATCTCTAAACCAAACGCCGAGAAATTTGTCATTTCAGCTTCAACCATCTTTGCTTCAACTAAGTGCCACTCCTCCTCCGTAAACCAGATGCGCTTCGGTATAGGACGTCTGCGATTCGCCATAAAGTCACCTTCCTCTATTGAGCTTGGGTTTGCCCAAAACGGGTTTCAGGGTGTCCCTGATCTGCATCTGTGGGACCCAGATGCAATGCTTGCTAACCGTCGCTCACGCTCCGGTTACCCCTGCGGGGCTCAATGGCGTCGCTTGCGGCGCACTGCAAAGAGCACCGCGCCCACAAGCATCACCGGCATAAAGTCCAGCAGCAAGGAAAGCAGATCAAGCTGCTTTTCCTGCTGCTTTACTGGTTGGGAAACAACCTCCGACTCTATGGCTGGATGTTCCGGTGCCGCTGTATCCCGATTGTTGAAACTATTCGCCGCCTGCACCGTGCTATTTTGATCTCGGCTTGACGTGTTCATCTCGCGGTCTGGACTGGCAGTGTCCGTCACCGTCAAGTGAAAATCCGCACCGGTTTCCGTGGAAAGTTCGTTCTGTTCACAGCTGAACTGGTAACGGTTTTCTGCATCGCCAACAACACAAGCGGAAAGAAACGCATATTTTCCGCTCAGTACATTTGGTTCAACAGCGGCTAACCCATTCGATTCATAAAGTTCCAAATCATAGACATCATCAGTGTACAAATTTTGCAAGTAAACTATCACGTGTTGGGAAAAGCCAACTGGTGCGGTCAGGTATGCTCCTACTTGCGCCGGTTTTGGTTCATAGTTCTCTGGTGGCGTTTCCAGCGGTTGCAATGTGTAGTGCCGTTGCTGGCCGGTCACGCTCTCGTACCAGCTGCTGCCTACCAAGGTATAAATCAGGTCGTAGTGGTTCCCGCCTTCTGCTCGCAAAAATGTCGCTTGGTTGATTTCCTGTAAGGGATAATCCCCCAAGGCATCATACTGCACAGCAGCCGCGCAGTAATATTCTGACGGTGCGACTGTCACTGTTTCCGTGTAGTTGTTCAACCCATTCAGAACAATAACTGTTGATTCTGTATCAGATGGGCCATTGCCAAGTGTGACAATCACAGTGCGGTTCTGCAATTTTTGAGGCAAATCCTTAACCGTCACCGTTACAGTAGCAGCATCTTCTGCATAGACTTTTGTTGCTACACAAAGTAAAAGTGCAAAAAGTAATGCGAGAAATTTTCTCATAAAAAGCACCTCTCAGAATCCTGCATAGCGGAAATAATAGCACGGTCTGCTCTCCATCCATGTGTTGGACATATTCACTGCAACGCCATAGCCATAGCAGCACTCGATCCACGCACCACCGCCCAGCGCCATCTGAACGTGCCCCTGCTCGCCGCCAGAGGCGTACACCACGCGCAAATCTCCCGGCTGGACTTCAGACGGGGAAATACTTACTAGGTCTGCTGCGTTCCGATAGGCGGCTGTGCTGCCTGCGGAAAAAAGCAGGTTCTGCGCCCAATAGCAATATTGGACAAAGCTCGAACAATCCAGATTGATGCCCACGCTTGGATTGCCCGGCCCGCCGCGCAGCGAAGATGGCTGGGCATAGACAAACTTTCCTTGGCAGCTTAACGCAAAGGCGACCACCTGACCGCGTGCGGTCGTGGCGTCGATATTCAGGCTGGCAAATAGCTGTCGCAGTTCTTCCTCGGTCATGCCACTGCCGGTGGCGCGGCATTTTATGCCGTCCACAATTCCATACAGTTCTTCCCAGTCCATGCGATACAGAAGTGATGCCCATTCCACATTTCCGTAAGCATCTTCGCCATCTTTATACCAACCTTGAAATCCGTTTGCGCCGTTGGGTAGCGTGATCGTTTTTGTATATCGGGCGGATACCGCATTACCGGCATACTCATTACCGTACTGATCCTGCTTAATAATTGTCCGGGTCAAAGTTCCTGCATCACAACTTTCTGCCAGCGCTTCCAGATTTCCGGTTCCGCCGTCCGCACCGTTTGGGGCCTGCGTTTCCGGGTCTGTGTAGCGGTCATAGCCTGTCAGATAAATCGTGCAGTCGAGATCGTAGAGACCGTACTGCCCATCGTTCAACTCTCCGGGGCACCAAGGTATGGCAGTTGCATTGGAGAAAGTAACCTCGTAATCATCGGAAACTGCATCATCACCCTCGCCGGTCACAACAGTAAAAGTGACCGTCAGCTCGTCCGGAGTATAAAACCAGTCGTTCAGTTCACCCTTGTACAAATTAGCGCTATCATCCAGCACAATATTGCCGGTGCAGTCCGCTGCCTTAATTTTCCCATCAGCAACTGCGTTGTATTCTTCCGGCAAATCGGAAAGTTCAGAGCCTGTTGCACCATCCGGGAAAATGACAGGAAAAAAGACGGTCACATCATGTGTGCCGTTTTCTTTCCATACAGTATAGCTTTCGTTCTCCGCATGACCTTCATTCCAGTGCCACTCTGCGGCGGCATCGTACTGCCCGCAGGCATCGTCACCCTCACTGCAAGTATGGGTTTCAAGGCGGTAGTCCTTGATGGAAACCACCTCGCCTTCGCTGCGGTAACCGTTCACGCAGCCGCCATAGCTCATGCAGGAATAAGGAGCTGACTCCCGTGCAGTCACATCCAGGCCATACGCTGCCAGTGCTCGGCAGAATTTTGTAAAAGGCACATTGTCGCCGAAAGCAGACACAAGCTCCGAACGCGGCCAATCCTGCTGGTAATATACCGCTGCCAGAGAGATGATCTCTGCCGTGTCATTGTAGATGCCATTGGCATAGTTCCAAGTGACACCATGCTGCAAATTATTGCTGCGCTGCCCGGTGAGCGAATCGTACCCATAGGGATTGCCATTGGGGTCAACGTCATTCTGGAATGCCTGATAGATGCCCTCGGTAACCGCTGCATTGCGGTAGTCGTTGATTTTCTGCACAAGCGTCTGAATGTCCTCAATACGATTCGCGCCAAACACAGAGGTGGACGTTGTGCCACTCATCTGTCCCAACAGGCTTACAATAATCAGGAACAGTAAAATAACCGCACCAATCAGGATCACTTTTCCCATAGCAATCAGATTTCGCAGCGGATGCAGGACCACGTTGGTTATCTTTTTAAGAATGTTCCCGGTATTGGTAGCAGCCTCTTTGACCTTTCCCGGAACACTGCCGGTGAAATCATCCGTTGAAACCTGAAATGAAGATAGGTACTGCTCTGTACTGCGTAGGGTTGCACCACCAATTTTTACAACGGATTTTCCTCCTTGCAGGCGCAGTACCTGCCCACCGGCTTTCAACGCATCCTTGGCATCAATCGTTTCATCTTTCAGGTCTTTCAGGATATTGCCAGCTTGTTTGCCGATTACAAAAGCACTGTCCGCTGCTGCGGCCATGATATTGCCTTCCACAACAGTCTGCGCCACTGCCATGTGCAGCCCTGCATTTTGAACGGCATCCGTATCGAAGTCATCGTGATAATTCAAAGCGCTGGCTCCGGCTTGCAGCGGACTTTCTATTGTATCCACAACCCGGTATGCAGGAGCTTTATAGTGACCGTTCTTGTGCTGGCTGCGCAGCAAATCATAATAGGCGCTGGCGCGGCTGGCGCGTGGCGTGTTTGTGCCGGCGATAGTTTTCTTATTACCTCCAGCAGAATCATGCAGGATTCCGGATGTGTCACCGGCACCGACATCATCGGACATTCCTGTATCAGATAGCGCGTCTGGTTCGGAGTCCAGACGACTGGACTGGTTTTTATTTGGCCCCATTTTTGCATCAAGCAGAAGGTCTTTTCCCGTATGCGGCATACCGAATTGAGTCTGAATGTTCGCTACAATATCCTCTTCTGTTCGAAAGAGTTTCTTCTGCTTATTCGTTTGCGTGAATAGTTCTGACATTTCATAACCCCTACAATCCCGGCTTATTTCTTGCGGTTAGGATTCGTATCCATCAGACGGAACAGCTCAGTGTCCTGCGGGAAAGTATTGTTGAAAGGCACCACTACTTTATCTGCAATCAGCAGACCGCTGCCAACCTCGGCATTTTCAATATACCGCTTTTCTTCATCGGAGATATGAAGCAGCCGTGCAATGTCGTTTGCATCGTCCGGGGCCTGATTCAGCAGCTTGATATAGCCGCAGTCGGACAGCATACGGCGGGCATCCTCGTTGTTCAGCACAGAGCGAACGTGTTGGGTAATGGAAGTCAGGATGGCGCCCCACTTTCGGGCACGGCTGGAAAGCTCGAAGTAGTAGTTCGTGCAGGCGCTGTTGCCCAGCAGGAGCTGGAACTCATCGGTGAAAATCCAAGTGCGGCGTCCCAGCACGCGGTTTCGGGTGATGCGGTTCCAGATCTGGTCCAGCACCGTCATCATGCCGATGGACTGCATACTCTTGCCCAGTTTCACGGTATTAAAACAGATGCAGTGGTTCTGCAAATCCACGTTTGTCTGGTGGGCAAACAGGTCCATTGTGCCATCCACATACATACTCAACGCCATCGTAAGCGCTTTTGCCTGCGGGCCCTGCAAAGACAAATTATTGTAAAAATCATGCAGCGAGGGCATCTGCTCACGCTCCGGATGCAGCAAATATTTCTGGTAGGTAATCAGCGCTGCGCGATCCACAAGACTGCACTCTTGGGCGCTCAGCTCTTTGCTGTTCAAAACCAGTTGGCAGAAATCTCGTAGGAACTGGCTTTTCAGCTGGATAGGATTACCTTCATCGCCGTAATCTTCCGAAATATCCATCGGATTGATATGAGATTTGCTCGATGCCGAGATTTCAATCACTTCACCGCCAAAAGCCTCGACCAGCCGCGCATATTCATTTTCCGGGTCGATGATGACCAGATCGTCCTCCGGCCAGCGCAGCATGATACCTGCCATCATCTGCATAACAGCAAAGGATTTGCCGAAGCCGGTCATGCCCAGCACCATACCAGCCGGGGCAGGCAGCAGTTTTCGGTTGACCATAATCAGGTTTTTACTGCGGGCGTTGGTGCCCTCATACAGGCCACCGGGTTGGAACAGTTCCTGCGTAGTAAACGGCACATAGATAGCGGTATTCACTGTCAGGAGAGTGCGCTCCAGCGCCAGCCATTTCTTTCCAAGTGGTAAAACGCTGTTCATGGCAGCGCACTGCTCAAACGGGATAGGGCTGAACCGGCACGTCTGCTGCTGCACAGTATTGCAGATTTGCTGCACACGCTCGTCCAGTTCGGCATTGTTGCGGCCATAGGTGTGGATCAGGATGCAGACCTTGAAAATCTTTTGGTTATAATTGTGCAGGTTATCCAGTAGCTCCTCGGCATCCTCGATCTGGTTGGTCAGCTCATATCGCACACCCATGTAGGCGGGCAGGTTCATGCGCACAGCATTGACCATGCCATCGCCCTTTTCTTTCTGCATATAAGCCAGCTGCTTTTGAACCTGTTCGACGGCTTCGCGCTGCTCGACTGCATCTACATGAATGGAAATTGCATTATCAAAGTCTAAGTCACTGAGCAGCGAAAGCAGGTTGTCTTTCATCTGCGGGGCAATATCCCGCAGATACAGCACCTTGCCATAATACTCGCCAAACTGGTAGCGGTCATTGTACACAGCGCGGGAGTCATCATGCTCCGGCTTCCAGTTGTAACCACTGGGCGCAATAAAATCCTTTGTCGTAAGGGAATCTTCTGCCAGCAGCCAATCATAAGAAAATCCCATAACCTCTTCCGGGCGGGTAATACCATGCAGCAGGTTCAGGCGCTCGATACCGGAGAGCCTGCGTACAGTGCTGCCCATGCGCTTGAACAGGTTTTGGATGTCCTCAGCGCGTTTGAGGAGTCGAACCTGCGCTTTTCGGTAATCATCCTCATGCAAACTAATGGTAATGTACTTTTCCCGAATCAGTCCATTTTGCCCTTGCAGTGCTTTTTCCGATATAACGCGGTTCATTTCCTCGCTATACCGGTCACGGTTGTCACCACGCAGCGGCAGAAACGTATCGCGGCGGAACTCCGCTTCATCCACGCGCCGGGTCACAAGACTGATTTGCAGATGCGTGTCTGGGTCAAAATAGTTCAGGAATTCACTGTATTGGGTAAAAAGACTTTTCTGCTCTTCCTGCCGCGCCAGCTGAAAATTGACATCCGTGAATGCCATTGTCATGGAGAAAAGCCCCGGTTCCACCTCACAGATGCCGCTTTCGTACATACGCTCATATTGCAGACAGTCCGCAGCCTTCTCAGGCGCACGGCACTTCTTAATGCTGCGGGCGCTCTGCGCGGCATTCATTTCGGATTGTTTTGCGGATCTGCGCAGCTGCTTTGACCGCTGCTTTTCTTCCTTTGCGCGCTGCTTTTTCGTCTCGGCGGCAATAGGTTTCACATTCGGAATTTCTGCGAGTTCTTTTCTTTTGAACATTTCGACTCTCCTTATAGGGGCGGATCGGCACCGCTGCATTTTCGCTGTGCCATGCCCAGTAAATTTTCACAAGCTTTTCAAACGGATAACCATCACGGTGGATAAAGCCCAACCCCAAAAAAGGCAGCACCTCCACCATGACGATATAAGAAACGACCTGCATATCCATCCGCAGCCAGTGCAGACAGACAAAGCAGGTCGCAATCGCCAGCACCGCAGCCGCAGCAAAGCAGGCCAGCTGGCGGAGAGATAGCCCCAAAAAGAACTTTTCTCTGTACTCTGTAATTTCGAGGTTTGTTTTTGTGGCAATCATAGCTTTTCAATCTCCAAATGGTATTAGGTCATTGCATTGGTAATGGCTTTCGTGAACTTTCCGCTCATAAACACTGCCACCAGCAGGATCACCGACTGCCCCAGCATTGCCCACGCTTGCTCCGTGATGCTGCCACCGGTGCCCAGCGAACCGGCCAGTGCTGGATAAAAGCCAATAACCAGATACAGCACCGCGCCCTGCAAGGCAACCGCGAGGTAGGATTTGAGGAAGTTCACTGCAATACCGTGCAGCTCCTGATAGCAGAGTGTGGCTATGGACAGCGATGCCATCGCATTGTAGACATACAACTCTATAAACCGCGCAGCCACAATGGTGTTGACCACGATGTTCACAATGCGCAGCATCCAGCCCACGACCATCAGCTCCAACGCCACCGGCATGTTGCCAATGCCGCCCGGCAGCGCGGCGATGGCATTTTCAATGTCAACGGTCGTATTGACCTCGCCACTGCCGACATAACCGGATATGCCAACGGTCACAGTGGACGCAACTTCAAAGAGTGCGTTCAGAATTTCCGTTGTATGCACCACCGCCCACCGGCAAACAACAATTTTCAGCATAACCAGTGCGATTTGCTGGATCGTAAAAGCGTTGTTGCTGCCGTTCATGGCAATGCGCTGGGTGGCATTGTACAACTCCAGAATCATAAAAAGCGCCAGCAGGGTCAGCGCCACCGGCATGACCACGCCGGTGCTTATGCTGTCGGCATAGCCCGCCAAGGTGCTGTTCCAGTCTGTCAGGCTGCTGAGCAAACCCGAATTTTGCCCCATAGAGTTGACCGTGGCAGAAATGCCCTCCAACTGGCTGCGTATCGTATCTTCAAAAATAGCGCAGCCCTCCTTTACCCGACTGTCAGCGTGCCGAAGTAGGTGGCAACCGCAATAATCAGCACACCGCCTGCCATTGCCCATGCACCACTGCTGATACCGGGACCGTTGTGGTCCTTCAGATTGGTGCCCAGCGTTACCGCGCCGAACAGCAGCAGGAGGCCACCGGCAAAGGTGACAACATTCGAGATGAGGTTCGTAATCGTAGATACCATTTCCATTTTATATTTCTCCGTTCAGTTGTTATTCTCAGCACAGAGATTTACGGTCTTTACGTCCTTCACATTGCTGATAAAATCCGCAAAAGACTGCTCTGCGCGTCTGTCATAGTCGAAAGGCTTGCCGCCTTCCGCTTCTACCAAATGGTAATTGGGATGATCTTTCAGATTGTATTTGCGCGAATAAAAGGGTGCCACACCGGAAATCATCAGCAGGCACCAGTTTCGGGGCATGGTTCGGATTTCTTCTGGGGTCATCAACTCACGTCCTAGCGCCTGATAGGACTTCGTATACGAGCCTTGACTGCCTTTGTTCTCCGATGTGTTCATGACTTCAATGGTTGCCTTGCCCAACGCCTTGGAGAAGAACTCCAGATTCTCCGGGTTACCGCCTGCGCCAAGAACGATCATAGAATCGCAGTTTTCATAGATGGTCGCCCAGTCATCTTTGTACTGGCTTTTCAGCTGGTTCAATGACTGGTAAATCAGGGTGCAGGCAATGTCACGGCTGCGAATCGTACTGATAAGGATTTGAAAATCCGGTATCATGCCGATGTTCGGAAATTCATCCAAGAGGAACCGCAGATGCCGTGGCAGGCGCTTATCCGGGCGATGGTCTGCAATATCCACCAGAATTTGAAAGCACTGCTGGAACATAACTGCCGCCAAAAAATTGTAGGCTGTTGTTGTGTCGGGCGTAACAACAAAGAGCGCCACTTTTTTCTCGCTGCCCAGTTCCCGCAGGTCAATCGTATCGTCCGCGCAGATATTGGCAATGGACGGGATGTTGAATGCGCTCATGCGCAGCCCCAGCGACACATTGATGCTCTGTGCGGTCTTGCCGGGAGCCATCTTATAGAGCTTATACTGCTTTGCAGCAAAAGAGTTCGGCTTGTTGATGCTCAGGTCATCAAACAGCAGGTCCAGCTGGCTTACGCTGTTAGGACCATCCCCCTGCGATTCCAGCATAAGGAGCAGCGTCATAACGCTGTTCATGTTCCGTTCTTCCAGCTCCAATTCGTAGAACACATAGCCGATCAGTGCCTCCAGCAGTGCCGTCATGCCTTCCTCCCATATCGGGTCGGCGGTGCTCTTGGCGGTGGGATCTTCTTTCAGGTTTTTGACAAGGTTCTTGGTGACGACCAGAATATCATCCTCATTTTTTATGTAGGCGAAAAGGTTATAATGGTCGGATTTATCCCGGTCTTTCAGGTTGAACACTTTCACTTTGTATCCTTGAGAGAGTAGGACATTGCCATATTCCTGAAGCAACTCTCCCTTCGGATCACTGAGCACATAGTTACTGTTAAACTGCAATAGCTGCGGGCCAGCAACGCTGTAGCTCTTGCCGGAACCGGACGGGCCAAACACGATCACGTTCTTATTGCGGTTATAGTTGTCGTTTGCCGTCACCTTCATTTTTGGAGAAAGACTCAGGCTTTCCGATGCCGTAAGCGGCAGATTGTTCTGCGCATCTTCATCTAGAAATGGTGCAATATCTTCCGGGCCTCCCCAGCGGGCGCTGCCGTACTCTTTCTGAGGCATAAGACGGTGCTTGCTGTACTTCACACAAAGGTAAATAAGCCCTGCCATGAGCGCTGTGGCAATGCCGCAGCCAAGCGAAAAGGCATCTGCCGAGAGCCTGAACGGGTGCAGCAGTAGGCTGTTCAGGTTCAGTGCAGCCGCCAGCCGGTGTGTGGTAGTGCCATCGGTGAGTTCGTATGTGTGACCCATCCAGTCACCCAGCCAGAAGCATACAACCGCTGCAATGGGTATCCAAATTTTCAGGTTTCTTTTCGGCTGGTTCATAGGCGTTCTCCATGTTCCGGCGGCGGTACAAGGCGGGACTGATTCATTTCCTTGACCCGCTGTGCTGCACGGTCGCAGAGATCTCTCAGTTCTGGAATCGGGCGTTCCTTACCGCGCTCTGCAATACAATTTTCCAACGCAGTCTGAATACGATCCACATCCTGCCCCTTAAACCACAAATACATCTGACCGGTATCTCGGTCCTTGGTGACAGAGAAATCCACGGAATATTGCTTCAGCTGCCTGCGAATGTAGGGCAGCGTTTTCTTATTTACATCCACCGATGCCAGCGGGCGTTCCTGCCGGTTGAGCGCGCTCAGGCTTTGCTGCCCATAATTCTGGCTGTTCATTGCCTGCACCGTCAGCCGGAGTATATCAAAAATACTCTGGCTGGCAAACCGCGCAGCGCTGATTTCCACGCGAACTGCGGTCTCTTCAATCATAGTTCATCCCTTCTTGCGACATTTTTCCGCACTTTTCAGTCATAGTCTGCGACATTTTTCGCAGCTCACCATGGAAAGGGCAGTTTGTGTCGCGCTGCATAGTTTTCAATTTTCATTCCCAACCTGTACTCATGCAGTCTGTCGCGCAGACTGTATTCCAGTGTTACAACCTTGATGCCATGCTGCATGACCTGTTGGAAAAAGCGAAATAGATGCTGTTCCTTGCCGCTGATCTGGCGCATACGGTAAATATAAATGCAGTCAATTTCCCCGGCCTTGACCTGCCGCATCATTTCACGGTAGCCGGGGCGCAGCAGCCAGCCGCCGCGCTCGTCAATGCTTCCACCGACAATATCACAGCCGTCATGCAGCGCCTGCATTGAGCAAACTTTATAGCTGTTCATGGTGCCGTCATAGTCACCGGGAATACGCGCGTAAATCCACGCGCGAGGTTTTTTCTGTTCGTCCATTATTTAC
>OHGQ01000820.1_pt1 | contig 10977 bp, 2 predicted proteins | sample 1567811 | NCBI WGS metagenome assembly OHGQ01 (sample SAMEA3879576, study PRJEB24766) | human gut metagenome | biome: human-associated habitat; feature: feces | place: USA | collected 1985/1987 | reverse complement strand
TCGGCAAGATCGGGCACGCCGTCGTGACGCGGCTGTTTGCGGACGACGGCGTGGATCTCACCGGCAGGTACAACGACTGCGGGCTGATGATCTATGATCTTGAGGCGCAGGACGTGCACGCGGGCGGCTCGGGCTGCGGATGCAGCGCGGCGGTGGTCTGCTCGCATATAGTTGACGAGCTGCGCGCGGGCAGGCTCGGAAGAGTGCTCTTTGTCGGCACGGGCGCACTGCTCTCGGCCGTCTCGCCTCTGCAGGGCGAAACCGTGCCGTCGATAGCCCATGCCGTCCTGCTGACAAACTGAAAGGGGATAGCAATGGATACTGTGCAGTGCGTTTCAAACAGCCTTAAATTTTTGAGCTTCGCTCTGACCTCGATGCATCGGCTCGATGCAGTCAAAAAGCTCGTTGCCGCGGCGGCGATAGCGGCGGCCGCGTGCTCGGCGCTGAGCATAATCGCCGCATGCCGAGGGAAAAAGTGAAAAAAATACAGCTTTCAGTCGTAAAGTACAATAACTTTACGGCTGATTTTTTGTATCAGTCCGCACCTTGTCATCCGATTTTTCGCAAAATTAATATCAGTGAAGCCGAGACTGAGGGGTTATAGCACGGAGCAGCCCGCTTTGCCCGACCGTTTAATTTTTCAATGTGCCTTTGTAGGGTGCGTCGAGTCGCCGCACCCTACAAAATCGCGCAGGTCAAGCCTTGTTTTTCCTCGCCTCAACTCAATAAATCACTGCCGCGGCACCCTGTTACCATACATTATATATATACGCCTTTCGCATAGCGGATATATAAAAGAAACATACCCGAAAAATCATATTTTTGATTCAACAGCGGCATATAGAGCCTTTTATATTTCTTTTGAAGCCATTCAATCGAAAAATCAGCCTTATTTTTCTAAAACATAATGAACTTTTGTGCAACATTACCCACAAAAAATCAAACTATTGTTCTTGTGAACAAATAACGCGGCATTTTTAATCGAAAAATGTAATGAAAATAACGTTTTTCGACACTTTCGATAAAAGTGTATCGGTTTTTACCTATAATTTTCCGCTTTTCTTTTGTGCATAACGCACAAAAATGATTAAAAATATTTAAACTTGTTGACAAGCTGCGGCGCAAAGGGGTATTCTTTACATGAGGGGATAGTTATACCCTCTTGCTTTGCATTGCCCGAGCAGAGCAATTATTCTGTCGCCAATGTGTTCCGTCAATTTGCGGGAGACGGGATGCTCAATATATGGTGAAATTTTTAAATGGAGGTGTAATTTTTGAAGAAAATGAAACGCTTGTTGGCAGTCATCCTTGCTTCGCTGCTCATCTTGTCCTCGGCAACCGCCGCGGCGAGCGCGTACAAGTACGATTCTTACAAGGATGGCAAGCTGACAAAGTACGACTTTACCGATTCTGCGGTTCTGACCACAGAGCAGTATGCGTCTATGTTGCTTGACTATGCCGATGAGGCGCTCGCCAAAGCGAACATCACGATGGATCTTTCGATTCTCGGTAAGCTTGATGCGACGTCTATAGACAATGCTCTTTCGAGCGTCTATAAGCTCATCAACAGCAACGGAGCCATTCTTTGGCTTGCCGGCGACCTGAACAGTGTCAAGGTTTCCGCAATAAAGGACGCACGTCGAAGCAACGGAACCGATGTAGCGGTTATCAACTCGCTCTTCCAGTTCCTTGCGGACAACAACCCGATCATCAAGAAGGTTGTTATCGGCGGTATCGGTAAGCAGAGACGAGACGGCGGCGTCAGCCTTGGTGTTGCCAACTCGTTCGTCAAGGTCGATCTGAATATCGAAGTCATGCTCAGAGAGCTTCTCTGGGGTCTTGCGTATCCGAATACGGCATACAACAGCAACACGACTGTCGATACGATGCTTCAGACCATCATTCAGAATGCTCTCGCAGGCGTACCGATAATTCCCGAAAGCGTCAGGAATCTCGTTAACCTCAATTCGACAAAGTCAACCTATGACTTCATTGAGGATCTGCTTCAGGCGGCTTATAATGATATGGCTGTCCCGATGCTCAACGAGCAGATTATTCCGTGGCTCGAGATGCAGATTCGCTGCGATGAGACGGGCACTCTTGCCGATCTGTTCAACACAGGTTATCAGGTTCAGACTTATACTGTCCCCGCGGGCAGCACTTTGGTCGGCGAACTTAATAACATCGCAGGACAGATTGTCAACGGACTTCTGAAGGGCTACACCGGCTGGGTAGACGGAGACAACTCCAAGCTCACCGACAACGTAGTCTCGGTTGCGAGATTTGTTCTCAAGAAGACCGGCGATTACTTCTTCCCGGATTGGCAGAAGCATATCGCAACTTCGGAAGAGATCGATGCTATGAGCAAGGAGGAGCTTATTGCTTACATTGCTCGCTCGGTCATTAACGGCGCAGTCGGCTATATGTACATCCCCGAGGATGTTACGACTGTTGTCGGAGTTACATGGGAGGCTGTTAAGCAGCTCATGGCTCAGTTCCTTCCCGAAAGAGATTACAGCAATTATCCCAAGACCATTGACGGTATTCTTGATATGCTTGCGGATTACATTGCTTACAACGTCAACCCCGGTATCGACCTTAATGCGGGCAGCCTCAAGGAGGCGCTCAATTACGGTTCCGGATTCGAAGGAATGTTGACTACTGCCGTTCAGTGGCTTAAAGCTGACCCGCAGTTCTACACCAATCTTCTTCCCGACACGACGGTTGATACCTCTAACGGATGGAAAGCACTCGATGATATCATCTTCAAGCTGTTAGACAAATCACTTCTTCCCGCAAAATTTGCTGACAGCGGCAGTGAGACCATCTTAAAGGATGTCGTTTATTCTGTCCTTAACGGATTGATCCTTAATCAGGATCTGACTTGCATTACCAACCTCTTCGAGAGAAATCCGAACGGCGCATTCGCCAAGCAGACTGTCAAGAAGAGCATCGTAAGACTTGTCACAGACATCCTCAACGCGATTATCCCCGGAACGATTACGACGAAGTACTATGACTCGCTCGACGCCATAGTGAAGAACAAAGAGCTTGCCAACATCGTTGAGAACCTTATCAGCTCTCTTAACAACAACAAGGGCAAACTCGTTCCGCCTATCGTCAATATCGTGTCCCAGGTAATGGGTCTGGCGGATAAATCCAAGTTCGGCCAGATGAGGTTTACCGGTCCGACCAGAGCAAAAGACGCTTATACCGTTACGATCTACAACGGATCTAGGGGTATAAACAGAGGCTACACTGACAAGAACGGCAACTTCACTCAGGACGCTCTCTATAAGTATAGAATCGACAGCGTTTCGGCAACTGCCTATAATATGGCGGGCAACGGAACCAATGTCGGCGTCTCCGGAGTCAGCAAGGGCGATATAATCAACGGCGGATTCGCTAAGGATCTCACCGTGTCCAAGCCCGGTGCAACGGATACCACCGTCGTCCTCACGGTCGGCTACTTTATCCTCACCGAGAGCGGCGAATCGCTCACAGGCACTACTCCGCTTTACGCTTCGTACTATACTTACTTCTGCTCGGATACCGAGGACGACAGCAATCCTAAGGATGAGAAGCCTTCGGACAAAACCAGCTATAACAGGCATTATCTTATGTATCCGCGCGCCGGCTTTATCGGCTCGAGCGATTCTATCGATGCCATCAGCAAGGTATATGTCAGAGTCAGAAGAGAGAAGAACACCCTTAACGGCAAAGACTCTGTAGTTAGACAGAATGCCTCGACCTTTAAAAACGGCTCCGGAGCGTATTTCGCGGACGAAATGTTCGTTGTTGATACGCAGAACGAGGACATGACCTCGAGAGAGAACCTTTGGAAGGCCAAGCCCGGCATTACAAGAGCAGATGTCCCGGACGGCAAGTATGTCATTAAGTTCTCTGTGTTTGGTCAGCGTACCCGCGGAAGCAGCGGTAATGACACCACTTGGGAATGGGATACTCCGGTCTTTGTCTACAACGACTATGATCTTCCCGCGAAGTACAGCCAGTATTCCGGCGAGCAGCGTCAGCGTGCTAACTACAGCGCGGATGCGGACGCAGAGTGGGCAGAGTATCAGGCAGCTCTTATACAGGCGGCCAACTACACTCTCAGACCCAAGCTCCTCGGCAACTTCAACAATGCCTCTTATATCGCAGCTTATCAGACGATCTCCACGAGATTGACCGCAGCTGCCGAGGCTCTTGATGCAAAACTGGTTGCGGCTTCCGTTGATTCGCTCAAGACCGCCGTTGAGGCAGTCCAGGGCGCACCCAATCCGGAAGGCTCCGTCTACTGGGATCAGGGATATAACTTCTTCGGTTACGATGATTTTAATTCCGTCTCCTGGAACGGCTGGAAGGATGCCAGAAACCGCGCGATGAATCTCTACAACTCGACCAAGGCTCCCGAGGAGCCTGTGGCTCCCGAGCATCCCGGCGAGGGCGCCAACGAGTGCCAGCTTGCTACTTATAATAAGAAGTATGCACAGTGGGAGAAGGATCACGCAGCTTGGGAGACCAAGATGGCTACGTGGAAAGCGCCCACTATATCCTCCGTCGATGTTGCTTATGCAGAGCAGCAGATAGCGCTTTGGGGTCCCAGACTCATAAAGCTTAGCGCTGTTAAGACGCATCTCGACGCGGCTATAGCAATGTGCACCATCAACCCCGCCGATGCTTCCAAGTATGACGCGGAGAGATGGGAAGCATACTCGCAGGCACTTGCCTACGCGCAGAATGTTTCCACTTCGTTCAATGCCTCCACGACCAAGCGCACGCAGGTCAGAGAAGCTATGAACAACCTTATCTACAACTGGAAGCGCCTTATTGCTAACCCCGTTGTCACCGTCACCTTCACCTTCACCGTGAACGGCGAAGTCCATGCGGTTCTTACCGGTAACCAGGGCGATCCCGTTGATCTCAGCACGATTGCAGCGCCCGACGCACCTGTCGGAATGCACTTCGTCAGCTGGGGCAATGTACCCGCAACGTTTGACGCCGACGCCTCCTTCGAGGCAGTGTTCGCAAACAACACGGATACAAAGTATACTGTAAATGTTTATAATATGGACACCACCGGCGCTTATCCGTCAGCTCCCGACAGCACCTATCAGGGTGCCGGCGAGACCGGTTCGACCGCCGACATAACCGCCGACGCAGCTCCCGCAGAGGGCTTCTCGCTCGATTCCGCGAAGAGCGTCCTTACCGGCACTATCGCCGCTGACGGTTCTCTTGTCCTTAGCATTTACTATTCGCGTAACCAGTACACCGTAACATATGCCAATACGGACCTCGCGCCCGATACATATTATTACGGAGCTACTGTTGTTGCCCGCACTCCCGAAAAGGCCGGACATACGTTCCTCGGCTGGGAGGAGGAAGTTCCCGCCACCATGCCCGCGAACAATGTTGTTCTTACGGCTAAGTGGGATGAGCTTCCCGCAAACTACGACGAGTACAATATAGCTGTCGAAGCCGCCAACGCCAAGAAGGCAGAGGCCGACTACGACAAGAAGTACACTGCCGACACCAGAGCTGCCCTTGACACCGCACTTAATGAGGATGTCTCCGGCAAGAAGCTCAGCGAGCAGCATATTGTTGACGCTCAGACAGCGAAGATAAACGCCGCTGTTGAGGGTCTTAAACTCATGACCTACAACGCAGAGTTCTATGTCGACAATGAGCTTTATCGTACCGTCGCCACAGAGGTTGGCGCTCAGATCGTCGCCCCCGAAGCTCCCACCAAGGCAGGCTACACCTTCACAGGTTGGAACCCCGAAGTCGGAGTCATGGGTGTCGAGGATGTTAGATTTGACGCTAAGTTCTCGGCAGGCACCGTCGGCTACAAGGTCGAGACCTATGTCATGGGTCTTGACGGTAACTACGGCGACGCTGCTATCGAGGATAAGTCTGCTACTACCGGCGAGACTGTTTCCGTAACCCCCGAGACCCGCGAGGGCTTCACGGTTGCTGACAACAGTGTCCTTTCCGGCACAGTCCTTGCGGACGGCAGCCTTGTTCTTAAGGTCTACTACAGCCGTAACCAGTACAAGCTTACTGTTGACGGCGCAGAGTCCGATGTTTACTTCGGCGCAGCTCTCGAGATAGCCGATCCGGCTCCCAGAGAGGGCTACACCTTCGCCGGCTGGAGCCCCGTGGTTCCCGCCACCATGCCTGCAGAGGATCTGACTCTCGTTTCCCAGTGGAGCGAGAACGGCGCTGACTACACCGCTTACAACGCGGCAGTCGCAGCAGCCCATGCAAAGCAGGCCGAGTCCGACTACGCAGCAAGATACACCGAGGCGAGCAGAAATGCTCTCGCGGAAGCTCTCGCAGTCGATGTCTCCGGCAAGCTTTATTCCGAGCAGGGTGTTGTTGATGCGGCAACAACCGCTATCAATAACGCAGTCGCAGCTCTCGAGCTGATGACCTACAACGCGATATTCAACATCGACGGCGTAGAGTATGCTAAGGTTCCGACTAAGGTCGGCGAGCAGATCGTCGCCCCCGCGGATCCCACCAAGGAAGGCTACACCTTCGCAGGTTGGAGACCCTCCGTCGGCGTTATGGGTACCGCAGACGCTACCTTCGAGGCAGTGTTCACAGCGGCAGGTGACACCGCTTATACCGTCAATACCTATGTAATGGGCACCGACGGCGTTTACGGCGAGCCTACCTCTGATACTCTCACCGGAACCACCGGTTCTACTGCAACATTCGTCCCCGAGACCCGCGAGGGCTTCACGGTTGACAATGAGAAGAGCGTTCTTTCCGGCGAGATCGCGGCAGACGGAAGCCTTGTCCTCAAGGTATTCTACAGCCGTAACCAGTACACCCTTACCGCTGAAGGCGTTGCGTATACCTTCTACTATGGCGCGGCTGTTTCCGTAGCAGACCCCGTCAAGGAGCACTACACCTTCGCAGGTTGGGAACCTGAGCTTCCCGAGACCATGCCCGCACACGATGTAACAGTCGTTGCTAAGTGGACAGAGGACGGCGCTGACTACACCGCTTACAATGCGGCAGTCGCAGCGGCTCAGGAGAAGCAGGGCGAAGAGAACTACGGCAAGAAGTACACCGCCGAGACCAGAGCTGCTCTTGCAGAAGCTCTTGCTAACGATGTCTCCGGCAAGAAGTACTCCGAGCAGGGTCTTGTTGATGCAGCCACCAAGGCTATCAACGATGCAGTCGCAGCTCTCGAGCTTATGACCTACACCGCTACCTTCTATGTTGACGGCGCTGTTCATGCAACCGTTACTGCGAAGGTCGGCGAGCAGATTGTCGCTCCCGCAGATCCCGCCAAGGAAGGCTATATCTTCAAGGGCTGGGATAAGGAAGTCGGCAAGATGGGCGTAGAGGATGTTTCCTTCAACGCCGAGTTCGAAGAGGCGACCGGCATTGCCTACACCGTCGAGGTTTACACGATGGATGTCAACGGCAACTACGGCGCAGCTGAGACTAAGACCCTTTACGGCACAACCGGCGCTACGGTCAATGCAGACACAACTGCCGCCGAAGGCTTCACCTTCGACGAGTCGGCAGACAATGTTGTCAGCGGCGAAATCGCAGCGGACGGCAGCCTCGTACTGAAGGTCTACTTTGCCCGTAACCAGTACAAGCTTACTGTTGACGGAGTAGAGTCCATGGTTTACTATGGTGCATCTCTTGAGTTTGCCGATCCCATAAAGGAGAATGAGATCTTTGCCGGTTGGGATCCTGAGCTTCCCGAGACCATGCCCGCACACGACGTAACAGTCGTTTCGACATGGATTAAGGCCGACGCAGACTACACAGAGTACAAAGCGGCCAGAGCTCACGCGGAAGGAATAGTCAACGATTCCGAATATGCGTATGAGGCAACCTATACGGCAGAGTCGAGAGCGGCTCTCGATGCAGCTCTTGCCATAGTCGTTCCCGAGGGTCTGAAGTACGACGAGCAGCATATAATCGATGCAGCTGAAAAGGCTATCGAAGATGCAGTGCTCGGTCTTGAACTCATGAGATACAAGGTCACCTACCTCTACGATGACGGTTCCGTCTTCGCTGAGTTCGACGGTGATAAGGGCGGCTTAGTCAGCTACCAGGTTCCTGTTCCCTCAGAGAACCCGACTAAGGAAGGCTATGTCTTCACCGGCTGGGATCATGAGATTCCCGCAAACATGCCCGCACACGAGCTGACCTTCACGGCTCAGTTCACCGCAGGCGAAGTCACCTACAAGGTTGAGACCTATGTCATGGGTCTTGACGGTGAGTACGGCGCTGCCGAAAGTATGACTGTTCCCGCAACCACGGGCGAAGAGGTATCTCTTATTCCCGAAGGCCGCAACGGCTTCACGGTTGCTGATAACAGCGTTCTTTCCGGCATAGTCGCAGCAGACGGCAGCCTTACCCTTAAGATCTACTACAGCCGTAACCAGTATAAGCTTACTGTTGACGGCGTAGAGTCCGATGTTTACTTCGGCGCAGCTCTTGAGATTGCCGATCCGGCTCCCAGAGAGGGCTACACCTTCACCGGCTGGAATGTTGAGATTCCCGCCACCATGCCCGCAGAGAACCTGACCCTCGTTTCCCAGTGGAGCGAGAACGATGCCGACTACACCGCTTACAACGCGGCAGTCGCAGCGGCTCAGGCGAAGCAGGCAGAAGAGAACTACGACAAGAAGTACACCGCCGAGACCAGAGCTGCTCTTGCAGCAGTCCTCGCAGAGGATGTCTCCGGTAAGAAGTACTCCGAGCAGGGCATTGTTGACGCAGCCACCCAGGCTATCAATGATGCAGTCGCAGCTCTCGAGCTTATGACCTACACCGCTACCTTCTATGTAAACGGCGAAGTTCATGCAACCGTTACCGCGAAGGTCGGCGAGCAGATCGCAGCTCCCGCAGATCCGATTGTCGACGGTTACAACTTCACCGGTTGGGATCCCGAGGTCGGAACTATGGGCATCGAGAATGTTAGCTTCAACGCTATCCTTGTTGCCAACGATTCGTCCATCATCTCCGTCACTCCTGAGTCCCCGAACTACGGCGGCATGCACCAGTATGCAATCAAGGTTAAGGGCGAGCCTCAGAAGATCAGAATAGTCGATGCATTCGGCAATACCCGCACGTTTGACAGAAACACCTCCATGACAAGCGATGCCAATGCTCTCGGTATTCTGAAGATAGAGAAGACTGACGACGGCGAAATCTGGACCATCAATGTCAACATTCCCGAGGGCAGATATGTTGCCTTCGCGAAGTTCGGCAAGGATTGGGAAGAGAACGGCCATAACTTCTCTGTCAGATTCGACGTTAAACCCGAAGAGCCGACTCCGGACGGCGTTCTTGAAGTAACCTACAACACCCCGAATTACGGCGGCAAGCAGGAGTACACCTTCAAGGTCTCCGGTAAGGCTGATAAGATTCAGGTTGTCTGCGCAGACGGCGGAACGATAACTCTTTCGAGACTTGATCCCAGAGTTACCGTCAAGTCCTATGACGCAGAGGGCATCGAGGTCTATTCGAACAGCACCAACCTCGCTTATGAGATTTGGACTGTCGAGCTTGACATCCCCGCAGGCAGACACATTGCTAAGGCAAAGTATGGCAGATCTTGGACTGCCGGCACTGAGTTTGATGTAATTATCGACGCGAAGCCCGTATCGGCTGTCAGCGTTACCGAGGTTAAGGCCTCTGCTGATTCCGTTGAAGTTACCGTCAACGGCACTGCCACTAAGATCAAGATCGCTGACGCTTCCGGCGCCACCAGAACCTATGACAGAGATCATGCCGATGTCTCCATCGCCCCCGACGGCGACGGCGAGATCTGGACAATCAATGCCAAGCTTCGTGCAGGCGAGTACACCGCAACCGCGAAGTACATCGCTAACGACAGACAGGTCTGGGATACCACCGACTTTGCTTTCACAGTCTAAGGCTGCGAACGAAAACTGAAAATCCTGCTTTAAACGGCAGGTAAGAAGGGGAGTCGCTCTCGGGCGGCTCCCCCGATTTTTTTGCCTTCAAAGTTCACTTGAACTATTTGATAAAATGTGATACAATGATTGCAGAACAAGTATAATTTTCAGGTTGGTGAACTTTTATGACTCAGAATATCTCAAAACATACCCTTCAGAGACTTCCGATGTATCTGAGCTATATCAAGGGACTTCCCGAGGATGCTCCGAAAAACATATCTGCCACGACCATCGCCGAAGCGCTCCAGCTCAATGATGTCCAGGTGCGTAAGGATCTCGCGAGCGTCAGCTCGTCCGGCAAGCCGAAGGTCGGCTACAATGTCAAGGATCTTATCGCGGAGCTTGAGGCTTTTCTCGGCTATAACGATATCGATAACGCCGTTATAGTCGGCGCAGGCAGCCTCGGCAAGGCTCTGCTCAATTACAGCGGCTTCAAGGCCTACGGCCTCAATATAATCGCAGCGTTCGATCTCTGCGCAGAACCCACCGAGTTCCAGGGCAAGACGGTCTTCCCGATAGCCCAGCTCGAGAGCTTCTGCCGCAAGGTGAACATACATATAGGCATAATCACCGTTCCCGCGTCGAGCGCGCAGGAGATATGCGACCTGCTCGTGAACAGCGGCATCCGCGCCATTTGGAACTTTGCTCCGGTGCATCTTGTTGTGCCCGACGGTATACTTGTCCAGAATGAGAACATGGCGTCGTCGCTCGCCCTGCTCTCAAACCACCTGCGTGAGCAGATGAAGAAGTAAAAAAGCAAAAATAAAACCAATCGGCTGCCGAGGAAAACCCGACAGCCGATTTTCTTATATCCCGCAGAAGCCATGCGGTTGTGTTGAGAGCTTGAAAAAGAAATGTGCAATTTTGGAGTTGCAGAGTACACAACCGACCGATTATGGCTCCCCCCCCTGTAGGGGAGCCGGCTCGGCGAAGCCGAGACTGAGTGGGCATTGCGCAGATTTACCCTTTTGCATAGACTGTTTTGTTTCTCGATGTCCCCTTTGTAGGGTGCGGCGAC
>OHGQ01000814.1_pt1 | contig 10995 bp, 9 predicted proteins | sample 1567811 | NCBI WGS metagenome assembly OHGQ01 (sample SAMEA3879576, study PRJEB24766) | human gut metagenome | biome: human-associated habitat; feature: feces | place: USA | collected 1985/1987 | reverse complement strand
CTCTGCTATACAAAAAGGCTCATTCCCATAATTAGTATAGTCTGCTCAACCTTCTAATATATACTCAGAGCCTAAATTTATTGATTGCAGAAACCGAAAAATATATCGTATTTTATTCTTTTACTTTTATTTCTAATCTGTCAAAACATTCCTTAGCTGATTCCTCAGAAATATTATTAGCAATTAACATACCGGTATTTGTACCATTAATTTTCACTACGTAATTAAACTCAGAATCATTATAATTCCACATTACATAACTACAATCCGATTTAGTACCTTCATCAATAATTTCTGCTTTTTCGTTATTTTTTACACTATCAACATATGCAGTAAAATACTCAGCTGAAATAAATATACCCTGACTTAACTCCTTTTTATCCTTAGAAATGACAAAAGGAATGTCCGACGTTAACTCATATCCATCATTTGTTGTCAACGAAATTGTAATGTTATCACCTGTTTCGACCTTATAGGTATACGAAACAGTTGTTTTTGAATTACCACATCCCGTGACAAATAACATAACGACCACTATTAGACTAAAAATAATATTTAATTTCTTTTTCATATTTATGCCTTTCTAATCTCATCAGTAGTTTTTTCTGCTTTCTTTTAAATGCCATCTGCTCTTCATCCTAATTACTGCTAGTATACCAAATCCAACCAGTATTCTCAACTCACCTTTTGTATCATCTCTACATAAAACTATATTTTCACCAACAATTTCCACTGATGCAATTCCTTTAGGTGACACCATGTAATCCACTTCTACTTTTTTTCCTGTTGGTAAACTTTTAGTCTTTGACGAATAAAAATCCGACTTAACATTAACTACTTGACCATTAATATCAACATCAACATAATATCTTACAGTTCCTCCGTCTCCATATATTTTTCTTTCAATAATTCCTGTTGTGTTTTCTTTGAAGAAAAGACGGACATGCATGCCCGCCTTCTCCATGGTTATTTTCTCGTTTCATTTTTTAACTATCGTTTCTATGAATTCAAATTTTCTCTGCGTTTCTTTACGGTAATAATCAATCCCGTTCCAGAAAGAATTGACAGTATAAACAGCCATACACTCGGTGTGTTGTCCCCAGTTTTAGGTGCATCATCCTTCCTATCAGTTCCACTCGATGGCTTGTTATCTGTGGTATTTGCTTTGATGGTAAATGTGGTGCTTGCAGAACCATCCGTCCAAAGGATTTCAACTGTATGGGTTCCTGCCGAAAGTGTATTCAGGTAGGAAGCTTTCAGTGTGATAATGGTAGAGCCTTCCTTTGCAGTGTAGTTACTCTTGTCTATCAAATTTCCGTCCACCTTAACTCCGGTAAACTTGGAGAAGTCTCCGTTACCCCGGATGGTGATATTACCATCACTATCAGGCGTCCAACTACTGTTTGCTCCATCAATAATCTGATAGGTGTTATCCGGTGTCTGGCTTTCCTGTTTAAAGGTAACTTCTATGGTGTGATCAGTATTCACATCACTAAAGGTGTAGCTTGTGGTTGCTGTCACTTCCGAACCATCCACCTTTACGTCCGCAATATAATATCCTTCGTTCGCCTTGATTGTATATGTAAGCTGACCTGCGGCAGATACCGTTGTCGTGCCACCGGGAGAGATTGTTCCACCGATACCTGCCGTTGCGGTAATCTTGTAGCTTGCTGTACCGCTCGGAGGCGTTATCGGCGCTGTATCCGCCGTAAAACTCCAACTTCCACGGAATACCACGGTTGTGCCGTTTAGGTTGCCGGCATCCCAGCCCGAAAAAGCCCATGTGCCGTTTTTACCATCCTTTTGTGCCTGAATGCGTGTTGTGGAGGTATATTTCTTATCCACAGCCGCCTTCGCCTGTTGCACACTCGAATAGGAGCTGCTATTTAGCGGCAGCGTTGCGCCTGTCGGGAATACAGAGCCCCAATTGTATTGCACCGTATAATTTTTTGTCACCGGCGGCTCGGGGCGTTCCTCAGACCTTTTATAAATATAACGAATCGTCATACCACTGTTCGGGACAGCATTTTCCATCCCCTCCGCTTTAACAAAAGTGTAGCCGTGCAGTTCCTGCGGCGGCTGCCAATCAACCTTTTTGCCTACCGGAACAGTAAAGGTAGTCGGCATGGTGTTTGGAACATCTGTGCCATCCTCCAGCTGATATTGGATGGTGACATTGACATAGCGCTGCTGCTCCGTATCATCATCAGCCAATACCTCGCCTGTCGCATGATCTACAATCTCAAAGCCGATGGTATCGCCGGATTGCAGAATGGCATTCTCCGGAATCGTGTAAACCAGAGAGCAGTTGACAAGGCCGGAATTAAAGTCGCTGCCCTCGTAATCCAACGCACCCTTTGTCCAGAATTTGCTTTTCTCTTTCCAAACAGGGATGTCAAACTCCTGCGTAGTGAAAACCTGCTCCCCATCTGTCGTGACCGCTTTTTCGCCGTTGGAATGTTCCACCCACAGGCGCAGGGTCACAGTCTTCGCTTGGGTATTCGAAAGATTTTGTATAATGGTGCGCAGCTCAACCTGCTGCCCCTTCATGCTGCTATAATCAAAGCTGTTTTTACTGCCGCCGCTTAATAGACGGCTATTCCTGTCATTTTGATAGCTCGCATATGCGGAGGAATTCGCTGCCTCAAAGGCAGAAGGATCTTTTGTGGGATTTCTGTAACCGCCGATATACTTTTTCACCTCAGGAACAGCCACATAAAGCGCAGGGGGATTTGTAATGAGCTGACTCATGACCTTTATGCCCTGTAGCTTGCACACATCGCAAAAATCATTCTGAAAGGTCTCTCGCATCAGACAATCCCTGCTGGAATTATAGGTATAAGGATAGTAGTCAAGATGCGGGCAGGTATAGGTATTACGGAAGCCAAGCAGCTGCTTCCACTTCACTTTCGTGGGATCTTTTGTTGCAGTCATATTCAGTGATGTAGTGTAATTCCACTCATCTACAGGAACAGTGCTATAATTATATTCATCTCCCAGATGGAACAGACCGTGTCCCAGTTCATGCCGCTGGGTAAACGCAGAATATGCGTTTCTCGCTGACGCAACAATATAGTGAATACCATATTGTTTATTATCATGAGAGCCACCGAAATACTCACCGCTATTCGCCAACACAACGAATTGGTTGATATTTTCATACACATAATCATACTGTCTATAATTATGATCCATCGTGTTTTCGTTTGGATGCGTTTCATTAGGAATATGTGCGTCATGAATCTTCTCGATAAACGCAGGGCCTATGATGCGCTCCAAAACATGGTTGCGCCAGTTCCCTTTGTTAGTAGAAATTCCTCCTTCGGCGGTCGCAGCAAAAAATGTGCTGGTACCGCCATAGCCATCCACCGATGCCGTGCAGAGTGCATAGACATTAAAGCGATCCGCCATGCTGCGATATGGCTCTATCTGCAATACCTCCCCCCACAGCTTTTTTACATCCTCGACAAACTGCTTTTGCTGGCTTTTGGTGTAGCCCTCGGCGCAGTACACAATCACCATGTTCTCCTTATCGCTGCGAGGCTTCTGGATTGTATACACCGGTACGGTTACATTTGCATATGCAGGATCCTCAGTGTAGAGGGTACTCATCTCCAGCTGTAGATACTCATCCGTGTTCACATTCCAGTCACCATTCACATCCTCTCGCACAGCGCCGGATATGCCAATGCTGTCATCCGGCGCATCCGGTGCGGAAACAACATAGGGGTCCTGTGCGCTCTGTCCTGTGCCGGATGATACGGTGTAATTTTCCGTATTCAGATAGAAGGCAGGACGAACGCCGTAATATCCCTTATAGGGTGCGTCACGCAAAATATTCCCTTGAGGGGTCACAAATCGCATATCATGGTTACAGGTTGTAATCGGTGTACGCAGCCAATAGTTCCATGCTACACCGCTTCTGTTTTTTGCGATATGGTAGCCGTTCAGGTTATCATTAACCGTTTTGAGCTGCTGAACATCCAGCAGAAAAACTCTATCCCAAATATATTCATAATGGGCACTGTCATACCCATCCGCTACCGTATCAATTGTGGTGTTATAGGGAAGATCAACACCGGCTGCGTCGATATAACCTGCCGTATACTCCGGATGGGAAACGATAGAACGCTGCTTCACCGTTCGAATCGCTCCCAGCTCATCCGAACGAAAGCTGCGAAGGAAGCCCTCCTTTTGGTCATATGCTACCGTTTTAGGATAGACAGAATCCTCTGTTGGCGGATTTCCGCAAAGCCATTTCACTTTTCCTGCTTCAGCGTTGGAATTGAGCCAAGAACGTATGTTGCTGTCTCTCCAGTGGTTAGAACCAAAATTATCTCTCCAGCTATTGCGCCGGTGCGAGCCTGTTTCGGCATTTTTGTTGGTTTTTGCATCATAGGGCATGTAATCACACAATACTCTATCCGAAAGCATCAATGGCCCATTGCTATCCTTCGCTACACAACGCCACACAATTGGCACTCCCCCATAAGTACCCATCTGAATGTAGTCACCAATTTCGATGGTTGGCTTGTTATCTGCCGCCCTAACCTGCAAAGGGCATAGCACCAAAATTACCGCAAGCAGCAGAGATACCGTTCGTTTGCCATATTTATGTTTGATAATATTCATAAAGTCCTCCTTTTGTCATTCTCTCCTGAGCGTCATTCACGGTCAGTAGGCTTCTACCCCCCCATTTTTGACATATGTCAATTTATACAATTGCTGCATCATCGATATTCACCTCATTTCTACTTGAGTTATTGCAAAAAATAGGTCTTTCTGCGATAACCCCTTGTGCCAAATGCTGAAACACCTTCATAAAGATGTAATAGCTTATTTATTTTAGAAAAGTATCCGACAAAAAACTCTACACTTCCGACAAAAAATATATATATTTCTCAAACCATATCATGGCGATGTACATTTGTCAATGATGTGACACCTCAAGATCACCACAGTCCTGATACTTCTTATACATGTCATTGATATAAATCGTAGGCGAAATATTCCTGCCTTCCTCTCGTAAGATGATGCCATCAAGAGTCACATTCACCTTTCATCACGGCTGCTACGCTTTCGTTCGGTTTTTCTGTGATAGTCATAAAACAATTTTAAGATTGTTTCGGACATCTGCTTTTGAGTGTAGTTTTTTGGGAAGAAACTCCGTAAATCCTGTACCTTAAAGCAGATATGCTCGGTTTGATTAGCTTTTTCCTCTGACATGATTTTATAAATACTATCCAAAGAAAGAGTAGTTTGCTGTGCCGATTTTTTCATACGGATACTTTGGGCGTGCGAAGGAGTACAGTCGTTCAGGCTCATAGCGTCAAGCAATACTTTTTGCTGTTCTTCGGATAAGTAGGACAGTTCAACGGCAGGACTTAAAGTGATAGCACCCTCGTAAACTTTTTGAAGGATTTCGGGAGACAGCAGGCTCGGAGTCTGCGGCGTAATGTTATTAACTATAATCAATTTGCATAGCTCAATCACAAGTTGGAACATAACCGTTATGCTATTTGCCGTTCTACCTAAATGCAGTTCCTGCCCCGGAGTCACACCTCAGCATTGCTATGCTCTTTTCCAAAAAGAAGTCATCGCACAGTCATATCCCATTCAGCCGGTCATTCAGTTGTAACCGACTTTTGGGCAACAAAAAAGCCGGTACACAAACGCATACCGACTTATCCTCAAAAGGGTAGACTTATCCCCTTTGGGTTTGGTATCACGTTAATGTATCGGCTTTGAAATTCAAAGACGGGACTGTTTATTCGCTTTCCGTCTGCCAACAGTACCAAAGCGTTGACGAAAGCGGCGATATTTTCGCTTAGCACATCGCAGAACATATGTTTGTCAACGCTCTTGAGAAATTTTTGTATGCTCTTTCTGAAAAAGTTTTAGCAAAGCAAAAAATACTCTTTATGCCTTTCGTTTAGCAAGAATCCAATTCAAAATGTTTTCGTCATTAAAAAGGATATTTCCTCCGCCGTGGTAGTTGTAAATTCCGCGGCTGTTAAAGTATTCGTTGTCGGGGATTTCAAGAGCCAGCAATTTGCTGATTTGCTCAGCTGTATATCCCTTTTCACGGTAGGCCGCTTGCAAGTTGTCATAGGCGGAGCGTGCCTTTGCAGAGCCGTAATACTCATCATTTTCAGCCATAAAGATATATATGGCAACATCATTCTGCGCTATCGGCTCATAAGCGCCGTCCCATTGTGAAGCTCCGTGCAGATACGCCGCATACAGATCGGGGCGCATAGAAACCGCTTGTGACATTGTTTCCCCGCCAGCCGAATATCCGGCAGCGTAAACTCTTGATTTGTCAACTGAAAAGTTTTCGATAAAGTATTCGGTCAATTCAATCGCCTGCCGTGCAGATGTTTCGTGCCAGTCGGTAAGCTGTGCAGAAACTACAATCACATCTTCGGGAAGTTCTGCCCATACCCGAAAACCGTTCCACTCCAGATTACTGCCCGATGAATCCTCGCCGAACCACATCATACCGTACCCCGGCATTGTCATTACCAGCGGATAAGTCTTACTCTCGTCGTAATCCTCCGGCAAGTAATAACTATAATGAATTTCACCGTAGTTGCCGTTTAGTATCTGCTCGGCGATAACACCTGTTTTTTCGGGTGATTTTTCTGTTTCATTCGGCACTTCCGATTCGGCAGGAACGATGACAGATGTGCTGTTGTTTTCGGTATTGTCTATCGGATGATTTGCCGAGCAAGCGGTAAGCAAAAGTGAAACAATCAATATAACAGCAGATAGCACCACACTTTTTTTCATTTATTTCACCTCTTTTTGGAAGTCTGCTGTTAATGCAGCTTTATCATCATCTCTGCAATCGCTGGATCATAGTGAGAGAAAAACAGGCTTTCTTTTTCATCCAATGCCCGGATAGCGTTCATGTCGCTTGCGTCCAGAGCAAAATCAAAGACATTGATATTTTCTTCCATACGCTCCTTGTGGGTGGATTTCGGGATTACCACGACATCGCTTTGCAAAAGGAAACGCAGAGCGACCTGTGCTGCACTTTTATCGTGCTTTTTCCCGATTTCATTCAGCACGGGATTGGTAAAGAAATCCTTTCTTCCCTCGGCAAACGGTCCCCAAGATTCGTGCTGTACGCCGTATTTTTCCATATATTCGTGGGCGGCTTTCTGCTGCTGGAAAATATGCGTTTCTACTTGATTGATTGCAGGTTTGACCTCTACGAAACTACACAAATCAACCAGTCTGTCGGGATAAAAATTAGAAACGCCGATTGCACGAATCCAGCCCTCTTTATAGGCTTCCTCCATTGCACGGTAAGTACCGTAGTAATCATTAAAAGGCTGGTGAATCAAACATAAGTCGATATACTCGGTTTGCAGTTTTCTCAAAGATTCCTCAAGTGATTCCTTTGCTTTCTCATAACCGCCGTTTGTAATCCACACCTTTGTTGTAATAAAAAGCTCCTCACGGGGAACGCCGCATTTGTTAATAGCATTTCCGACCGCTTCCTCATTGCCGTATGACTGCGCTGTATCAATCGAGCGATACCCTGCACTGATTGCGTCTAATACGCAGCGTTCACATTCTTCATTTGATAACTGATATACGCCGTAGCCCAGCTTCGGCATTTTGATTCCATTGTTCAAAGTTACATATTCCATAATTTATTCCTCCTTATTTTATCTGCTAAACATTTTTACCCATTTCATAGGCTTCAGCCATAGCCGGGGTATTCAGCACCTTACCTTTTTCATAAACGCCTGTACCGTAAATTACACCCATTTCTTTTGCACCGTTTACGCAGTCGGCGTAGCCACGAAAACAGGCAAGTGTGGTATTCATAGATGATTTATCTTCATCGGCAGCGGTCATAATGTAGTAAAATTCTTTGTTTTTCACTTCCAGCCAGCGTGCAACCGTTCTGTCGATCACCGCCTTTAATTGTGCGTCAATGGAATAGAAGTAAACGGGGCTTGCAAGCACAAGCACATCTGCGTCGATCATCGCTTGCAGGATTTCGGCCATATCGTCTTTATAAACACACTCGCCGCCGTGCTCACGGCAGAAATAGCAGGCATGACAGGGCGCTATCTTTTTGCTTGCAACATTGATTTTGGTTACATTGTTTCCCGCTTCCTTTGCACCACGCATAAATTCATCGCAGAGCAAATCGGAATTGCCGCCTTTGCGGGGACTGCCGGATAAGATAAGTACATTTTTCATTGTTCAAATTCTCCTTGTTTAGTTTTTGTAACCAAGTTCGGTAAGCCATTCGTCAACTGCGCTTTCGGCTTTGTCAACATTTTTGCCCGAATAGGTAAAGTAGTCATCGGTCAGTACGGTGGAATCCGGGCAAAGCTCAGCTACGGTAGAAATGCTGCTCGCTCCGGACGAACTGCCGTTGTGAGTAAAGAACGGAATAATTGTCTTGCCGGACAGGTCATATTCTTCAAGGAAAGACCAAACAGGCATTGGCAGGTCGTACCACCAAATGGGGAAACCGACAAAGATAACATCATACTGTTCCATAACCTCTTGATCTATATGTGAGGAAAGCAGCGGGCGAGTACCATTGTTTAGTTCGTCCTGCGCTCGGTCAAATACATCGTCCTCTGTATATTCCACTTCGGGGATAATTCTGAACAGTTCACCGCCCGTTTTATCGGAAATCCAGTTCGCAACCTGCTGTGTATTGCCCGACCATGAAAAATAGGCTACCAAGATATTAGAATCTCCTGCGGTACTTTCTTCGGGAGTGATATCGGCAGAATCATATGTATTGTCTTCTGTGACATTATTATTACTTACATTTGTATCGGTGTTATTCGCAGTAGTGTCATTGTTATGCTTACCGCAGGCGGATAGAGCAAGAACAAAGCAAACGCATAAAACAAGCGAAAGAATGGATTTTAATGTTTTATTCATGGTGCCTCCTTAATTTTTTAGATTTTTGTCAGTCTGCTTTTCATTTGCAGCAGCTTTTTGCCGTAATAGGATAAGGTTGCAAAGGCAGACGACATAGCAATCGTTTCAAAAAAATATAGTATAGCCGATTTGTCGGTATCAAAAAACTTAAACTCAGTAAGGTAAAACAATTCTTCATAAAAGGCTCGGTCAACGAATACATAAACACCATATGCCGCTAATAAAACAGCAATGATTCGACCTGCCCACAGGAATTGTCTGTGCTTTTTCAGTTTGTTTGCTAACGGTGCTAAATGTAATCCCAAATGCAGGCTCATCAGTACAAAGACCCACGCAGTTGATACGAGGTGAAGCGTCCTGCCTATCCTTGCACCGCCCAAATTCAGAAAAGCAAAAACCTTTCCCGAAACCAGCACCGAACTTACCATACAGCACAGCATAGCAGCAAACAGCGCAATATTGATAACTGCCAATATTGTCCTTGTCGGAGTGTATTTTCCTTTGAAAAAAGATTGATACCAGCGAAAATTGAGAATACTGTGAGCGATAAACAGTACAAATAATACGATACCCATCCATTCGTGCAGACCGTCCCATAGGTGTTCCTGCATAAGAGCGACAAAAATCAGATACATTGCAATATCAATGGTGAGTTTGACAACCTGTTTATATTTCATTTTTATCACCTCCATATCCAGCACAGTCCGTTATAAAAGTAGAGCATAGCGTAATATCCCGAATGAACGCCGTCAGATTCAAGATAATAGAGATTGCCCTCTGCTTCATTATCGGCAAAACGGAAAAGTCCGCTGTCGCTTTCTCTCATAGTGTCAATTCCATTCTTAAATCCCGAATAGGCGAAATCATTCGTACCCGAAGCGGCAAAGATAAAGAAATCGTCCCATTCGTGTCCCGAATTCTTAATTACGCTCTCATAGGTTTCTGTGCTTGCCGCCGGGCCGCCGCTTGACGGCATAAAATAGCGGAAATAGTCAAGGGAGTGTTCAAAGGTGCGCCAAGTTGCCATAGAACCCATTGAAAAGCCGCAGAAAGCCCGGTAATCACGTGAAGCGGCAATCGCTTCAGGGGTAGTGTCCTCGGCATAGGTACTGTATTTGCCTTCCACCGCTGGAATCAGATCATTTATCAGTTCATTGTGATAATTGTCGGTCAGTCTCAGGGCAAGGCTGTAATCTCCACTGTCCTCCGGGCTTGTGTTGTTATAGGTAGGACAAACAACAATCATCGGCTGAATTTTGCCGTTCGCAATCCCGTGGTCGAGAATATGCTTCATTCCATGCGGTTCATCCGGGCTGCCGAGATAGGTATACTCATTGCTCCAACCGCCGTGCATAAGATAGAACACGGGATATTTCTTACTTTCGTCATAGCCATAGGGCAGATATACGACAGCGTGCTTTTGAAGCTTTTGGCTCTTTTCGTCGTAGGAAAAAGATTCGTAAGTATTGTAATAAAGGTCTTGCAGGGTGCCCTGCTGTTTCGCCTCGGTCAGGTAACTGTCGGGAATTGGGACGAGTTTATCAGGAAATCGGTTTACAGTTTCGTCTGTTTCGGGTGGTATACTGCTGTGTTCGCTTTCTATGTCATTGTTTTTATCAGAGGTCTTAGGAGTGGACGAACTACACGCCGATAAAACGAGCGATACAACAATCAACATTGTAGCAATCATAATACATTTTTTCATAGCGTTATCCTTCAAGGCTTTCCACCCAATCCGTTACATCGCTTTCGCTGACGCCGGAACGGAAACGCCTGCCTTCCTGCCAATCGCCCGTGCCTGCCTTTTGGGCAAGCAGTTTGCCGCTTTCGCCAAGTCCCGAACTTGAAGATGTGGCAAAAGGAATTACGGTCTTTCCTGTAAAATCGTTTGCTTCGATAAATCCGTCAACTGGCCAAGCAGCAATCCCCCACCAAATCGGGTAGCCTATAAAAATCGTGTCGTATTCATCCCAATTTTCTACGGTGCTTTTTACAAGGGCAACATCACGCTCATCGGGATTATCGTGTTCACGCACAACACGGCTGTTATCGTCCGTCCAGTTAAGGTCA
>OHGQ01000810.1_pt1 | contig 11025 bp, 9 predicted proteins | sample 1567811 | NCBI WGS metagenome assembly OHGQ01 (sample SAMEA3879576, study PRJEB24766) | human gut metagenome | biome: human-associated habitat; feature: feces | place: USA | collected 1985/1987 | reverse complement strand
CGACATTTGCCGGAATTGGCGTTTCTTATATTAGGGACTTATTTTACAGCCCCTTTCTTAGCATAACCGACCGGTCTGTTTATAGGTTCATTTATACGTTAATTTCTGCAGTAACGCCGAGTTCCTCTTTGTGTGCATCCAGCACTGGACGAACCACATCACGCAAGAATACTTCCACCTGACGCGGTGCACGACCCACATACAGCTCCGGTTTTAAGTTTGCCTCGATCTGTTCTTTTGTCAGACCAAAAGCCGGATCTGCTGCAATCAGATCTACCAGATTGTTATCCTTACCCTCTTCCTTGACGGTCTTTCCTGCCTGCATGGACAGCTGACGGATTTTCTCGTGCAGTTCCTGACGGTTTCCCCCCTCTTTTACGGCATCCATCATAATATTTTCGGTTGCCATGAATGGGATCTCTGCCATAAAGTGCTTGTAAATTACCTTCGGATATACCACCAGGCCATCTACAACATTTAAGCACAGATCCAGGATACCATCGATTGCAAGGAATCCTTCCGGAACCGACAGACGCTTGTTGGCAGAATCATCAAGTGTACGTTCAAACCACTGTGTTGCAGAAGTAATGGCCGGATTTAATGCATCTACCATCACATAGCGGGAAAGAGATGCAATACGCTCACTCCGCATCGGATTACGCTTGTATGCCATCGCAGAAGATCCGATCTGGTTCTTTTCAAATGGCTCCTCTACTTCTTTTAAATGCTGCAGAAGACGGATATCGTTAGACATCTTATGCGCACTGGCAGCAATCCCTGCTAAAACATTTAAAACACGGGTATCTACTTTACGGGAATAGGTCTGTCCGGAAACCGGGTAGCAGGACTTAAATCCCATTTTTTCTGCGATCATCGGATCAATCTTATCGATTGTCTCCTGATCCCCGTCAAAAAGCTCTAAGAAACTTGCCTGAGTACCGGTTGTTCCCTTAGATCCCAGCAGTTTTAATGTGCTCTGTACGTACTCCAGATCCTCCAGATCCATCAGAAACTCCTGTGTCCAGAGTGTTGCCCGCTTTCCGACTGTTGTCGGCTGTGCCGGCTGAAAATGCGTAAATGCAAGGGTCGGCTGATCCTTATATTTTTCTGCAAAATTGGACAGCTCCGCAATCACGCTGACCAGTTTTTTATGTACGAGCTTTAATGCCTCATTCATAATGATGATGTCTGTATTATCTCCGACATAGCAGGAAGTAGCCCCCAGATGAATGATACCGGCTGCCTTCGGGCACTGCTGGCCATAAGCATACACATGACTCATGACATCATGACGCACCAGTTTCTCACGTGCGACTGCTACGTCATAATTAATATCATTGACATGTTCTTTCATCTCATCAATCATATCCTGTGTAATGACCGGCTTTCCATTCTCGGAAAGTCCGAGTTCCATCTCTGTCTCAGCCAGTGCGATCCAGAGTTTTCTCCATGTGGAAAACTTCATATCCTGGGAAAAAATGTACTGCATTTCCTTGCTGGCATAACGCTCGGAAAGAGGGCTTGTATATCTGTCTGTGCTCATGTTCTTCTCCTTTTATTTGAATACATTGGTAACAACTTATCGGCTCATCTTGCGCTCAAGATCAATCTCTTTGTCATAATACTCTCCGCGAATGTCCTGTTTCGGCGGTTCCATCGGGTATTTGCCCGTAAAACAGCCAGTACAGATCGGAAGTCCTTCCGTCATTTCTTTCAGACGGTCGATTCCGAGATAACCAAGGGAATCTGCTCCGATAATCTGGCGGATCTCTTCAATCGTACGGTTGTAGGCAATCAACTGCTCACGCGCCGGAATATCGGTTCCGAAATAACAAGGCCATAAAAATGGCGGAGAACTGATGCGTACATGCACCTCGGTTGCTCCTGCATCCCTTAACATGCGCACAATACGATCCGATGTCGTACCTCTTACAATCGAATCATCGATCATAATGACACGTTTCCCTGCCACTGCCTCACGCAGCACATTCAGCTTCACCTGTACGCTGGATTCCCTGCTGCTCTGCTTTGGCTTAATAAACGTACGTCCCACATAGCTGTTCTTGACAAAGGCTGTACCATACGGAATCCCGGATGCCAGAGAATAGCCAAGTGCTGCAGCATTTCCGGACTCCGGCACACCTGTCACCAGATCTGCCTCTACCGGCGAATCCTGTGCCAGAAACTTTCCGGCCTTGATCCGGCTTGCATATACACTCACCCCGTCAATATGACTGTCCGGTCTTGCAAAATAGATGTACTCAAAAATACAGCGTGCTTCCTTTTCTTTCGGAAGTGCCATGGTCATATCGGACTCAATACCTTTTTCCGGAGAAATGGTCACAACTTCTCCCGGCAGCACATCACGCACAAATGTTGCACCAATGGTGTCAAGTGCACAGGTTTCCGATGTGATAATATAAGAATTGTCACGCTTTCCGATACAAAGCGGCTTAAAGCCGTATGGGTCACGCGCCCCGATCAATTTACGCGGACTTGCCACAACCAGTGCGTAAGCTCCCTTAAGACGCTGGCACGCACGGCGCACAGCTTCTTCTGCTGACTGGGAATTCAACCGCTCCCTTGCGATATAGTAGGCAATCACCTCAGAATCAATGGTGGTCTGGAAAATTGCTCCCGTATATTCCAGCTCCTTGCGAAGCTGTGGTGCATTGATCAGATTGCCATTGTGGGCAAGTGCCAATGTACCTTTGACATAATTTAACACGAGTGGCTGGGCATTTTCGCGGGTAGAAGAACCGGCCGTTGAGTAACGTACATGTCCGACTCCGATGTCCCCCTTCATCTGCTCAAGATTTTCCGGTGCGAACACTTCATTTACAAGTCCCATTCCCTTGTAGGAAAGAACCTTGCCCTTAGGACCGCTGGTATCGCTGACTGCAATACCGCAGCTCTCCTGGCCACGGTGCTGCAGGGCAAACAGTCCATAATATATTGTCGATGCTACATCTGCACCGTCAAAATCATACATTCCGAAGACGCCACACTCCTCATGAAGTGTATCCGCATCATAACTGTTATTCTGAATCATTGTGATCTCCTATATCTATCTTGTAAAAGGCTTACCTGTCAGAAGCTCATATGCTTCTTTGTACTTATCAACGGTCTTTGTAACAACTTCTTCCGGAAGAAGGAAATCATTGTCCGGATTTGCCTTGAGCCAGTCTCTGACATACTGCTTGTCGAAAGAAGGCTGTCCCTGTCCCGGCTTGTACCCTTCCAGTGGCCAGAATCTGGAGCTGTCCGGTGTAAGCATCTCATCACCGAGAACGACTTTACCGTTCTCGTCCAGACCGAACTCAAATTTGGTATCTGCAATGATAATTCCTTTGGAAAGTGCATACTCTGCACATTTCTTGTAGAGAGCGATGGTGCAATCCTTGATCTGTGTTGCGTAATCAAGTCCTTTTCCAGGATAAATTTTCTCCAACACATCTACCGACTGCTCGAAGGAAATATTCTCATCATGATCGCCCAGATCTGCCTTGGTACTCGGTGTATAAATCGGCTCCGGAAGCTTATCAGACTCTACCAGTCCTTCTGGAAGCTTAATGCCGCACACCGTGCCGTTTTCTTTGTAGCTTGCCCAGCCGCTTCCTGTGATATAGCCACGAACGATACACTCGATTGGAAGCATCTCAAGCTTCTTGCACATCATGCTGTTTCCGTCAAAACGCTCCTGTTGGAAAAATTCCGGCATATCCCTGACATCTACAGAAATCATATGATTCGGAACAACATCCTTTGTAAAATCAAACCAGAACTTTGACATCTGGGTCAGAATTGCGCCCTTGTCCGTAATCCTGTTCTTTAAAATGTTGTCAAATGCGGAAATACGGTCAGTAGCTACAATGATCAGGCTGTCTCCGTTATCATAGACTTCTCTTACTTTTCCTTCTTTGAATGGTTTAAATTCCTTCATTTTCGCTCTCCTTATTCTTTTATTTTTCGATTAACAAACTCTTTCCGGTCATCTCTTTTGGCTGCTCTAATCCCATAATCTGAAGCAGGGTCGGGGCAATATCTGCCAGGCATCCGCCCTCACGCAGTGTATACTTCGGATCCGCATTTACGAGAATAAACGGTACCGGATTGGTTGTATGGGCAGTATGTGGCTCACCTGTTTCGTAGTCAATCATTTTCTCTGCATTTCCATGATCTGCACAGATAAACAGAACACCATCCATATCCTTCACCGCCTGGACTGCATCTCCTACCAGTCCGTCCACACGCTCGACTGCCTTGATGGCTGCCGGAATCACACCTGTATGTCCGACCATATCCGGGTTTGCAAAGTTGATAACGATCACATCATACTTGTCTGACTTAATAGCCTCAACAAGATCCATACCAACCTCCGGAGCACTCATTTCCGGCTTCAGATCATATGTTGCAACATCCTTCGGGGAATTTACCAGCAGACGTGCCTCATCAACGTTTGGCTCTTCCACTCCGCCATTAAAGAAGAATGTAACATGTGCATACTTCTCTGTCTCGGCCAGACGAAGCTGTGTCTTTCCGCACTTTGCCAGGTACTCACCGAATGTATTTACAATATGCTCTTTTTCAAATGCGATCAGCTTGTTCGGGATCGTCTCATCATAGTCCTTAAAGCAGACAAATGTTGTCTTAATGAACGGACGGTCAAATCCGGTAAACTTGTCATCACAGAATGCACGTGTCATTTCACGGGCACGGTCCGGACGGAAGTTAAAGAAGATCACGGAATCATTCTCTTTTACAACAGAGACCGGTTTTCCATTCTCTGTAATTACGGTAGGAAGTACGAACTCGTCTGTTACATCCTTTGCATAGGAATCTTCCATTGCCTTAACCGCATCTTCTGCCTGTACGCCCTCACCCTTTGTCAGGGAATCATAGGCTTTCTGTACACGATCCCAGTTATTGTCACGATCCATTGCATAGTAACGTCCGGATAGAGAAGCGATCTTTCCAACACCGATCTCTTTCATCTTCTTTTCCAGTTCTTCGATAAATTCTTTTCCGGATGCAGGAGGTGTATCACGTCCGTCTAAGAATGCATGAACATATACCTTGCTCAGTCCCTGCTTCTTTGCCATCTCAAGCAGTCCGTAAAGATGTGTAATATGACTGTGCACACCACCATCGGAAAGAAGTCCCCACAGATGCAGGTCCGAATCATTTTTCTTACAATTATCCATGGCTGCAAGCAGTGCCTTATTCTTAAAAAAGTCACCGTCTTCGATTGCCTTGGTAATTCTGGTCAGATCCTGGTAAATAATGCGGCCGGCACCGATATTCATATGTCCAACCTCAGAGTTACCCATCTGTCCGTCTGGAAGTCCTACTGCCAGGCCGGAAGCCTGTCCTTTTACAAAAGGACATTCCTTCATTAATTTATCCATCACCGGGGTATTTGCCAGCGCAATAGCATTTCCCTCTGTACGGTCATTCAGACCATAACCGTCAAGAACCATTAAAACAACAGGTTTTTTGCTCATAATTCATCCTCTCTTTCCATTGTAACAATCCTATACTATTGTACTTCATTATTGTTACACAAACACTTATTATATTACATAATTTGGACGGGATTGCAAGTGTTCACTGCAAATTTCCCACGATATCTATCGATTTTAAATCCAGATCCACATCATCAAAATACTGTCCATAACGCCTTCCGGACGTATAGGCATAAGGAGAAACTCCTGGTTTTTCGACATTTTTATACGGATAAAAGAATCCGTCTTCATCAATTCCCACATGATTGGAGATGTCTGCCAGATAATGATAAAATGCTTTGATCTGTTTTTTTTCTGTCAGAATCGAAGTCGTAAGCGAATCCTGTATGCACGGAATCATCCGCAATTTCAGACTGCCGGAATCATCAATCTGAATCTGTGCAATCGTTGTGTAAAGTTTTCCGGTAGAAAACCAGAAATTTCCCACGCTGTATGCCACCGGCACATTTTTTATAAACTCAACGCCCTGCAGACGGTGCGGATGTCCACCAATCACGGCGTCTGCACCAGCTTTTACACAAAGGTCTGCAATCTCTGTCTGATCCTGCCCATAATGGATCTTTCCTTCTGTTCCCCAGTGAACATACGCGATCACATAATCACTGTTCTTCTTCGCACGCTTCAGTTCTTTCTTCCATACCTCTTCCTGCTGGGTCTTTAATACTCCCGGTTTCTCCTTCTGGGCTTTCTGTGTAAAATGATAAAACCTTTCGATTTCCGTTGCAGATACAATCGCAATCTTTCGTCCACCTGTGACCACATAACGCACAGCGCTTGCCTCTGTCAGATTTCTGCCACCACCACTGTACGGAATTCCCGCTGCATGCAATGCATCCAGCGTATCTAAAAATCCCTGCTCACCATAATCAAACACATGATTATTTGCCACAGAGACCATATCTATTCCCAGTGTGCGCAGGAATCCGGCATCTTTGGGATCTGCCCGAAAACAGTATGCTTTGCCAACCTGCCGCTGTCCCCGTGTTGTATAAGCAAACTCATTGTTTGCCATCGTAAAATCTGCCGAAATCAGTTCCTTTTTTGCTTCATCGGAAAAATAATCCGCCATATGATTCTTTGCCGTCTTCCCCGTACACCAATTCTCATCCAGACAGATATCCCCGATAAAATCCAGACGGATGCATGCCGGATCGGATGCTTCTTTCCAGATCACATCCTCATACGAATATGACATATACTGTTGCTGCCTGCAATACATAAGCCACAGAACATGCATGCTGTTTCCGGTAAACCGATACCACAGATCCGGGTCCTGATTTCCATTTTCCAGCTGTGTATACAGACTCTGCAGCACACCGCTCCCATACTTCGTTTCAATCCATCCCATAAAGGCTTCATCCACCGGATATTTCTGAAAAAACTTTCCGGAGGCAGTCCTTAAAATCTGGTTTTCCAGATCCTGTACTTCCGGCTCGGTTTCCTGTGATTTCTCCGTGACCTGGGAGGTTTTTTCCTCATATTCAGTTTGTACTTCCTTAGTCTCTTTCAGCGGCTGTGTATTTTGGATGATGCCATGTGTCAAAGCAAAAATAAACAACAAGAGAACGACACATTCCAGACATTTTTTTTTCATGTGTAAAATTTCAAAGGCTATTCACCTGAAATTCAGATGAATAGCCCTATAACCATACAAAATCAGATTCTAGTAGTTTACAATCTTACCGAAATCAGCTTTCAGGGATGCTCCGCCAACCAGACCACCATCGATGTCCGGCTTTGCGAACAGCTCTGCTGCATTTCCTGCATTTACAGATCCGCCGTACTGGATACGAACAGAATCAGCAGTAGCCTGATCATAGATTTCAGCTACACATGCACGGATTGCGCCACAGACTTCCTGTGCCTGATCGGATGTAGCAGTCTTGCCTGTTCCGATTGCCCAGATTGGCTCATAAGCGATTACCATGTTTGCAACGTCTGCTGCTGCAACGCCTGCAAGATCAGATTTGATCTGAAGTCTGATCCAGTCAAGTGTTACACCCATCTCTCTCTGCTCTAAAGTCTCTCCACAGCAAAGGATTGGAGTAAGTCCTGCCTCGATTGCCTTCTTAACCTTCTTATTTAAGAGAACATCATCCTCTTTGAAGTAGTCACGTCTCTCGGAATGTCCGATTACAACGTACTTAACACCAGCGTCTACCAGCATCTCTGCGGAGATCTCACCTGTGTATGCCCCCTTCTCTTCGAAGTACATGTTCTCGGCACCAACCTGTACGTTGGTTCCTTTCACAGCCTCTACAACTGGTACGATATCGATTGCAGGTACACAGTAAACAACATCTACGCTGTCAGATACTACTAATGGCTTTAACTCTTCTACTAACTTTACAGCCTGGCTTGGAGTCATGTTCATTTTCCAGTTGCCGGCTACGATTTTCTTTCTTGCCATGATTTTTATTTCTCCTAATCTGTAAATAATTTAACTGTCTTTTATTTATCGTCTGCTGCTACTACGCCTGGCAGTTCCTTACCCTCTAAGAATTCAAGGGAAGCTCCACCACCGGTAGAAATATGGCTCATCTTATCAGCATAACCCATCTGGTTAACAGCTGCAGCGGAATCTCCACCACCGATGATTGTTGTTGCATCGGTCTCTGCAAGAGCCTTAGCTACTGCAAGTGTACCAGCTGCAAGTGTCGGGTTCTCGAATACACCCATCGGTCCGTTCCATACAACAGTCTTAGCTGTCTTAACAGCATCTGCAAACATCTCTGCGGACTTAGGTCCGATATCGCATCCCTCACGGTCTGCCGGCATAGCTGTGATATCACATACTTCTGTCTCTACAGGTCCGTCGATTGGATCCGGGAAATCCTTGATGGTAACAGCATCTACAGGAAGAAGGATCTTCTTGCCCATCTTCTCAGCCTTAGCCATCATTTCCTTACAGTAATCAAGCTTCTCATCATCGCAGAGAGAAAGTCCGATCTCATATCCCTGAGCCTTGATGAATGTGTAAGCCATACCACCACCGATGATAAGGGTATCACACTTCTCAAGCAGGTTGTTGATAACGTTGAGTTTGTCTGCTACCTTAGCACCACCGAGGATTGCTACGAATGGACGTACCGGATTCTCAACAGCATTTCCTAAGAAGGCGATCTCCTTCTCCATCAGGTAACCAACAACATTCTGTCCACCCTTTGCAGTGATGAACTTTGTAACACCGGCTACAGAAGCGTGTGCTCTGTGGGAGGAACCGAATGCATCACATACATAGATGTCTGCAAGATCGGCAAGTTCCTTAGAGAACTGCTCACCGTTCTTTGTCTCCTCAGCGCCACGAAAACGGGTATTCTGAAGTAATACAACTTCTCCCTCTTTCATTTCCTCAACAGCCTTTGTAGCTGCCTCGCCTGTTACGTTGTAATCAGATACGAAGTTTACTTTCTGTCCGAGAAGCTCCTCAAGTCTCTTGGCAACCGGTGCAAGGGACTCTCCTTCGTTTGGTCCGTTCTTTACTTTTCCAAGATGGGAGCAAAGGATTACCTTTCCACCATCGTTTAATAACTTCTTAATTGTAGGAAGAGCAGCTTTGATACGGGTATCATCTGTGATCTCGCCAGCTTTCAGTGGTACATTGAAGTCACATCTTACAAGGACTCTCTTGCCCTTTGCGTTGATATCATCAACAGTTTTCTTATTTAATGCCATGTTTTTATTCTCCGTTCTGCCTTTTTGGCAATTTTAAACCCGAAGAAAAGGAAATGACTTTCCAGCCGGTTGTTTCATACTCCGCAGCTGCATAAAACAGCGGAACCCTTTCCTTTTCTTCTTATTCGTCATAATGAAAAAAGGTCCGGCCCTACAGGCCGGACCCTTTCACATAAACTAAGATAGATTATGCTAACTCAGAGAAGTACTTGATTGTACGAACCATCTGAGATGTGTAGCTGTTCTCGTTATCATACCAAGAAACAACCTGAACCTCATACAGATCATCACCGATTGGGTTAACCATTGTCTGAGTAGCATCGAATAAAGAACCGAATCTCATACCAACGATATCAGAAGATACGATCTCGTCCTCATTGTATCCGAAGGACTCATTAGCTGCTGCCTTCATAGCTGCGTTGATGTCTTCCTTTGTAACGCCGGCTTTCTTAACAACTGCTGTTAAGATTGTGGTAGAACCTGTCGGGGTCGGTACACGCTGTGCAGAACCGATCAGTTTGCCGTTCAGTTCCGGAATAACCAGACCGATTGCCTTAGCAGCACCAGTGGAGTTCGGAACGATGTTTGCAGCACCAGCTCTTGCTCTTCTCAGGTCGCCCTTTCTGTGCGGACCGTCGAGGATCATCTGGTCACCAGTGTAAGCGTGGATGGTGCTCATGATACCGCTCTGGATCGGAGCGTAGTCATTCAGAGCCTTTGCCATCGGAGCCAGGCAGTTGGTGGTGCAAGATGCAGCAGAGATGATCTTGTCGTCTGTTGTCAGAGTTTCGTGGTTTACATTGTAAACGATAGTCGGCAGATCGTTACCAGCCGGAGCAGAAATAACAACCTTCTTTGCACCTGCATCAATGTGAGCCTGTGCCTTAGCCTTAGAGGTGTAGAAACCTGTGCATTCCAGAACAACGTCAACACCGATTTCGCCCCACGGCAGTTCAGCAGCGTTTGCCTTTGCATAGATGGTCAGGGTCTTACCGTCAACAGTGATAGTACCAGCTTCATCATCAGCAGAAACAGTGTGCTTGTTTTCGCCGATTCTGCCTGCGTAACCGCCCTGTGCGGTATCATACTTCAGCAGGTGAGCGAGCATAGACGGCTTGGTCAGGTCGTTGATAGCAACAACCTCATAACCTTCAGCACCGAACATCTGTCTGAATGCGAGACGGCCGATCCGGCCAAATCCATTAATAGCAACTTTAACTGACATTTGGAATTACCTCCTAAAAATTTATACTCTTATTGTACACCAAAACGGTGAAAATTGCAAGGTCTTTCTATAAAAAAATTGACATAAAATTATCGTTTCTTCCGCTTTTCTCTATTTTGCACAAATTTCAACATGTTTCCATCTACGTTTTATCGGCAAAAACACATTTGATAGAAATTGTTCTTTTTTTCTCTCTTTATTTTAGGCAGTTTCGGGATATAATAAAAAGAAGTATTTGAACTGCTGCCATGAGAATCTATCTTTTCTTTCAAATTGTGCAGAATCTTTTTCTGCATATGAAGAAAACATTTCTTTTCATGCATATTCTGTAAATACTATGACTTTGCCTTTGACAGAAATGACACTCAACAGAAAGGGGTCTGCAATGACGACAGAAACACTGCAATTTTTAAAAGCCCTCTATGCCAACGAAACCCGTCAGGTCTGGGTTTTCGATGAAACGAATACCTGTATTTGGAAAAACGATATTTCCAAGCCGTTACAATCAGAAACTGATTGTCAGGCGTTGCTGAAAACCGTCGCTGCGAACAGAGGCAGTCAGTTATTCTGGCATGAATCGCTCCTGTATGCTGCGGAAGT
>OHGQ01000808.1_pt1 | contig 11033 bp, 9 predicted proteins | sample 1567811 | NCBI WGS metagenome assembly OHGQ01 (sample SAMEA3879576, study PRJEB24766) | human gut metagenome | biome: human-associated habitat; feature: feces | place: USA | collected 1985/1987 | reverse complement strand
ATGTTAATATTAATATATTAATAAATAAACGAAGGAATAATTAAAATAATTAATGAGGAGTTTTATGAGAACAGGATTTGACAATGACAAATATTTAAAAATTCAGTCAGAACACATTAAAGAAAGAATTGGTAAGTTTGGTGACAAGCTTTATCTTGAATTTGGAGGCAAATTATTTGATGATTACCACGCTTCAAGAGTGCTTCCGGGATTTCAGCCAGACAGCAAGCTTCAGATGCTTATGCAGCTATCAGATGTTGCTGAGATAGTAATCGTAATAAGTGCAGCTGATATTGAGAAGAATAAAGTCCGTGGAGATTTGGGTATTACTTATGATGTAGACGTGCTTAGATTAATTGGCGAATTTGAGAAGAAGGGTTTATATGTAGGAAGTGTTGTTATCACTAAATTTACAGGACAGAATGCGGCAGTACAGTTCAAGGAAAAGCTTGAAAAGAAGAATATAAAGGTATACCAGCATTATGTTATAGACGGATATCCATCTAATATTCCTATGATTGTAAGTGAAGAAGGTTTTGGAAAGAACGATTACATAGAAACAACAAGACCATTGGTAGTAATTACAGCACCGGGTCCGGGAAGTGGTAAGATGGCTACCTGCCTTTCACAGTTATATCACGAGAATAAGAGAGGAATTAAGGCAGGATATGCTAAATTTGAGACATTTCCAATATGGAATATTCCACTTAAGCACCCTGTCAATCTTGCATATGAGGCGGCTACAGCAGACCTTAATGATGTTAATATGATTGACCCATTCCACCTTGAGGCATATGGAAGTACAGCAGTTAATTATAATCGTGATATAGAGATATATCCTGTTCTTAATGCTATATTAGAGGAAATCTACGGTGAGAATACATATTATAAATCACCTACAGATATGGGTGTTAATATGGCGGGCAACTGTATTTTTGATGACGAAGCCTGCAAAGAGGCATCTGAACAGGAGATAATCAGAAGATATTACAAGTGCCTTAAGGACATTAAGCAGTTCGGACATACAAAAGATGATAAATTTAAGCTTGAACTTCTTATGAAACAGGCGGGAATCAGCGTTGATAAGAGAAAAGTTGTAAAAGCGGCTCTTGACAGGGAAGAAGAGACAGGCGGACCTGCAATGGCGATAGAACTTAATGACGGAAGAATTGTTACCGGCAAGACAAGTGAGCTTCTCGGAGCATCAGCATCGGCACTTATTAATTCTATTAAAGTACTGGCAGGAATTGAACATGAAGTTAAACTGATTGCACCTGAAGCAATAGAACCTATACAGAAATTAAAGACAGGATATCTTGGAAGCCGCAATCCAAGACTTCATTCGGATGAGATACTTATAGCCCTTTCTACAACAGCGGCAAGAAGTGATGAAGCGGCAAGAACCCTTGATAAATTATCGGAATTAAAGGGCGCGCAGGCTCATTCTTCAGTCATCCTTTCATCCGTGGATGAGCAGATATTCCGTAAATTAGGAATTAATCTTACCTGTGAACCTAAGTATGAACAGGATGAGAGAAGATATCACAAGAACTAATTATAATCAACCTGCATCATGCAAAGCCCTGATGCCGGAGCTGTGAATCCGGCAAGAGACCTGTCTTTTGCCTCAAACAGTTCAGGAATGGATGATACATCACGTTTACCAAGACCTACCTCAAGAAGTGTACCGGTAAGTATTCTTACCATATGTTGGAGAAAACCGGTTCCGTGGTAGGTAAAACGTATGTATTGTCCTTTTTTTATTATCTGTATTGAATCAACTTCTCTTACGGTTGATTTTTTCATCTTTGGATTACTGCAGAAACTTGCATAATCATGTATTCCTATAAGAAGTTTTGCAGCTTCTTCCATTTTTCCGATATCCGGGGTTTCTTCAATGTAGTAGACATATTTTCTGTCAAATACAGGCTTTAGAGGACCTGTATAACAGGTGTAACAATAGGTTTTGCCTACAGCTTTGTAACGGCTGTGGAATCTTTCGGCAGCTTCTTTTACTTCAAGAACACATATATCGTCGGGAAGATACCTGTTCATATAATCACGGATTGCATCGGTTGACATATCGGTCTCAAGGAAAGCATTGGCAATCATGGCTTTTGCATGAACACCTGCATCCGTACGTCCGCAGCCTATGACTTCCGGTACTTTTTCGGAAGAGACCATTCTCTGGAGGACGGTTTCTATTTTGCCCTGAATGGTTAAATCGGTATTTGGCTGATGTTCCCAGCCGAAATATCTTGTTCCGTCAAACATTATCTTAAATTTAAAATTTTGTTTCATAAATTAACACCTCTGTTGTCAGTTTAACATACCGGTGGTAGAATTAACATAATAAATTTAAACGAGGATAATAATGAGCAGAATTTTAATTGTAGAAGATGATGAGACATTAAGAGGTGAGCTTTCCTATTTTCTCATAGGAAACGGTTACGAGGTAAGTGTAATAACGGATTTTAAGGATACGCTTGATGAGATGTTAAAGACGGATACGGAGCTTATTCTTCTGGATTTGAATCTTCCGGGGATTGACGGGCAGACGTTACTCCGCATGTATCGTAAAGAAAAAAATACCCCGGTCATCATTGTTACAAGCAAAGATACGGAAATGGATGAGCTTATATGTATGACTTACGGGGCGGACGATTTTGTTTCAAAACCGTATAATCCGGCACTTCTTCTTTTGCATATTGAGGCTGTTTTAAGGAGAAACGGAGGAGATGAGAATGTTATAAGATACAGGGACATCACTCTTAATCTTTCAAAGTCTTCTGTATCGGGGAATGGCAATGAAATAGAGCTTTCAAAAAATGAATGCAGGATTCTTAATTATATGTTCAGAAACAGTGGGAAAATTGTATCAAGGGACGATATTATGAATTACCTTTGGGATGACTGTGAGTTTGTTGACGATAATACTTTAACCGTTAATATAACGAGAGTGCGTCATAAACTGGCAGAATTAGGGTACGGCGATGTGATAAGCACAAAGAGAGGACAGGGTTATTATATTGAAGCTTAAGGATTTTTTACATGATAAAATATCATATATCGTTATATATTTTATATTTATTATACTTACGGTTCTTATGTTAAAAATGATGTTGACTTGAATAAAGCATTATTGCGCTGACCGGTATTTTCAGTGTAATGTATTTTGGCTGTATGGCAGCAGAATTTATTAAGAAAAAGAAGTTTTATGATAATATAAAGTCTGTAATGGCTGAACTTGATAATAAGCTGCTTATTGCAGAACTTGTTCCCGGCTGCGATTTTACTGAAGGCAGAATTCTTAAAGAACTGCTATACGAAACCGGCTATTGTTACGGTAACCGTATTAACGAACTGTCCTGTTCCGTAGAGGATTTTAAGGAATATGTTGAGATGTGGATACATGAAGTCAAGATTCCTCTTTCAAGCCTTATGCTTATGAATTACAACAGGAATGATGATGTGGTAACAAGGTCGGCGGGACTTTCAGAGCTTGATAATTATCTTGAACAGATTCTTTATTATATAAGAGCTGATGTGTCAGATAAGGACTATCTCCTGAAAAAAGTGTCACTTGAAGAAATTATCAATCAGGTCATCGTCAAAAATAAGGAATTTTTAATAGGCAGAAGAATTAAAATCAAAAAAGAAAATCTGGAAAAAACCGTTGTTACCGACTCAAAATGGATGGAATTTATAATAAATCAGATTTTGAATAATAGTATTAAGTATTCAAAAGATAATCCGATTATTTCTTTTTATACAATGGAAGATGACGAATCGGTAATACTTGTGATAGAAGATAACGGAATAGGAATAGAACCCTCTGATTTAGACAGGGTATTTGATAAATCTTTTACCGGTATCAACGGCAGAATGGGAAGAAAATCAACGGGAATGGGACTTTACCTTTGCAGGAAGCTTTGTAAGAAGCTGGGCCACGTTATATCCGTGGAGTCGTCTGTGGGAGAGTACACTAAAGTCAGGATTTCTTTCGGAAAAAATGAATTTTATAGTGACGTTACATAGAACCTTACAAAAATGTAAGGTTTTTGTCATATCAATCAATGGTTGTCATAAAGGATATTTTGTATTATGTAGCCATAATCAATGAAAGAGGAAAATAATATGGAAAAAATATTAGAATTAATCAATGTTGAAAAGTATTATGGCAGCAAAGGAAACATTACAAAAGCCCTTGATAAAGTAAGTTTTGAAGTGGAAAAAGGCGAGCTTATCAGTATTATGGGCGCCAGTGGTTCCGGTAAAACAACGCTTCTTAACTGTATTTCCACAATAGACCGTGTAACAAGCGGCAGAATAATAATTGGCGGAGAAGACATCACATCATTAAGAGGCAGCAGATTAAATGCTTTCAGAAGGGAAAAATTAGGTTTTATTTTTCAGGATTTTAACCTTCTTGATACTCTGACAGGATATGAAAACATAGCCCTTGCATTATCCATCCAGAATGTGGGAGCAAGAGAAATTGAGAAAAGGATAATGGAAATAGCTGACACCCTTAATATTAAAGATGTCCTTAAAAAGTACACATACCAGATGAGCGGCGGTCAGAAGCAGAGAGTAGCTTCCGCAAGAGCACTTATTACTAATCCCGAACTTATACTTGCGGATGAACCTACGGGAGCACTTGATTCCAAATCGGCAAGAGAACTTCTTGTCACCATGGAAAAGATGAATAAAGAGATGAATGCAACAATCCTTATGGTAACCCATGACGCATTTACCGCAAGTTATTCAAAACGTGTTATTTTTATTAAGGATGGTCATATCTTTAATGAAATAAGGCGTGGCAGCGATAACAGAAAGCAGTTTTTTGAAAAGATAATAGATGTAGTTACAATGCTTGGAGGGGATTTGAATGACGCTCTTTAATATTTCCTTAAAAAACATCCGCAAAAGTTTTAAAAATTACTTAATCTTTTTTATCACCACCATATTCGGTGTGGCAATTTTTTATGTATTTAATTCACTGTCAGATCAGGCAGTAATGTTAAAAATTAATGAGAGCAACGTTTCGTTAATTGATACGCTTGGAAGCATAATGTCAGTTATAAGTGTGTTTGTGGCAGTAGTTCTTGGCTTCCTTATAGTATATGCCAATACCTTTCTTATTAAAAGGCGCAACAAGGAATTCGGAATATATCTGATTCTTGGCATGGGAAAAGTAAAAGTAGCAGCGATTCTTATTATTGAAACTGTTGTGATAGGAATTATTTCCATGGCAGCAGGCCTTATCGTTGGAATAGCCGCCTCACAGGGAATGAGTATTTTAATTGCCAATCTCTTTGAAGCAGACCTGACTAAGTTCCGGTTTGTTGTGTCAGAAGCAGCCATTATGAAAACGATATTGTATTTCTGCATTATGTACGGTGTTGTGCTCATTCTTGATATAATCGTATCAGGAAGCCGCAGACTTATTAATCTCATTAATTCCGGTAAAAAAGGTGAAAAAGAAATTAACAGAAATCCTGTGCTCTGCGTTATTGTGTTTATTATAGCCTGTATTTTACTTGGTACGGCATATTATAAAGTTACCGCAGGAATGGAGGATATAGACTCTATTGCAGGCGTTGCAACCCAGATAGTAAAGGGTATTGTGGGAACATTTCTTCTGATGTTTTCAATTTCCGGTCTGTTTTTACTCCTTGTAAGGGCAAAAAAGAAATTTTACTATAAAAAACTTAACGCATTTACCACAAGGGAGATAAGCAGCAAAATCAATACGGCGGTATTCTCAGCGGGAATAATAAGCCTTATGATGTTTTTCTCAATATGTTGTCTGTCAACGGTATTTTCCGTTAAATAGACAATAATATTAAAAAACTTATACCTGTTGATATCCAATATGAGACCCTGCATACAAGGGATGCAGCCAACGACCCTCCTATCGACGAGCTTGTTGACAAGCTTGTGAAAGATAAGAGCAATCTTGAAGATATGTTTACCGTTAATATGTATTATATGGATAATGATAATTATCATTTTAATCAGATAAGCGAGTATATGCATGTATCGGATTACAATAAGGTCGCAAGACGTTTCGGCAATGAAGAAATAGAACTTAAAGATGACGAATATGCTGTAATCGGTAATATGGAGCAGATGATGGGCAAAAATTATCTTAAGCCGGATGGTGCCGTTATTACGATTAATGGCAAGGAATATAAGCCTCAATCCGGGGACATGTACTATGGATTTGTATACATTGATAATTATGAAGACTGCTATGGTAAATATATCGTCCCCGATGATGTGGATTTTTCTGACGCTGAAGCGCATATGGAAGTGCTTATGGCAGATTTGAAAGGAGATAAAAACACATATAAAGATACGAATAAGAAAATATATTTTGATGATGTTGTGTACGGGGCAAGAGAAGGCGGGTACTATATGAATGTCTACTGCAAATACGAAATTATTAACGTAAGTACAAGACTAACGGTAGTGCTTGTATTTGTGGGAATATACCTTGGAATAGTATTCATTATCACAGGGGCGGCAATTCTGTCACTTAAACTTTTGTCTGAATCCGTAAGAAATAAAGAAAAATATACAATTCTGCGAAAAATAGGTGTTGATAACAGGATGATTAGAAAATCCGTATTTACCCAGTGTATGATATATTTCGGACTTCCACTTTCCGTTGCTGTCATACATTCAGTTTTCGGAATACAGACCTGTACCAAAATAATGGGCTTTTACGGTAAGTCGGGACTTTTGTATTCCATACTTGTCACAGCTCTTATAATCGTATTGATTTACGGAGGATATGCCCTTGCGACTTATCTCGGAAGTATAAGAATACTTTCTGAAAAACAGGAATAAACTTATACAAAAACCATTGTGGTGATATATGAAATTTATAAAAATAAAAGGTAAAATAAAACAAAGATTAAAGCTGGTGCTGCCATTGACGGCACTGGCTTTACTTGCTGTTATCGGAATTATCGGACAGTCAAAGGTTAAGGCGGCAGGAAGAAAAATACCTATATATTCGGTAAAAAGGGAGGATAAGAAGGTTGCACTCAGTTTTGATGCCGCATGGGGTAACGAGGACACACAGATTTTACTTGAAACACTTGATAAATATGATGTAAAAGTAACTTTTTTCATGACCGGAGGCTGGATTGAAAGCTATCCGGAAGATGTGAAATCAATTTTTGCCCATGGCCATGACCTTGGAAACCACAGTGAAAAACACAAGCACATGAGTACGATTTCCATGAGAGAGTGTGAAGAAGAATTAATGGGGCCACATAAAAAAGTACAGGAACTTACGGGATATGATATGTTTCTTTTCAGACCGCCTTACGGAGATTACAATAATACATTAATAGAGGCAGCAGACGAATGTGGTTATTATACGATACAATGGTCCGTTGACAGTCTTGACTGGAAAGATTACGGTGCGGACAATATCGTTAAAACCGTTCTTAACCATAAAAATTTAAAAGACGGGGCAATTATTCTTATGCACAATGGCGCAAAGTATACAAAGGATGCACTTCCCCGTATCATTGAAGGCCTTAAAGAAAAAGGATATGAGATTGTTCCTGTTTCGCAGATTATATATACGGATAATTATGAAATTAACCATGCGGGAGAACAGATAAAAAAATGAAACTTTATTTTACATAAAGACAAATATGCTGTAAAATCTGATTATAACCAATCGGAGGTCAGGTATATGAGTTATTTCTGGAAAAACGGGCTTGTAGAGCTCAAAATGATAAGAGAAGAAGACAGCCATAATTTTTATGATGTTCTTATGGACACACAGACAAGAAAACAGGCGGAGCATGGCATATATCTTCCCGCAACGGTTCAATATGCCAAAGATATGGCGGACAATGCCATGGTAAATAATGAGCAGGGTGACGAACTTTGGTTTTCCATAAGAAATATGGATGAAGAACCTGTGGGATATGCCGTAATTGACTGGATAAATGAAAAGATGGGCAATGCACAGCTAAGCATAACCGTTTACAGACAGTACAGAGGTTTAGGTTATGCGGGAAGTGCAGCGTCAATCCTTCTTGAATATCTTTTTAATGAGAGGCGGTTCCATAAAGTCGGATGTAACGTTATGGAAGATAATGAAGAGGGCAAGACGTTTGTGGAAAGTATGGGATTTACCCTTGACGCATTCAGAAGCGGGATGTTTTATACCGGGGGACATTATACAGGAGAACTGTACTATTCACTCCTTGATTTTGAATATAACGGCACAGGCACGGACAAAGAAAGAGAAAGAAAGAACTATAAAGGCTTTGAAGTATTTGATTCCACACTGGGAAATTCAGAAAAGCATACCGCCAAAGGCCCGTTGGTATGGGAGCAAAGACCTTATTACTGGGAATATGACGGAATAGTCTTAAGTGATATGAACGAGGAGGAATACCGCATCAATCATGAGATGATATATGATACGGAAAGCTGTATTTTCTATGACAGCGATGTGAAACTGCCTTATGAACCGGATTCCCTCAGTGATTTTGAAGCGGAACACCTTAATTTCGGATGTGAGGATGACAGGATTGAATTTTCAATATGGGATCTTGAAGACAATTATGCAGGCTGTATTAATCTTTGCGGTATTGATAAGAAAAATGGTAAATTTTCCTTTAGCGTGTATATTTTGCCGGAACACAGGGGAAAAGGATATTCGGTAAAGGCATTGAAACTTGTATTAAATTACGCATTTAATGAGCTTAGGATGAATAAAATGGTTTCCTGTGTCAATATGGGCAATGACGCGTCCGCAGCGATGATGAGAAGTGTCGGCTGTGTGGTGGAGGGTGTATCCAGGGACAGCGAATATTACCATGGACATTATGTTGATACGGTTATGTTCGGACTTACGGCAGAAGATTTTAAAAAACATTGCACCGACAGCAAATAATGTTATAATTAACATAGGATATATTTTTGGGAGGCTTTATGGCAGGCAGAACGAGAAAAATAATAAGTGCAGTCATGGCTGCTCTGATGATAATGGCTGCAGGAGGCTGCGGCAGCAGTAATAAGGAAATACCCTCATCCGCTGATAACAGCCGGTATGTATCTGAGACAAAGGATAATGGCAACGTAACCGATGGAAAAGAATATGATATCGATAACGGCGGTCTGCCCTATGATGAAGAAACTGTATATAACCAGCTTTTTGACATCAATAATAAGGTGGAAATAGATGTGGACATATCTGATAATGAACTTGCAAAAATGCAGAGTGATTACAACCGTTATGATAACATGGGAAGCAAATCGCCTATATACAGAAAATGTGACTTGAAGATATCAATTACATCTGATGGTGTTAAGAATACTTATATAATCAGAAATACCGGCATAAGAATGAAGGGCAATACCTCAAGGACCGCATTTTACGACAGCAATTCCGGAGTATATTCACTTATACATTTTAAAGTGGATTTTACGGAAACCTTTGATGATGAGCAGTATTACGGAGGGGACAGCGATTATGACCTTGATATAGATAAAGAGAAACAGCAGAACAGGACTTTTGCAACACTTGACAGTATGGAGATAAAGTGGAACCAGACATCCGACAGCACATATGTGAGAGAATATTACGCCTGTGAGATGTACAGGGATTTCGGGATACTGGCACAAAGAACCAATATTGCTTCAATTAATCTTGGGGATGTGCACGAAGGCATATTTAAAATCTATGAACCGGTTGACAAGAAATTCATAAAAAGATATGTTGCGGAAGAAGACCGCGGCGGAGATTTGTATAAATGCGGCTGGACAAGGAACGGAGCCACATTCCTTACCAATGTTTCCTACGGAATTGAAGATAAGGAGAACAGAAAGTTCTACAACTATGATTTAAAGACCAACAAAAAGACTTCAACACATGAATCTCTTTTAAAACTTATCAGATATCTTAACGGAAGCAATGTTGATAAAGAAGGACTGTCGGAATATATAGATATGGATTATTTCCTGAGATTTTCGGCTGTTTCGTACTTTGTGGGCAATCCTGACGATATGAGAAATGATTATAATAATTATTACATATATTTCCTCAAAAGCAGTAATAAAATGATAATTATTCCGTATGATAATGACAGATGTTTCGGTATTACGGCACAGTACAATCCTTCCGGTGATGCAATGACAGGTGTTAAGTGGGAAAGTGAAAGAGCTGTGGGCAACGGAGGCTTACCACAGGAGAATCCGCTTGTACGGTATACAATTACAAGAATAGGATTTTTTACGGAAGAATTTAAGGCAGAGCTTGATAAAGTTGCGGATAGCGAATGGCTCACATATGATAAATTCAGCAAAATATATGAGATAGCATTTAATAATTACAAATGATACAGTGCCGGGTAAGACTATGCATAATGTCTATAACTTTGATTACAAGTTTAATATTGATAAAAGCAGCGGGCTTGGAAGCAGTAATGGTAATGCTTCCTTTAAAGATTATATAGATGCAAAACTTAAATTTTATAATAACAACAGGTAAGGAGGCTTTTATATGAACAATAATTATGTAATAGCTATAACAAGAACATGCGGAAGCGGTGCAACAAGCATAAGCAGAATTTTGGGAGAAAGACTGGGTATTAATGTATACGACAGAAATCTTTTAAGACTTGCATCCGATGACAGTGGAATTAATGAAGAATTATTTGCAAGAGCTGACGAGCATATGAAACAAAGTCTGCTTTACAGAATTTCCAAAAAAGTATATAACGGGGAAATAATCCCACCTGACAGCAATGATTTTACATCCAACGATAATCTTTTTAATTATCAGGCAAAAGTATTAAAAGAACTTGCGGCAAATGAATCTTTTATATGTATTGGAAGGGCAGCAGATTATATTTTAAAGGATAATCCTAATCTTATAACCATATTTATATGTGCACCTATGGATAAGTGTATAAAAAGAGAAATGGAACTTCTTTCATTTGACGCAAAAAAGGCTGAACAGCACATAATTACCACAGATAAATACAGAGCCG
>OHGQ01000805.1_pt1 | contig 11057 bp, 10 predicted proteins | sample 1567811 | NCBI WGS metagenome assembly OHGQ01 (sample SAMEA3879576, study PRJEB24766) | human gut metagenome | biome: human-associated habitat; feature: feces | place: USA | collected 1985/1987 | reverse complement strand
TGTTCCACCACATCGTGGAGTACTGCAAGGATCTGGACTGAACAACAGTGTAACATAACGGGCCGGTGTGCGCAACACCGGCCCGTTTTTTGCCGCCCGGAAAACTTTGGATTGTATCCCCGCCCGGGATACGGTATACTAAGAAAAAATCCATTCTGGTTTTTGAGGGGAAAAATTATGGATCGAAGAAGTTTTTGCAAGGTGCTGGGGTTTGCGGCCGGCAGCACTCTGCTGCCCGGGCTGATGGTCCAGGCCGCCGGGCAGGGCTCCGTGGGCCATGCAGTGCCGGATGGCCGCTACACCATCGGCATCCGCAGCGACCTGAGCGGCTGCGACCTGACCCACGCGTTCTATTATTCCGACAGCTTTTTCACCCACCCGGCCACCCAATATGACCACCAGCTGGCGCTGGCAACGCTGGGTCTGGTCTGCGCTGCGGCCAACACCATGGCCAGCGATGCGGAATACTGGGTCAACGGCTCTGTGGGGCGGGAAGCCCACATTGCCGCCGCCTACGAGGCCCTGGGCTTTGAGGACGCGCTGTTCTACAATTACGATCTCGACACCGGCCGGGCCGGGGACTTTGTGGGCTACTCGCTGGCCCGCAAGACCCTGACCCTGAACGGCCAGCGCATCACCCTTGTGGCGCTTGTCCTGCGGGGCGGCGGCTACGGCGGCGAGTGGGCCAGCAACTTCCACACAGGTGATACCAGCGCGCACACCGGCTTTGTCACGCCTGTGGCAGCGGTGTTTGCGTCCCTCAAGGCCTATCTGGCCCGGGCAGGGCAGGGCGGTGCCTTCAAGCTCTGGCTGGGCGGCTACAGCCGCGGTTCCATCATTGCAAATCTGCTGGCGGCAAAGATCGCCCGGGAGCTCCCCCAGCTGGGGCGGGAAAACATCTACGCCTACGGCTTTGCGGTGCCTGCAGCCCTGACTGCCGCCGACCGGCCTGACCTGCAGCAGGATTTCGATGCCAATCACGCCCCGGACGGCACCCTGCTAGAAAACTGGCCCGAGAGCAACATCTTCAATATCATTTCCAGCGGCGACGCGGTGGCCCGGGTGCTGCCCGCTGCCTGGGGCTACCACCGCAACGGCTGCGACCGCTTTCTGCCCGCCACCCGGAACGCCGAAGAGCTGGCCGACCTGGACGCGCTGGGGGCGGAATTCGGCCCCACACCGCTGGTGGTCAGCAGTCTTGCCACCGCCGAGGACACCAGTGCCCTCATCAACATCGTGGCCAAGTTCTGCGTTTCCCGGGAAAATTTCCACCAGAAATACGAAGCCGCCATCATGGACATGATCCAGTGTGCCTTTATCCGCTCCGAAAAAGAGGTGGTCGATGGCTACATCCTCAGCGACGGTGAGATCGTGGAGCGGCTGCAGAGCCTTTCCCACATGAAAGAGATCGATTACTGGCAGATCGTGGGCAGCGTCTGGGCCGCCTCCACCATGAGCCGCCCCATCCTTGAGCGGTACGGCCAGAACGTGCCCCTGCTGGCCCGGCAGATCCTTATCCCGGTGCTGGCGGTCGGCCTGTGCTACGGCATCGAGACCGATGTGGTGCAGATGGTGGCCCAGTACATCATCCGTCTGCTCACCGCCCGGGGCGAGCTGGACAGCGTTCTGCGCGCGGCGTTCTGCCACCACCCGGAAAACTACATTTCCCTGATGGAATACTACGCCCCCGAGGAGCACGGTATGGAGCCCTTTACCCGAAAGTGATTCACTTTTCTTCATCTTTCGCCTGAAATCTCTCCACCGGTGAAACGCCTGCGATTCGTTGAAATCCCGTTTTCTCTATGTTACACTTGATTTTATCAACTGGAAAAGAGGAAAAAAACATGGAAACTCAACACAAGCGCAGTGCGTTTTCCGGCAAACTCGGATTCGTGCTGTCCGCCGCCGGTGCGTCGGTCGGGTTGGGAAACATCTGGCGCTTCCCGTATCTGGCCGCAAAATACGGCGGCGGCATTTTTCTGCTCATCTACATCCTGCTGGCTGTCACCTTTGGCTACACCATGATCATTGCCGAAACGGCGCTGGGCCGGATGACCCGCAAAAGCCCGGTGGGCGCTTACAGCCATTTTGGCAAGGGGAAGGGGCTGTCGTTCGGCGGCTGGATCAACGCCGTCATCCCCATCCTGATCGTTCCCTATTATTCGGTCATCGGCGGATGGGTCATCCACTATCTGGCCCAGTATCTCACCGGCCACGGCAGCGCGCTGGCATCGGACGGGTATTTCTCCGGCTTCATCTCCAACGGTCTGCTGGCCGAGATCGCGTTCCTGCTGTTCACCTTTATCACGCTGGGCATCATCTTTGCGGGTGTGCGCAACGGCGTGGAGCGTGTTTCCAAGGTGATGATGCCGGTGCTGGTGGTGCTCTCGGTGGTCATTGCCGTCTACTCGGTCACACGGCCCGGCGCACTGGCAGGCGTAAAGTATTTTCTGGTGCCCAACCCGGCCAACTTCTCGTGGATGACCGTGGTTTCCGCCATGGGCCAGATGTTCTACTCCCTCTCCATTGCCATGGGCATCCTGGTGACTTTTGGCTCCTACATGAAAAAGAACGTGTCCATTGAGCAGTCCACGGAAAATGTGGAGATCTTCGACACCGCCATTGCCATCATGGCGGGCCTGATGATCATTCCCGCCGTGTTCGCTTTTTCGGGCGGCGACCCTGACACCCTGCAGGCGGGCCCGGCCCTGATGTTCATTACCATCCCCAAGGTCTTTGCCAGCATGGGCATGGGCACTGCCGTGGGCGTGCTCTTCTTTGTGCTGGTGCTGTTCGCGGCCCTCACCAGCTCCATTGCCCTGACCGAGAGCGCTGTTTCTACCTTTGAGGACGAGCTGGGCTGGGACCGCACCCGCTCCACCATCCTCATCGGCTGCATTATGATCACACTGGGCAGCCTTTCCGCGCTGGGCTACGGCCCCCTTGCCAGTGTGACCGTGTTCGGGATGCAGTTCCTCGATTTCTTCGACTTCCTGACCAACTCGGTGATGATGCCCATTGCGGCCATTGCCACCTGCCTGCTGGTCTCCCGGATCGTCGGTGTGGAAAAGATCGAGGAAGAGGTCACACGGGAAGGTCAGCCCTTCCGCCGCAAACCGGTGTTCAACTTTATGCTCCGGTATCTCTGCCCCATCTTCGCGGCTATCATCCTGGCCAGCTCGGTCGCCAACGCACTGGGCTGGATCGCGATGTGACCCTGTTTTCTGCACGCAAAAAGCCCCCGGCCTGTATCCTCACAGGCCGGGGGCTTTTCGATCATTCCTTTTCAAACACAAGGAAGCGGAACGCGATGTCCGTGGTCAGCTCGGGCAGGGCGGCCAGGCGGGCCGCGCCATCCCGTGGCGTTTTCCAGTAATAGGGGGTCATGGCGAACAGCGCCTCCAGCTGCCCGGCAGGCACCGTGATGCTGCCCGAGACTTCCCGCTCCCCAATGGGGCGGAAGCCCTCATAGGCCACCTCCTGCACCGGATTTTTATAGGGCGTGTCGTAGAGGACAGCCTTCATCTGGTAGAGGTGCTCTGCACCGGGCACAACATAGATCATCCGTCCGCCCGGGCGCAGCACGCGCCGGAACTCTTCCTGTGCAAAGGGCGAGAAGCAGTTGAGCAGCAGGTCGGCCCATCCGGTGCGGACAGGCTGGGCAAAACTGGATGCCACCGCGTATTTTGCAGCAGGCAGTGCCTTTGCGGCCAGACGCACCGCAGGCTTTGCGATATCAAAGCTCGCCAGCTGCACCGGCCGGCCGGTCTGCGCAAAGGCCTGTGCAATGCAGCGGTCGTACCAGCCCTCGCCGCAGCCCGCATCCAGCAGGTGGAGCGGTGCATCTGCCCCGGTGGGAACACCGTACGCAAGGCACAGTTCCCCCAGTGCCCGGCCGAAGATGCCGTAATACCCGGCGTTCAGGAAGGCACGGCGGGCGGCGACCATCTCTTTGCTGTCGCCCGGGGCCTTGGTGCGCATACTCTGCACCGGCAGCAGGTGCCAGTACCCCTCTTTCGCCCGGTCAAAGCTGTGGTTCCTGCCGCATTTCAGGGCAGTGTCCCCGGTCAGGGGTTCGCCGCAGAGCGGGCACTGCCAGGGGGCAAACGGCTCAGGTTTCATCGGTGTGATCCTCAATGGGTGCGGTGGCACCGCCGTGGGCGGTCATATACTCTTCAAAGTTGGTGAACTTCTGCTGGGGCGGGCGGCGGCTGATCAGCATCAGGCCCGGGTCCTCGTCCCGTGCGGGGGCGGTGTTCCGGCTGCGGCTGCGGGGTGCCTCGCTCTTGGCGGGGCGGTCCGGGCGGCTGCTCTGCACTGCATTGCGATTATTGCGGCTTCCCTGCTGGCTCTGGCCGTTCTGGGCCGGGCGTGCATTGCGGCTGTTCCGCTCTGCCCGCTGCTCGGTGCGCGGATCATTGCGGTCGGTGCGCTGCTCGGCACGGGCAGGCTGACCGCCGCGCTGACGCTGGCCGTTCTGGGCCGGAGCAGTCTGCTTTGCGGCAGGCTGCGCAGCCGGAGCCTTTTTGACCGGGCGCAGAGGAGTAGCCTCCGGGGCGCTCACAAAGTGGGGGTCGAATTTGGGCTGGGCGTTGCTGCCGCGGTTGGCCGGCTGCGGGGCATTGCCCTCGCGGCGGGTGCGGCTGTTATTGGAGCGGCGGTTCTCATTGCGACCGCCGGAAGTGCGCTTCTGGTTTTCCTCCATGGATGTTCCTTCTTTCGGTTCGGTATTCTTGGGGCTGGGCTGTTTTGCAGCCGCTTTTTCCTTCTTGGGGGCAGCGGGCTTTTCGGCCTTGGCTGCCTTTTCTGCTTTGGCAGGCTTCTCTGCCTTCACAGGCTTTTCCGGCTGCTCTGCTTCCGCCTTGGGCTTTTTGCCCCGCACCGGGGGCGCAGCCTTGACAGGGGCAGGCACACCGTCCCAGGGATGGCCGGAGACAACCGGGATCTGGCGGCGGTTCAGCTTTTCGATCCCGGCCAGATATTCCTTTTCCTCCGGGGCACAGAAGCTGACGGCAGTGCCGTCGGCACCGGCACGGGCCGTGCGGCCAATGCGGTGGACGTAGGTCTCGGGCACCTCGGGCAGGTCGTAGTTGAACACATGGGACAGCTCGCTGATGTCAATGCCGCGGGCGGCGATATCGGTCGCCACCAGCACCCGGGTCTTGCCCGCCTTGAAATCCTCCAGCGCCGTCACGCGGGCGGTCTGGCTCTTGTTGCCGTGGATGGCGGCAGCGGGGATTCCCTGCTTGTTCAGGTCTTTTGCAATTTTATCGGCTCCGTGCTTGGTGCGGCTGAACACCAGCGCGTTCACCACCTCAGGCTTCAGGTTTTTGATGAGCCAGGGCAGCAGGAACTTCTTGTTGCCCTTCTCCACAAAATACAGGCTCTGCTGGATGCGGTCCACCGTGCTGGACACCGGGTCCACCTTGACAAAGGCCGGGTCGTGCAGGATGCCTGCGGCCAGCTGCTCGATCTCCTTGGGCATGGTGGCGCTGAACATCAGGTTCTGGCGCTGCCTGGGCAGCTTGGCGATCACCTTTTTCACGTCGTGGACAAAGCCCATATCCAGCATCCGGTCGGCTTCGTCCAGAACAAAGATCTCAATGTTGGAGAGGTCCAGCAGCCCCTGCCCCACCAGGTCGTTCAAGCGGCCCGGGCAGGCAATGAGGATGTCCACGCCCTTTTTCAGGGCCGCGACCTGCGGAGCCTGACCCACACCGCCAAAGATGACGGTGCTGCGCAGGGTCAGATACTTGCCGTAGGCTTCAAAGCTCTCGCCGATCTGCAAAGCCAGCTCCCGGGTAGGGGTCAGGATCAGGGCGCGGATGGCACCCTTTTTGCGGGGCGCGCTGGCAGTCAGGCGGTCGAGCATGGGCAGCGCAAAGGCAGCCGTCTTGCCGGTACCCGTCTGGGCGCAGCCCATCAAGTCCCTCCCGGCCAGCACCGGCGGAATGGCCGCCGCCTGAATGGGCGAGGGGGATTCATAGCCCGCCTGTGCCACAGCACGCAGCACAGGCGCGGAAAGATTCAGTTCGTTAAATGTCATTCTTCACCTAAAATGTTTCTGCATTCCATATAATAGCGCTTTTCCTCTGCGTGCCCCATGCTGAAGGTCTTGCGGGGCAGCACACCACCCATAACGATGCCCTTGAACAGGTCGCTCTTCTCAAAGGGCGGCATCAGGAAAGCCACACCCCCCTGCCTGCACAGGGCGCGGACAGCGGGCTCATCGTGGACATAATCCACCCGGGCCTCGATGTGGCGGGCCATGAAATACTCAATGAATGCGTCAATGGTGCCCACGGTCAGCGGGGCAACGGGATGTTCAAAGCTGAGCACATTGGCCACATGGGGGCCTGCCAGCGTAAAGGACTGCTGTTTTGCATCGCCGAAGCAGATGCCTGCCGCGTGGGAATCGCTCCACGCGATGAGGGCCAGCAGCACGGCACCGCAGTCCACATTGAAAAGGACACGGTGGATGGGCTCGATCTCAATGGCCGGAGAGTGGACATTGCAGACCTCAGCCAGGCACCAGCGGGCCGGGTGGGTCAGCTGCTGCTCCGGGGTCAGGGTCTTTTTCAGCTCCTCCCAGCAGGCCTTGGCGGAAGCCAGCGAATGGTTGCCGTCGCCCACGGCCAGCGTCAGGGGCGCGCCGCCCTTTGCCTGGGGATACCGGGCATCAAAGGCCTCCTGGCTGCCCAGAGCGTTCAGGGCGCTGTCGATCTGGGCCAGCAGGGCGGGATCTTCCACTGCCCAGCCGGCAATGTGGCCGCCGTTCAGCATCAGGTCGCCCTCGTAGACCTTGCGCAGCTGCTCCTTTTTCTCGCCGATGGGCTCGATGAGGGTGCAGCCGGGGTCATCGGCCAGCATCATAATATGGGGCGTTTCCAGCCTTGCCCCCCGGCGCACCGCCATGCGGGGCGGGATGCGGCTTTCCACTGTGTGCTCACTGGGGCGGATGGCAGGCACCGCGCCCTCGGCATAGCTGTATGCCTCCAGGTCGATCCTGCCCACAAGGCCCTGCCGCACCCGGCCGCTCTGCTCGGTGCGCTCCACATAAATAAAGCCGTCCACCGCGCGGGTCAGCACGTTCCGGGCGTAATCGTCCATGGCCGCATGGATGGCACTGATCCTTGCATCCACGTCATCTTCTTCCAGATAGACCTCCGGCAGGATCAGGTTCAGGGTGCTGGGACTGCCCGCCGCAGCGGCCTCGGCCTTCTGCCAGTAATCCCGGTCACTGGTGAACTGATCGCAGGCCACACAGCCCCACTGCCCCACCGGGATCTGTTCCGACGGCAGCAGGATGTGCGCCGGGGAAAAACAGGGTGTTTTGTTCATAATACTTTCCTCCCTCTCACAAAAACGCAGGGATCACTCAAAATAGCTGGCGGCATCGTCCCGGATGACCACATGCTCCACACCGGCCTCGGTCAGGGAGAGGGTCAGCTCCTCCCGGGCCGCTGCATCCAGCGTAGAGGAGGACGGGACCTTCACCAGCAGGTTCTTCACGCCCAGCTGGGCCGCAGGGGTTCCCAGCTGGCTGGAGGAGCCGGTCACCTCGGCCAGCGAATAACCGTACCAGAGCGTCACCGTATCTCCGAAGCGGGCCTGCCAGGCGGCGATATCCGCAGTCAGCTGCCCGGCACGGTCCACACCGTTGGTGGTGCCATAGTCCTGCTTGGCGCTGGTGGACGAGGGGAACCGGACATTTTCCAGCAGCACCTGATCAAACCCGGCGGCGTGCACCTCGGCGATCAGATCGCCGATATACTGCACGGTCTCCGCGGCGTAGGGGTTCAGCCAGGGGTTGCCTCCGGCGGAAGCCTTGTTGTCCAGCCAGAGGTACTCCTGCCCCTGATACCGGATGGCCAGAGCACGGTCGGCCCGGGCACCGGCAGGGTCACGGAAGGCATTCAGCGCCGCCACCGGCACCAGCCCCTCTTCCTTGAAGATCGATGTCACACTCATCAGATCGACCTGCGTGGGGGCCGCATTGGCGGCACCCACCGCCGTCTGGGAGGCGTAATACACCTGCCCGGCGGTGTCCTTCAGGGTCAGGATGGCATAGGTCATGCCCTGTGCCTTAAGCTGCCGGGCGGCGGAGCGGATGGCTGCCTCGTCGGTCAGGGTGGCCACATCCACCTCTGCCCACAGGCCCGTCACAATATCAGTGCCCTTGACCTCGGGCTCCGGCTCCTTTTCCGGCACCGAGGAAGCTGCCGGTTCGCTGGCAGCGGTGCTCTGTGCCCCGGAGGATGCACTCTCGCTGACAGCACTGGATGCGGAAAGGTCACGATCCCGCACCACGGTATACCAGGTGTGGGTGGCCCAGTCCAGCACATGGGGCGCGGCCACCCAGGCCGCTGCCAGCACGGCCACCACCAGCACCGCAATGCCGATGCCCTTTTTCAGCCGCATCTCGCGGGTGTAAAAGCTGCGCCGGTAGCGCTTGACCTTCTGGCGTTTGGGATATCTTGCCATAATCAACCACCCTCCTTGGGGTCAACTTACAGGATCACGGAATGGCCGGTAAAGCCGTAGATGGCCAGCGCCAGCACACCGATATAGATCAGGGTGATGGGCAGGCCGCGGAATGCTTCGGGGATGGCCTTGCTGCGCAGGCGGTTGCCCGCCTCGGTCACCAGCATCACAGCCAGCAGGTAGCCCAGGCCGCTGCCCAGGCCAAAGCCGATGGACTGCGCCAGCGTAAAGCTCTGGGTGCGCTCCACCAGCACGGTGCCCAGCACGCCGCTGTTCACGGCGGCAATGGGCAGGATGCGGATGAGCAGGCCGCTGCGGGGGCCCTTGACCGCCCGCAGGATGGCGTGCTCAAAGATGCAGACCACCGCCACACAGGCCAGGTAGAGCAGCGGGCGGAGCTGGGCACGGTAGGGCAGATCCACGATCTGGCTGCCCGCAAAATACGCCAGCGGGGCCACCAGCGTCTGGGTAACACAGAGCAGCAGGGCAAACCACCAGCTGCTGGTGCGTTCGTCACCCACCAGCTGGATCAGGCGCGACACGCCCAGACCACGGGTAAAGATGGCGTTCTGGGCAAACAGGGCCAGCACGGCGTAGGCAAAGGCCACACCGATGGTATTCATCACAGCACTCACTGATCCTGCACCTCCTTCCGGTGGTGCGCAGCCAGAGTGCCGCGCGCCTCAGTTTTCAGGTATTCCTTGTGTTTGCGGGCCAGCGCGCGCCAGACGGCACACACCACGCCCAGCACGATGAAACCGCCTGCCGGCATGGATGCCATGGGCAGGACAGAGCGGCTGAGCTGGATCCCAAACACACTGCCCAGCGCCAGCCACTCCCGCAGGCAGCCCACGATGAACAGGATGAGCGCGTAGCCCACCGTGATGCGCAGACCCTTGGAGACAGCCTTGCGCATGGTTTCCTGCACACGGCCAAAGCGGTAGGTCAGCAGGGGCTCCACCACCAGCATGGGCAGGTAGATGCCCAGCATCAGCAGGTCGGTGCCGAACACGGCGTTCAGGATGGGATAAGCGGCAAGGTAGACCACCGCCGCACTGCCGCTGTACACCAGCGCCCGGGGCAGCAGCTTTTTCTCCAGCTCTTCCGGGGCGGGCTGCTCGTCCCGCAGGGGGAACAGGCGGCTGACCAGGCAGGCCAGCATCCGGGAAGGCGTGAGCAGCAGGGCCACAGCCACGGCCAGCATCAAAGCATTTTTGCCTGTGGTGGCAAGCACCACCAGCGGAGCCAGACCCATGCCCTGCATGACAACGGGGTTGTTTTTGAACACCCGGTCATGGTGGGCAAACTTCTCCGGATCACGGGTGATCAGTTCTGCAATGGAACGTTTCATTCAGCACCCTCCTTTCCGGCCGCAGGGCGGTGCATCAGCTGATACAGGCGGCTCTCGGTGCGGTCCATCCAGCCGGAAATGCTGTTGACCGTGAGCAGGGCAAAGCAGACACCCGTCTCGTACACGCCGTAATACCGGAAGCCCATGGTGATCGCACCCACCAGCACACCGTACAGGATGCGGCCCAGACGGTGGTGGGCGCAGGTGTAGGGCTCATTGAGCAGGAAGACGGCGCTGAAGAGCATCGCGCCCGTCAGCATCTCGTCGCGCACACAGCGCAAGACCGGATGTCCCTATTGCGCGGGGCGCAAGGTGCTCAAGGGCTTCAATGATCTCAAGACGCTCTGCCCCGACATTGCTTCACAGTGGCATCCGTCGCTCAACGGCGCGCTGACGCCGGAAATGGTCACGCCCGGCAGCAACAAAAAGGTCTGGTGGCAGTGCTCCATGGGACACGTGTGGAAATCCGTCATCTATCCGCGCACCGGCGCGCAGCAGTGCGGCTGCCCCGTCTGCGCTGGAAAGGTGAGCACAACACACGCGCGGCGTTACGCCCAGCTCGACGAAATTCGCACCTTTACCGAGCTGTGACAAGACCAATTCTATAAAAACGATCAAGGCCGCGGAAAGCGATGTGCTTTCCGCGGCCTTACTTTTTGCCTGATTTGGACGCGCTGTCAGCACTATGTTTAGTGCTAACGCGTTTTCTTTCCCGCTTTCGCCAAAAAGCAGCGCCCCTCTCTATTGCGGCGAGGGGCGGTACAATCTGTTCAATGAGTCAACTTGTTGCCGCAGGCGAAACAAATGATTGTTATATGTGGACACTTGCGCCTGATTTTTCCCTGTGCTATAATGCAGTTACTTTAATCGGATAAATTACCTGTAAAGGAGAATCATCATGGATTATATGGCTCTTTCCGCTGCCGAGTGGCAGCAGGAATACGACAAGGTGTCCGCCGAATACGAGAGCTGGAAGGCCAAGGGCCTCAAGCTCAACATGGCACGCTCGACCTTGTCAGCGGCATCCTGACCGCGCTGACCAGCGCCGAGGAGTGCGTGGACAGCGGCGTGGACGCCCGCAACTACGGCGAGCTCAAGGGTCTTGAGAGCGCGCGTAAGCTGTTCGCCGATATCCTCGGCTGCAAGACCTCTCAGGTCTTCGCCGGCGGCAATTCGAGCCTCCAGCTCATGTACGACACGGTCTCCAAGGCCTACACCCACG
>OHGQ01000802.1_pt1 | contig 11068 bp, 2 predicted proteins | sample 1567811 | NCBI WGS metagenome assembly OHGQ01 (sample SAMEA3879576, study PRJEB24766) | human gut metagenome | biome: human-associated habitat; feature: feces | place: USA | collected 1985/1987 | reverse complement strand
GCAAGGTCGTTATATTCTAACGCGTCATCTGTATACTGCTTTTCTGAACTAACAGGTGCAGCGTGAGCTGAAAATGCACATGTTAAGCATGAAGCAGCCATAAGAACAGCCATAAACAACGCAAGCAGCTTATGGGAAAACTTTTTTGCTTTCGTTTTCATTTTTTACCTCCGTAAAATTTTAAAAAATTTAAAGTGAAGTGTTAACATATTGTGCGTAATGCCCGTCGCAATCTCTGACCATCAGGCAATCTGAATTAGAATGAAGGCTCATTACAAGCCACAGCATTAAATTGGCGCAATATGTGCTTTAAACACATTATAATTATTACATACGGCCACCCGAAAGTCAATAAATTAAACTTACAATCCTCATTTTTGTAACTTTAGCCAAAAACGACTTCGTTTTTTTGTCACTCTGCACAATTAGTTTACGAAAATTTTACAATTTGTTAATAATTTTAAGGGAAAAAATAGGCTTTTCATAGCGAGTAAAGCGACAATACTTTACACAATTTTTACATTTGTAAAGGCTTCGGGCTTTACATTTTACAAAATTGTTAATGCACTTTTTCTATGTTTTGTTCGTTTTTCAGTTACTCTTAACAAAATCGACGCTTGTTAGACATAATTTTCGATTAAGTCCATTTACAAGCACTCCGTTGTCAAATTCAAAACGCAAAATATGTTAAAATTCACAATAAATTCAAAATATGTTATAAAATTATTGACTTATTAGATTTTATTTGATATAAATATATTGTATTTGTTAATACGCGTGTGGATATCCTGCGCCTAAAAAGCAGTTTTTGTGTAGAAACTGTGTAATAAACAAATACTGCTCGGCGCATAATCCAAAATGCGTTACCATACGACAAAGTTCGTAAATCATATTGTAAAGGAGAGAAAATTTATATGAGAACGAGCAAAAAAATACTCAGCTTTTTCTTAGCTGTGGTAATGGTCGTGACCACTTGTTCGGTTGGATTTACTGCATTTGCAAAAAACAGTAATGACAACCCATTGTGGAACACTTCCAGCGTTAATGCTTCATCCGCATATAAAACCGTCAATGGTTTGGCAGATGAGCTTCCGTCCCTTCTCATGGGTATAGACGCAATTTCAAAAGTAGTCTATAACAAGGGGCAATCAGTCTTGGTACAACTTCAGACAAGTTGACTAAAGACCAGAAAGAATCAATTAAGGAGAATACGACTCTTCCTGAGATGTTGCAGGCACTTCAGCCTACGCTTATCAATGCTGTCGGCAAAATGGCTGTATCTACAAGCCAATCGGAATTTGTCACAGACATTATTGGTGAATCATCATCAAATGTAAGCAACTATGACTACCTCAACAATTTCAGTGACGACATCAATTTCTTCCAGCTTGCAGGTATGTGCCATAAGCTCATTTATGACGGTGTAAGCAACATTTCTGCAAACAAAGAAACAAAGAAAGCACTTGAAGATATTCTTTATGGTGCAGGCGATCGCAACCTTGATGGTAAAGCAATCAAAAAAATCACTGTTGACTCAACAGGTCAGCACAAGCACTATGTTAACATTAAATACAACACCAAAGGTTTGTGGTATTTAACAACATTAGTAGATTCAAATACTTCTACTAACTTTGATATTTCCGATGCTGTTGATAATATTTTGCCTGCAATTGCACAGCAATATGACGATCAAGTTGCAGATGGTAAAATCAAACCTGTTGAACTTTCTTCAATCACAGATATGTTGGACTTCAACGGTGACGGCGGACATGTAAGAATAGGCGAAACATCTATGATGGCAAGCCTTTCACAGCTTAAATCTGCAACCTACACACTCACAGAAGCTCAGCAGAAAACCGTAAATGAAGTATGCAGTTACTTAAACAACTACTATAAAGTTTTCGGTATTGATCTTAATGCTTCTGATGTTGCTGATTGTATTTACTATGCATATTCACCTCAATCAGATACTTTCACAAATATGTTTGGCGGTAACTTAGCAAGAACCATGCCTTACATTAGACTTGCTGTTGACGGCGGTGCAGATTTCAAACTCTCTGCTGATTCAGATTTCTTTAATGACCAATGGAATCCAAAAGTTACATCTCCTACCGGAGACCCATACACCATTGAATCAACCGGTATTAAAACTTTTAAAACTGTTGACGGATTATTATCACAGATTGAGCCATTCTTTGCTAAAGCTCTCGGATACGACAGTCTTGACACTGCAGTAAGCGAAATGCTCAGCAGAGATAGTGTATCCACAGATGCATTATCAATGTCATCTGTAAAGGATTATATAACAAGCCTTTATATCATATTATCATACGCTTCACTTGTTGATGATGTAAATGGCGGCGGACGACAAAACGCTCCTTATGCTCAATATATTTTAAAAGGAGCATTGGTTGACTTTAAAGGACTTAAACTTGAAGATATAAATCAAGCAGTTGATAAGGATATGCCTGCAGGCTTCAACTTCTACTGGCAAGACGGAGATGAATTCTTCCTTACAGATGATGAACTTGAGCAGATGTATTCAATTTTGAACTTGGTTGCTACTCAAGATAACAATTTCCCTGAAACAATAAACGGATATTTTGCTGACGGTAGTATGAAGTTTAATGATACAGACGGTTCTAAAACTTTCGTTCTTCCTAAGAATCTCAGAGATACCGCCACTATTGAATATTTTGCTACATTCTTGAAGATGTACAGCAGAAAGAATAACAACTCTGATGCACAACAGCGTAACAAGGTTATCAACTTGTTTGCAGGTAACTGGATTAGCAACAGAAGCAATAAAACAAGTGATTATATTCAAAATGCTACTCTTTTAGATACAGAAAATTCAGATCCTAACACCGGTATTTATGCATACAAGCATACCGGCAATACTTATTCAAAAGCAGATTTAAATGAATGGGTTAAATATTCATATATGTCAACTCTTACATCTTATTTTTGCTCAAAAATAAGCACTGCGTCTGACGACTTAACTTATGATAACAATTCAATCAAATGTTCTTTGGATATTAGCAAGTTTATCAATGACTATGTTGAAGAACATCTTGATACAACAGGTGTAACTCTTACAGACGCTCAAAAGCAGCCTGTTATCAACAATGCACTTGCAGCTCTTTGTGGTAACGGTGGTACACAGCTTACAAATATAGTTCTTAACTCTATTATTTCCACATATCTCGATCCGAGTTCAACAATAGGTAATATTATCAACGGTGCTCTTGATGAACTTGCTTCAACAAAAATTGACCTTGTCAAAGCAACTTACAATATTTGGGCTAACCTTATTGAATCTCCGGTTGAAACAATATTCAATCTTCTTCCGCTTGTTGTTGTTCTTGTAAATGAAGTACTTGAACCGATATTCTTCAGTGCTAAATCAGGTGAAACCAAGCAAAACAATATGCTTTATAACTTCACACATGATGGTCTTCTCTATGACTTAACTGCTGATTACGGCTCATACATCGGTATTGACACACTTGCTTGGGACCTTAATGAAATGCTTCCATTGCTTATGCATTGGCTCAAGAATGACGGTTCTTATGACAAGATGGGCGGTACATATTGGAATAACGGTGCTGAAAAGAATTTCAAAATCACCAAATATACCGATTTATCAGGCGGACTTGATAAAATTACGACAAAGAATATTACAACAAGTACTGTTATCAGCAAACCAGAATATGTTACTAAATATGAAAAGATTGTTGACAGTAAAGGCAACGAAATCACTTCTAAAGTTGTAACAGAAAAGAAGACAAAAACAGAAGTGGATGAAAACGGTACTGCAAAGACAGTTGAATATACCGAAGATGTTACATACTATACATATAATGGTGTAACAAGCAATGATATTTCAGTAGCTCTTGCAAAAGCTCCGACAAATGCTAAATTTACTGTTTACAGTAAATATGAAGCAAAAGTTCCTTACATCACAGGAATTTACATTGCCGATAAAGCACTTAGGGACGCTAAGCTCAGCGGACTTGATAAGGTTCTTAAGAAAGCATTTACAGATGATAAAGGCGTTCTTTCAGACACAAACGCTCAGCTTGCAACCGGACTTGCAGAAGTAATTAACGAACTTGCAGGATTATTTACAACAGCAGTTGACACTTATGTAAATACCCCATCACTCAGAAATCAAGTTAAGGGTAAAGATAACAACGGAAATATTGCTAACAGTGGACTTAACAACTTAATGGTTGCTATTCCACAGCTCTTCGATATTATGGAAGACCTTGGAGCAGATAAGTACGGTGTCAGCAAAAATGCATGGACATACTGCTATGACGGTAAATTTAAAACTGAAAAAATTACAGTATCAGGTAAAACCTATACCGCTGTTTCTAACACAAAGGTAACTGAATTCAAGTCATATGCTGATTCAACAAAGATTTTCGATACTTTCGTTGGTATCTTTGTAGAAGATTGGCTTGATGCAATCCTCGGTCTTGTAAACAATGTTATTGATTCAGACAACAGCGCATTTGCAAAGAACCTTCCTCTCATTACAGGTGTTCTTCAGTCAATCGGCGGATTTGGCGAAACAAGCGCACTTACAGACTTGTTTAACAGCATTTTCCAAATCACCCGTGAAAGCAAATACAGCTTTACATTTGAAAAGCAGGCAAGCGGATTTGTCGGACTTGATAAAAACAATGCTTACTTCCTTATTACTAATGTAAGCAAGCTTGTAGATGTAATTCAAAGTCTTGTTAAATCATTTAAGAAGACTGACAATACAAATAATAATACAAATAATAATACAACAACTGCTCCTACACAGGCAGTTCAAACTTCTAACTCATCAGTTGACATTTCAGCGTATAAGAGCAAAGATGTTAAGAGTGTTGACAGCACAATTGAAAAGCTTGATAAAGCATTGTCATCTCTCCTTGCTGATTCAAGAATCAATGGCTATTCAATCAACAAAACAAATAATATTATTGTCGGCGTAATTTCATTACTTTCAAATTACATCGGTGCTAACTCAGCAAATGCAGTAATAGATTTACTTAATACCTATTTATATTACCTTAACGGTGAAGATTCACGCTCAGCTGATTCTAACGGTAATGTTAACCCTAAGGATATCTACACAAATGAAGGACTTACCACAGTAGTAGTAAGAACTTATGCACTCATTGAATCACTTGTTGCAAACCTTACTGATAAGTACGCTTATTCATACACAGGTGCAAACAATGTTTCAGCTAAATACAATCTTATCAGCGAAGCAGTTAACGGACTTATTTCTCCTGACTCATTAGCTGTAAGAATTAAAGACACAGATATTAAGAATGCCAGCGGTAAACTTAAGAAGCTTGCAAGCTGGAGCGATGCTGTTAATGACAACGGAACACTCAATGTAAGCATTAACTGGGGTGTTTCAGCCGGCAACAGAGATGAGTTTATGAATGGTCTTTCAACATCACTCAGACTTCTCACATCTATTATCGGCGTACTTCTTATTGACACAGGCATTTACGAAAATGCACTTTATCCGGTTCTTAATACAATCGCAGTAAAAACAGGCATCACAGTTGATACTCCTGAAAAGTTCGCTGACAAGAGCAATCCATACCGTGATGAAGTATTTGTAGGAATTGTTAACCCAATCGTTGCATTACTTGACAAATTCTTTGAAAAACCTGTAACTACATTGTTGAACCTTGTATCGGCTATCGGTGTTATATTAGATGACACAACAGCTCCTACACTTGCTTCAACAATTGCAAACGCTGTTAAACCTATTTCAAATGAAGTTAACGGACTTGCAAAAATCCTCAGAATAAGCAATGGTACTCTTGGTGCAACATCACCTACTCTTGCTTCATTCCTTGAAAACATTGCTACTAAAACATTCGGTAAATTGGTAACAGTTAATGATAAGCAGGAAATCGGTATTGAAGTAAAGGGATACCTTCTTTCAGGTAATAATATTATACCTATTATAAATACACTTCTTGCTAAAACAGGCATTAAGCTTAATAACATTAACTGGAATGCACTCGGCAAAACAGCTTCTCCTGCTCAAACCCTTCTTTATGTTCTTGATTATGTAATTGAATTCGTAAAGACAAACAACAATCTTACCACAATCATTCAGTTGATTATGGGCAACAACAAGATTAGCAAGGGAATTCAAAAGCTTATCAAGTACATCGAAACAGGTAAGCTTGACGCTATGGGACTTCTTAAAGTTATCGGCAAGCTTCTTGACTTCACTCAGTCACCAACAGAAGTTTACTGGACTTATAAGAATTACAAGGGTACATCATTAAACTTTAAGTATCCTGACGGAATTACAGCTTATGATGCAAATAATGCTGTTTCACAGCTTGACACAGCAGTTGATGCAGTTATGGCTCTTCTCGCCAACTTCGGTGTAGTTAACGCATCAAATCTTAAGAGCATTGTCAGCGGATTGGCATTTACAAACGCTAACCTCACATCTCTTGCAAAGGCACTTTACGGTGCGCTTGATACCAAGAAGATTTCACCATATCTCAATATGGTAGGCATTGCAGTATCACCAAAGGGTGTTGCTAATCTCCTTGTAGATAAGAGCTATGGCAAAACTTACACTTCAGCAGCCAACACACTTAAGAAGGCAAAGAGCTGGAAGAAAGTTAAAACAATTAACTGGGGCTTCAAGGATGGTTCAGCAAAGGCAGAGCAGGGCTTTATCAATGCTCTTGCAGCAATCCTCCGTCCTGTAAACAGCGTTCTTGCTGTATTCCTCAATGAAGGAAAGATTGACCTCAGCAATATCAATATCAAGAAGGCTTCAACTTCATTTGATATTAAAGACAGCAACGGTAAAGTAACAAGCAAAGTTGCACTTACTTATATGCTTAAGAAAGGCGTTCTCACTCTTACCCTTAAGGATGATATGAACCCTGACTCCAAGCTTTCAACAATTAAGCTTGATCTTAACGCTCTTAATGTAGGCGTTAACGGTATTAACGGTTATGAAGGCGCAATTGTTCCTCTTCTTGATGTTCTTCAAGTAAGCAACAGCAAGATTAAAACATTTAAGCAGTATCAAAAAGATTGCAAGAAGGCTAAAGATAATGTAATTCTTGATGTTCTCAATCCTCTTATGAGCTTTGTAGATACACTTCTTGATAAGCCATTTGATACACTCACATCTGTTCTTCCAAACCTTGCATACTTTATTGATAACAACGGTATAGGCCAGTTACTCGATAATCTCCTTGCTCCTGTTACAAACATTCTTAAAACTGCTAAATCAGCAGGTGTGGATGTTGATAAGATTCTTACAATGGTACTCGGCAAGGACCTTGGCAAAGTTGTTACAAACGCACTCAAGGTTAAAGGTGTTAAGCTTAACATCAAACTTGCAAACCTTAAGTCTTGCAACATTCAAGATATTGTAGTTCCTCTTCTTAACTCATTACTTAAGAAGACCGGCATTAAACTTCCTGAATTTAAGTGGTCAACAATCGCATCACACGGTAAGGTTGTTACATCTAAATCAATGGTTAAGAATGCCGAAGGCAAGTTTACAAATAAGGAAGTAATTGCTGATAAGGGCGAAGTTCTTGTTGCAGTTCTCCGTTATATTGCAGATACTCTTGTTAAGAACTCAAAATCTATCAAATCACTTATTACTTCAATTAAAGCTATTAAGAGTAATGATATGCTCAAATCTATCATCTCAACTGTATTCACTACAATCGGCCTTGCTGATAAGGATGATATTGTTCGTGCAGTATTCTACTTCTTAACAGGCGAACCTACTAATGCATTCTGGGATTACACAGCTTATAAGACAGGTTCATATGACTTCTCTTATCCTGAAAGTGTTGATGTTGACTTCCTTAAGAATCTTCCTCCAATGCTTGACGGACTTGTAGGCGGTTTGGTTGACGGCGGTCTTACCAAGTTAATCGGCGGTCTTATCTTCAAGGATGACATTATTAACTCACTTCTTACCGGACTTTACGGTGCAGTTGAAGGTGTTAAGGTTGGCGACGGTTCACTCGTTTCTCTCCTTGCACAAACTAACATTGACTTCTCAACAAGCAATGTTGCTAAACTTCTTACAGATGAATCTTACGGTCAAACTTATGCTGCAAATGCAAGCGTAATCGCAAAGGCAGGTTCATGGTCAAAGGTTAACACAGCATCACTTAAGTGGGGTGTTAAGGATGCAGATACATTCTTCCACGCACTTGTTGCAGTTCTCCGTCCTATCTACGGTGTACTCGATGTACTTCTTAATGATGCATCACTCGGAATCTTTGACATAGTAAGAATTCCTGGTTCAAACGGTTATACATCATCAATCGTTCCTCTTATGGAAGCATTCTCAATGTATAACATCAAAACTCAGTATCAATACAGAGAAGATATAAACGAAGCTTACGATAATATTCTTCTTGATATTATCAATCCTCTTTGGGATAAGGTTGAGGATATACTTAATGCTCCTCTTGAAACATTGTTTGCAATGCTTCCAAACCTTGCACTCTTCATTGGTAATGACGGACTTTGCCAGATTCTTGACAACCTCCTCACTCCTATTTCAGCTCTTGTTGATGCTATCAAACCAATAGTTGATCTTAATACTCTCTTACCTGCACTTCTTAAGGCACTTAAAGAGGTACAGGAGAGACACCCTGAATCAGTAGGTGATGTAAGAGGTGCAGGTTTGTTTTTAGGATTTGAATTCGTAAAGAATGATGGTAATAAGACACCTGATAAGGATATGGCGTTGAATGTAATAGAGATGTTAAGAGATGAGCATATTCTTACATCAGTTATAGGCCATTACGGAAATATCTTAAAGCTTCGTCCACCAATGGTATTTTCAGAGAACGATATTGACTGGTTTGCAACATCGCTTGATAAATGTATTACAAAGCTTGAAAATAAATAAATTGAAAAAATCGGACACAGACATTAACATCTGTGTCTGTTTTTTTGCTTATAACAAGAATTTTACACAAGATTTACAAGACAATTATTGTAAGTTTACCACATAGGGATATAGTAATGACAATTCGTTGCACAACAGTATACGAATAAATATATCTCATTATGTGGAGGAAAAAATGAAGAGAAGTAAGAATTTATTAAGAAAAGGTGCAGCACTTGCTGCAATGTCAACAGTTCTTGTAAGTCAGGCACCACTTATTAATGCATTTGCATATGGTGAGGCGGATGTAAGTCAGAGTACATTCAAGCAGGATACAGATAATTCAGCTGATTTCCAGAACTGGCTTTCTAATGTATGGCAGGGAGGAGAAAAAGCTTATGCACAGACTGAAAATGTAGCTTTAACTCCAGGTTCAGATGCGGCAGATCTTAATTTTTCATGGTATTCAGCTGGAAAAGGAACACCGGCAGTAAAGGTATGGAAGGATGGTTCAAAGTCATCAGCCAAGGTTGTAACAGGTAATGCAGAGGCTATCAGTGCTGAGAACTGGCAGGGAAAGTCATACAGTGCAGCCAATAAGGTAAACATAGCTGATTATTTTGAAGAGAACACACAGTATCATTACCAGTATACAGACAATTACACAGGAGATGACAGTATATGGTCTGCTGAGTATGATTATACAACTAAGGCAACGGATAAGTTTTCAGTTATTCTTACTGGTGACCCACAGGTTGGTGCTTCAGGAAGCAGCTCAGATAAATCAGCTAATGATGCCAGTGTTGCAAGAGATGCATACAACTGGAACAAGACAATGCAACAGGCATTAAAGACATGTCCTGATGCATCGTTTCTTTTATCAGCAGGTGATCAGATTAACCAGTCTGGTGCAACTAAGGATGATGATAAAAAGACGAGAGAGAGCGAGTATGCAGGATATCTTTATCCATCAGTATTCAGAAGTCTTCCAATCGCTGCAACAATCGGTAACCACGATATGGCAGGTTCAGATTACTCAGCACATTTTAACAATCCTAATTCAGAGGATAAGTTAGGAAGCACAGCAGCAGGAACTGATTTCTATTTCAACTATGGAGATGTATTATTCATTTCATTAAACAGCAACAACCGTAATCAGGAGGAGCACAGAACATTTATGAATAAGGCTGTTGCAAGCAATCCTGATGCTAAGTGGAAGGTTGTAATATTCCATAGCGATATCTATGGTTCAGGACAGCCACATGCAGATACAGATGCTGCTACTAACAGAATTGTATTTGCACCATTAATGGACGAATTTAACATTGATATATGTCTTACAGGACATGACCACACATTTTCAAGAAGTTATCAGATTCTTGATGGAAATGTAGTTGACTATGATATAAGCAGCGGTTCAGTAACTAATCCGGATGGAACTCTTTATATAACAACAGGTTCAGGCTCTAAGTACTACAATCTGCTTAACTACACACCATACTACATTGCAGAGAGAACTAATGCATGTCTCCCATCATTCTCAACAATTGATTTTTCGAGCGGATCACTTACCATCAAGACATATGACTACAATGGTAATAAATATGCTGATGATTTTACAATCAATAAGACTAATACAGATATGTCAGTGGATGAGGTTATTAATAATGCAGAGGCTTTAATTAACGGCACAGAGGTTAATTATACAGAAGCCAGCATGAATTCTCTTAAAGATGCTCTTTCAGCATTAAAGAAGATTAAGGCAGCATATACAACAGACAAGGATCCAATGCTTGCAGATATCGTAAATAATTATGGTAAGGATACTGACAGAGTGTCAGGATATGGTTCTGTAAAGAATGCAGCAGATAAGTCAACATCTGAAAGCGGAAATAGTGTTAACAGATTTAAGAAGGGTGTATCAACACTTCTGGACAAGACTATATACATTCAGGCACAGGAAGGTGCACAGGCACAGCTTGCGGATTATAAGTCTGAGAATGCACCTAAGATTGATGCCAAGGCATTAGAGGATGCAAAAACCGCAGTTGTTAATGCAATTAATGCACTTACTGTACAGGAAGATAACAATACTGTAACAGAACCATCTGCACCGGCAGATAATACTTCAACCAATTCATCTTCATC
>OHGQ01000801.1_pt1 | contig 11078 bp, 8 predicted proteins | sample 1567811 | NCBI WGS metagenome assembly OHGQ01 (sample SAMEA3879576, study PRJEB24766) | human gut metagenome | biome: human-associated habitat; feature: feces | place: USA | collected 1985/1987 | reverse complement strand
CCTCTTGAATCCGCACTTCTGTTCGGGTATCAATCGAAGAGGTTGCTTCATCCAAAATCAGCATTGGCGGCAAGCACAACATCACTCTTGCAATACAAAGCAACTGTTTCTGCCCCTGCGAGAGGTTTCCGCCGTCCCGAATTTCGGTATCATATCCCTGCGGCAACTGCTGAATAAAGGTGTGTGCATGGGCTGCCTTGGCTGCCAGAATCATTTCTTCTTCCGTTGCATCCGGTTTTCCCATACAGATATTTTCTCGAATCGTGCCGCTCTTCAGCCATGTTTCCTGCAAAACCATCCCGAAATTCTGCCGGAGGCTATGCCGGGTCATATGCTTGGTTTCCACGCCATCAATCAAAATTGCTCCGCTGTTCACCTCATAGAACCGCATCAGCAAATTGATGAGCGTCGTCTTTCCGCAGCCAGTCGGCCCAACAATGGCAATCCGCTGTCCCGATTTCGCCTGTAAGTTCAAGTGTTCAATCAGTGGCTTTTCCGGTACATAGGAGAAATCCACATCCTGAATCGTCACATTTCCGTCAACCGTTTTCCTATCCACTGCATCCGGAGCATCCGGCGTTTCTTCTGGTTCGTCCAGCAGGTTAAACAGCCGATTTGCACAGGCAACCGCATTTTGCAATTCTGTCAGCACGCCAGTAATTTCATTAAACGGCTTGGTATACTGGTTGGTGTAATTCAAGAAACAGGACAGTCCGCCAATCGTAATTCTTCCGCTCAGAACAGAAAGTGCCCCGATCAAGCCAACCGCTGCATAGACAACCGCATAAATAAACCGTGTTCCCGGATTAATCAGAGAAGAAAAGAACGATGCACGGAGCGAAGTTTCCTGCAACTTTTTGTTATTTTCCTGAAACTGCTCCATGGTTGCTTCTTCATGGTGGAACGCCTGAATGACTTTCTGGTTGCCGATGGCTTCATTCACCATTGCGGTTTGTTCGGCACGAGCTTCCGACTGTGCCCGGAACATCTTATAAATATGTCCCGAAAGGCTCTTTGCAAACAAGATCGAAAGCGGAGTCATCAAAATAACCACCAGACTGATTTTCCAGTCCAGTACCAGCATGAACAGCAGTGTTCCAATCAGCGTGAACACCCCTGTAAACAGCTGTGTAAAGCCCATCAGCAACCCATCTGCAAACTGGTCAACGTCTGTAATGACACGGCTGACCGTTTCGCCGGTTGGGTGTCGGTCAAGATAAGAGAGCGGCAGCTTCTGAATCTTCTCAAAGGCAGCCGTCCGGAAATCCCGTACTACCTGATAGGTAATTTTATTGTGCATGGTCTGCATAATCCATTGAAACAGAGCAGTTAAAACGGCTAAAATTGCAATCTTCCATAAAATTGGTGTGATAATCGCAAAGGAAACTTTTCCAGCCTCCACCATTGCATCAATCGCATCGCCGACCAAAATTGGAATATACAGCGTAAAGGCAACCGTAAAGGCAGCCAACACCATCGAGGCAATCATCCAGCCCCGATATGGGCGAATCATCTGCCAAATCCGTTTCCAGTTCTGGGGTTCTTTAGCGGTTTTCTTCGGCATTTGTCTGCACCTCCTCTTTCGGGAACTGAGAATAATAGATTTCCTGATAAACCGGACAAGTTTCCAGCAAATCTGCATGTGTTCCGTTTCCGACCAGCTTTCCGCCATCCAAAACCAGAATCCGGTCAGCCTGTAACAGCGAGGCTGTCCGTTGCGATACTAAGAATATCGTCGGGCGGTTCGGCATCTGCTGTAAAGACTGCCGCAAAGCAGCATCTGTTGCATAGTCCAAAGCGGATGCACTGTCATCCAAAATCAGAATTCGAGGCTGCCGCACCAATGCACGGGCAATGGTCAACCGCTGCCGCTGTCCGCCGGACAAATTGCTTGCATTTTCGGTAATGCGTTCGTCCAGCTTTCCGGCTTTTTTCTCAACAATTTCTCTTGCCTGTGCGATTTCCAAAGCCTGATACAGTTCCGCATCGGTGGCATCTTCCTTGCCCCACTGCAAATTCTCCCGAATCGTACCTTGGAACAACACTGCTTTCTGCGGCACGATTCCGATTTGTGCCCGCAGCGAAGCATCTGTACACTGCTTGACATCCATACCATCCATGGAAACCGTTCCGGCAGTTGCCGGATAGAAGTTCGGAATCAGATTCACAAGCGTTGTTTTTCCAGAGCCTGTTCCGCCGATGATTCCAATGGTTTCCCCAGCCTTTACCGTAAAGCTGATATCTTCCAGAGCATCTGCACTTGCCTGCGGATAGCGGCAGGAAACATGGTCAAACCGAATCTCTGCACCAGCTGTCGCAACAACTTTGCAATCCTGCTTGCCAGTGTTGTCCGGTTCTTCACCAAATTCCAGCATATCTTGAATCCGGTTGCCGCTGGCAATGGATTTTGTCAGCGTAATAATCAGGTTCGCCAACTTAATCAGCTCTACCAGAATCTGTGACATATAGTTATATAGGGCGATGATTGCACCCTGCGTCAAAACGCCAACATTGACTTGTAATGCACCCGTCCAAATCAGAAAAACAATTGCCAAGTTCAGCAGAATATAGGTTGCCGGATTCATCAGGGCAGAAATCCGCCCCACTCGCTTTTGCAGGGCAGAAAGTTCGACACTCTCCTGCGTGAAAGCATCCATTTCTTCCTGTTCTTTCCGGAATGCACGCAACACCCGAACACCCAACAAATTTTCACGGGTACGTCCTAAAATGCCATCCAATTTCTTCTGCACATTCTGATACAGCGGAATGCTGCCGAACATAATCGCAAATACCACAATCGCCAGCAATGGAATGACAGCTGCAAAAATCAAGGCACACTTGACATCTACAGTAAATGCCATTACCATTGCACCAATGACGACAAACGGCGACCGCATGACCAGACGCAATGCCATATTGACACCACTTTGCACCTGATTGACATCGCTGGTAATGCGGGTAATCATGGTGTTTGTCCCCATCTGGTCGAGTTCTGCATACGACCGCTTTTGAATATGCTGCATCATGGCATAGCGAATATTTGCCCCGAAGCCAGCAGAAGCTTTCGCTGCAAAATACTGGGCTGTAGTGGCACTTGCCAGCCCGACCGCTCCCAAGGTAATCATCAGCAAAACCGAACGAACAATGATCCCTTTATCCGCTCCCCCGATGCCGCTGTCAATCATGTGAGCAACCACCAGCGGTACCAGCAACTCAAAGACGACCTCCAGCAGCTTAAACAGCGGTGCACAAATCGACTCTTTGCGGTACGGCTTCAAAAATCGCAGTAATTTCCACACAAAAATACAATCCTCCTCTTGATTTTTTCTGTATTTTATTATATCATAGAAAGCGGGATTCCAAAAATATATATTTCATATGGAATCCATACTTTTTCGCTATAGGAGGAAATCATGGACTTCCACCAGTTACAATATTTCGTGGCGATTGCCGAGAGCGGCAGCATTACGGCTGCGGCAAAGAAACTTTTTCTCTCTCAGCCGCCGTTAAGCATGCAGATGAAACGACTGGAAAAAGAATTGGGCTGTGTATTATTCTTGCGAGGTGCACGGGAAGTACAGCTGACCGAAGCCGGAAAACTGCTTTATACCCGTGCAAAATCCATGCTGGAGCTGCGGCGAATCACTGAAGAAGAATTGGCTGTCTGCTCCGAACAGACCAGCGGAACGATTCGGCTGGGCGTTATTTCATCGGTTGGCTGTTCCCTGCTGCCGCAGTGGCTGAAATCGTTTCACTTACAGTATCCGCAGATTCATTTTTCTCTCTACGAATCCGATACCTACCAGATTCTAGAAAAACTGCACCAAGACCGTGTAGAATTGGCGTTGGTGCGTTCGCCATTCTCCGCAGAGGGCATTCAGAAAGTTCCCCTACAGACAGAATCGCTCATTGCAGTGGGGCATCATTCGTTCTTTTCCGAGGCAGACACCATTTCCCTGCAAGAACTGGCAGAACGTCCACTGATTATCTACCGTCGCTGGGAACACATCTTAAACCAGACATTCCGCACATTGGAACTACCTGTTTCTTATTTCTGCGTGAATGAAGATGCCCGAACAACCGTCTACTGGGCAGATGCTGGGCTAGGAATTGGAATTGTTCCGGAGTCTGCCTGCTCCCTGCTGCAAAATCCGGAAACCCGAATCGTTCCCATCTCCGATTCCCTGCCGGATACGACAATTTATCTGGTACGGCGAGAACAGGCATACCTTGCCTCCCATACAAAAATTTTCTGGGAAGGCTTACAGGAACTCTGCAAGCGTTAAACCAACAGAAAAAACCCCATGCATGGCATTTGTTCCACGCATGGGGATTCGTTGTATCAATCAGAGTGTTTGCAATTTATTCAGAAACAATCAGGCTCTTGCCAGTCATTTCTTCCGGCTGCGGCAAGCCAAGTACTTGCAGCATTGTCGGAGCGATGTCAGCCAGAACGCCGCCGTCCCGCAGCTTGCAGTCTTCGCCAACAACGATAAACGGTACTGGGTTGGTGGTATGTGCAGTGAACGGTGTGCCGTCCGGTTCGCACATCTTATCTGCATTACCGTGGTCAGCGGTAATCAGGGCAACGCCGCCCTTTGCCAGGATGGCATCTACCATTCTGCCCACGCAGGTATCAACGGCTTCTACAGCCTGCTTTGCAGCATCAAAGATACCCGTATGACCAACCATATCGCAGTTTGCATAGTTCAGGATGATGACATCATACTTTTCTTCTTCAATTGCCTTTACAACTGCATCGGTTACTTCGTATGCACTCATTTCCGGCTTGAGGTCGAATGTTGGTACATCCGGGCTTGGAATCAGAATCCGTTCTTCGCCGTCAAATACCTTTTCTTCGCCGCCGTTAAAGAAGAACGTAACGTGTGCATACTTCTGGGTTTCTGCAATTCGCAGCTGGGTCTTTCCGCACTTGCTCAGATATTCGCCCAGTGTCATGTGCAGCTGTTCCGGCGGATAAGCAACGGTTACATTCGGCATGGTTGCATCATACTGTGCCATGCAAACGAAATGCAGCGGGAAGAAGCCCTTCTTCCGTGCAAAGCCCTTGAATTCTGGGTCAACAAAACTTCTGGTGATCTGTCTTGCACGGTCAGGACGGAAGTTGAAGAAAATCACGCTGTCCTGTTCTTTGATCAAGCCATTCTGATCCAGAACGGTCGGCAGCATAAATTCGTCGGTTACTTCCTTTGCATAGGAATCTTCGATTGCCTGAACTGGTTCTGTTCCGGTTTCGCCCTCGCCATAAACCATAGCAGCATATGCCTTTTCGACACGATCCCAAGCATTGTCACGGTCCATTGCATAGTAACGACCGGAAATGGTTGCAATCTTACCAACACCAATTTCCTGCATCTTTTCGCAAGTGGTCTTCATGAAGCCAGCTGCGGACGTTGGCGGTTCATCTCTGCCGTCCAAAAATGCATGAACATATACATCTTTCAGACCGTGCCGCTTTGCCATTTCCAGCAGACCGAACAAGTGTTCCATGTGGCTGTGTACACCGCCCGGAGAGAGCAGACCCATCAGATGCAGAGCTGTGCCGTTCTTCTTGCAATTTTCCATCGCATCGCACAGAGCCTTGTTTTCAAAGAATACGCCGTCCTGAATGTCCTTTGTAATCTTGACCAGCATCTGATAAACAATTCTACCAGCACCGATGTTGGTGTGACCAACTTCGGAGTTGCCCATCTGTCCATCCGGCAGACCAACGTCCAGACCGCTTGCACCAATCAAGGTGTGCGGGCCTTGCAAATACTTGTCGATATTCGGCTTGTTGGCAGCTGCAATGGCGTTGCCAAAGGTATCCTTGTTATAGCCGAAACCATCCATGATAATCAATGCAACTGGTTTTTTACTCATGTTTTTTCTCCTTTTCAAAAACAGGCGGTCATCAAAAACCGCCTGCCTGATTCATGCAATTTTTACTGAGAAGAACTTGCTTACTTAGAAGCTTCTTCCAGCAGAACGCCGAACTTTTCAGCAACCAGAGAAGCACCGCCGATCAAGCCGCCGTCGATGTCTTCCTTAGCCAGCAGTTCTGCACAGTTCTTTTCGTTCATAGAACCACCGTACTGAATGGTCATGCCGTCAGCAACTGCCTGACCGAACAGACCAGCAACGGTCTTCCGGATGAAACCGCAAACTTCTTCCGCCTGTTCTGCGGTTGCAGTCTTACCAGTACCAATTGCCCATACCGGTTCATAAGCAATGATGACATTCTTGATGCACTTTTCGCAAGCATCATGCAGAGCAACCTTTACCTGCTTTGCAACGACTTCTTCTGTAATGCCCAGTTCCCGTTCTTCAAGGGTTTCACCAACGCACAGAATAACCGTCATGCCAGCCTTCAGAGCAGCAGTGGTTCTCTTGCGAACAGTTTCATCGGTTTCACCGAAGTACTGTCTTCTTTCGGAGTGACCAACGATAACATACTTCACGCCCATTTCTGTCAGCATATCTGCAGAAATTTCACCAGTGAATGCACCCTTTTCTTCAAAGTGTACGTTTTCTGCACCAACTTCAATGTTCGTGCCTTCTGTCAGCCGCAGAGCGGTTTCCAGGTTGGTGAACGGTACGCAAATAATCACGCCACAGGTCTTGTCTGCTGCGATTGGCTTCAGTGCTTCAATCAGTTCAGCAGCTTCCTTGCGGTTCTTGTTCATTTTCCAGTTGCCGGCAATAATTGCCTTTCTCAGTGCCTTATTCATAATTGAATTTGCTCCTTATTCTTCATAATTTTCGCCGTCTTGTTCCGGCAATTCCCGTACAGATTCATCCGATACCCGATGATTGCAGTTGTTATAGCTGCCGATGACAATGCCTTTCGAGAATGGAACTGCAAGCAGTCCAATCAAAATCCCGCAGGCAACCCCACAGGCAAACGGCAATGCAACCTCTTTTTTCGAGGGATTCGCAATCTGTTCCCATGTTTTTTTCAACATTGGCAGTTCCTTTCTGTTGGAACAGCCGCTCTTCTACCGGAGCAGAAAAGCGGTCTGCTTCCCAGAAAACAAAATCTCTTACTTGTTGGCGATTACAGCAACGCCCGGCAGTTCCTTGCCTTCCAGGTATTCCAGAGATGCACCGCCACCAGTGGAGATGTGGCTCATCTTATCAGCGAAGCCCAGCTGCATAACAGCTGCTGCGGAGTCACCGCCGCCGATAATGGTAGTTGCATCGGTATCAGCCAGAGCCTGTGCAACCGCAATCGTGCCCTTTGCCAGAACTGGGTTTTCAAATACACCCATCGGGCCATTCCAAACAACGGTCTTTGCAGACTTTACAGCGTCAGCGAACAGCTTCTGTGTCTTTTCGCCGATATCCAGACCCATTCTGTCAGCCGGCAGGTGCTGTGCATCGTAAGTTTCTACTTCGATTGCTGCATCGATCGGGTCTGGGAAAGCCTTAGCGGTTACGGTATCAACCGGCAGGAGCAGCTGCTTGCCGTTTGCCTTTGCCTTTTCGATCATTTCCTTGCAGTAATCCAGCTTGGTGTCATCTACCAGAGAAGTACCAACTTCATAGCCTTCTGCCTTCAGGAAGGTGTAAGCCATACCGCCGCCGATAATCAGGGTATCGCACTTTTCGAGCAAGTTTGAAATGACATTCAGCTTGTCAGCAACCTTTGCACCGCCCAGAATTGCAACGAACGGACGAACCGGATCTTCAACTGCATTGCCGAGGAACTGGATTTCCTTCTGCATCAGATAACCAACTGCGGTGGTCTTTACAAACTTGGTAACGCCAGCAGTGGAAGCGTGTGCTCTGTGGGCACTACCGAATGCATCCATTACAAATACATCTGCGAGGGAAGCAAGTTCCTTGCTGAATTCTTCGCCGTTCTTGGTTTCTTCTGCACCACGGAATCTGGTGTTTTCCAGAACGATGATTTCGCCGTCCTGCATTGCATCGACTGCAGCCTTTACGCTATCATCTACAACTTTATCAGACGGTACGAAAGTAACCTTTGTCGGAGCAACCAGTTCTGCAAGGCGTTCTGCAGCAGCCTTCAGAGAGAACTTTGCTTCCGGGCCATTCTTCGGCTTGCCGAGGTGAGAGCAGAGGATTACCTTGCCACCTTCGGAAACGAGCTTCTGAATGGTCGGGAGAGCAGCCTGAATCCGGTTGTCGTTTGTGATCACGCCATCCTTCATCGGAACATTAAAGTCTACTCTTACCAGTACCTTTTTGCCCTTTACATCAATATCGTCTACTGTTACTTTGTTCAAACCTGCCATTTTCTGACATCCTTTCATGAATAAATGTAAACCTTTTTGCAGTGCAATCGCACTGTACTCTTTTATTTTACACTATTTTACTGCATTTTGCAAGTATTTCTCCAAACATTTTAAAAAACTTTTCGGAATCTTTCCGCAGGGCCGTGCATTCCTGTGCAAAATGCCGGATTTCAAACGAAAAACCGCTGCACCGGTTTCCCAGCACAGCGGTTTGATTCCTTTTATTTGCTTTTCGCAAACAGCCAGTGGTTAAGCATTTGTCTTTGGAACAGTGACATCTGCATCATCATACTTTCCATCCATATAATCTTGCATAAAATCTGGATCATTTCTGTCAATGAATACGATTTTAATCGGATCGTAATAATACTGGTTTGTGTTTTCCGAATAGATATACGCACAGTTTGCTGCTTCTCGTACATATCCATGCAAAACATAGCAAGCATCGTTTACACTGATTTTCCCATTCAAGTCAACATCTGTCAAATTCTTCTGTACTGCTGTCAATTCCATGGACTGACCAGCACTCACTTTCGCACAATAGGTCAAGATATCCACAGCATCCGACACTCCTGCATTTCCATTCATATCCACATCCCCAAGCGGATAAACCTGCATTTCCGTGTAGAGCTTGTCAGCATCTGCCTGGTCGACGGTTCCATCTTCGTTGACATCTGCCAGCTTCAGCTGTTCCTCTGTCAACGTGTAAGTGTCATCCAGCACATAACGGGAAACCATCGCCGTATCGTGACCAGTTACAACGCCGTCCATGTCCACATCGCCGAGAGCGTAAGTTATTTCTTCTGCACTTGCACCCAGTACCGGCAAAGAAGCCAATGCCAATACAGCTGCCATGCATGCACATAATGTTTTTTTCATAACGATCCATCCTTTCTTAAGTAAACAACAATATTATTTTGTTTACAATATCATTGTATCACTTATTTAATTTTTTGTCAAGTTAAAAACAACAAAAACAGCACTAAAATTCAAGATGCGTTTTTGTGCAATTTTAACAAATTACATAGTAATATCTGCATATACCACCTTAGACAATTGTTAATCAAGGATTCCGGATTCTGTCCCGCAGCTGCCTGTGCATAATAAGTAATCAACAAGTCAGCATCCGCTTTCTCAATTTTACCATTCTGATCACAATCTGCAATTTCTGCAAACGGAACGCCATCCACATACAGAGAATTCTTCAAACGATCCCGATAAGTTCCAGTCTTTCCATCATTCATAGTGTAGGAATAGTCAGCAGTCAATATGCTATTTAAAACTTTTGTATATATTGCCGCATCCGATGTACACGAATTTAGAAAAGAAGTAATTCCCAACAATTCAACTACATCATTCATATCAACCAAATTGCTGGGAATCACATCACCAATTCGTCTTGTGTAAGTTCCCTTACTAATCACCGTTTTGTCTGGATATGCTTCCGAATTTTCAAAGTTTTGATTAATGTCAATATTTTCATTTTTTGACTGTAATGAGAAAACGCAAGAAGAGAAATCATATGTCTGTTTTTCAGATTCGTTTTTCACTCTAAAGTAGTAAGAAAAATAAACCTGACCCTCATAATCAGACCCTGTATTGGTAGCAGACGCTGTAATAACAAACCCATCGTCAGGATTATCAATAGTTTTTTTCGCTGTAATATAATCGTAATCAGGATCCATGCTCTTTTTCACAAATTCCAAATTATCCTGATCATACCTCACTGCAACAGAAAGACCAGAAACCCCTGGATTGCACGTTGTATAAAACGTCACCTTTATCAGATTGTCTGCTGTTCCCTCCACTTTCAAATCATACGTAAACTTAGAATTCTTATCCATAGAAAATGCATCCGCAGAAAACGGAACCATGCTGGTTGCAAGTGTTGCGACTGCCATGATAGCTGCTGACATTTTTTCTACGAAAAATAATCAGAAAAAAAGCACCTCCATTTCGGAAGTGCTTTTTGTCCTGATAAAATCGATAAAATCTCAGTTTATTGTGCATTCTCTGCGGTCGTTTCGGTAACAACCGTTGTTTCAGCAGCATCATCACCAGTTGCATCAGCGGCAGTGGTAACGGCTGCTGTTCCTGTCTCCTGATAGGCAACGATAAATCCGCCGACATTATCACCGGAAACCGTATAGGTTGCATCCTGCGGAACGGCAATCTGTGTGCTGCCGCTGGTGTTGGCTTGCGTATAGAAAACCTTCCATTCTCCGCCGTCGGTATCAATTGTCAACGGCTTATCTGCGGAATAACCCTGAACCTCTTCTAAGTATTCTTCTAAACAAAGCCCATTTTCATACATATAAAGGGCATGCGGAACACCAACATACCGGAATGTATACGCTCTTGGACTGATGCCGGTTTTATCGGCTTTTCCGTCCGGATACCGCAAAACAAATCCATACTCTGCGGCATGCTCTGCAATCCACGCATAGTCGCCAGTTGCTGCATAATAATTGGAGGTTGTCCCATTCGGATAAACCACCAAATCAAACGACCGTGCCGTATGATAATCAGAATATCCACCTGGCAGCATTGTCTTTTTGCTCTCATAATAGGCAGCCTGTTCTTCCCGTGTCCGGTATCCGCTGACAATCATAATATCACTGTTGCCATAGATATTATAATACGCCTGCATCAGCTGATTGAAATGGTCAATGACATCTGTATCCAGAGAAACTTCCATATCACTGACACCATAACAACTGTTTCTGCCCTCATAAACCGTTTCTAAGCTGACATCATCTGCGGCAAATGTATAAACATGGTCGGCATTGACCAGAATCAAGCTGCCCTTATGGACAT
>OHGQ01000799.1_pt1 | contig 11090 bp, 8 predicted proteins | sample 1567811 | NCBI WGS metagenome assembly OHGQ01 (sample SAMEA3879576, study PRJEB24766) | human gut metagenome | biome: human-associated habitat; feature: feces | place: USA | collected 1985/1987 | reverse complement strand
ACGGTGCTCTGCCGCAGCTCCCGCACCTGTGCCAGATTGACAAGGTAGCCGCTGTTGCAGCGGGCAAAGGGGCAGTCTGCCAGCTTTTCCTCAAAGGCCTTGAGAGCGCCGGGGGCAGAAAAATCACCCTCGTCGGTGTAAAAGTGCACCCGGTGCCCCTCGCTTTCCAAATAATAGATGCTGGCGGTGTCCAGCCGCCGCAGCCCGCCCTCCACCGGCACAGTGAGGTAGCGCTTTGCCCGCTTTTCCAGCCGGGAAACGGCCTTGAGCAGCTGCTGCGAAAAGGCAAAGTAGGGCACCGGCTTCAGCACATAGTCCAGCGCTCCCACCGAGTAGCCCCGGATGGCATACTGCGCCATATTGGTAATGAAGATCAGGATGACGTCTGCATCCATCTGCCGGATGCGCTCTGCCGTGGTCATGCCGTCCAGATGCTTCATCTCCACATCCAGAAAAATAATGTCGTAGACCGCGCGGTAATCCTCCAGAATATCCACGCCGTCCGCAAAGACCGTCACTTCAAACTCTGTCCCGTACTGCCGGGTATACCGCCGGACATACTCCTGCAATACCCCCTGTACCTCCGCGTCGTCCTCTACGATCGCCACCCGGATCATGACCGCACCTCCCTTACCACACCTTTGTGGAACTGTTACGGCTCTATTATAGCGCAATCCCGTCCGGTTTGCCAAGGGGCACTCCGCAACAAAGGGCAGGGCAGCCCCCAGCTGACCACCGTGGACGTGAACCCCTACCAGCTGGGCATGGAGGCCGCCAGCCAGACCATCAACCACATCGAGAACCCGAACCTTCTGGCCACAAAGATCATCGTGCCGCACAAGCTCATCCCCCGGGAGAGCTGCTGCCCGCCGGAGGAGCAGCGCTAGGAAGTGCTTTTTCAGCAAGACAGTGTCCGCTTCCGGGAGCTGCCGCGCAGCGCTTGCTATCCTGCCCCCAGAGTAGACAGCGTAAAAAACGCTGCATCCTCCGGGGGTATTTTTATGCCCAAAAAGGCACAAAAGAATGCCCGCCCACCTGTGGAAAACCACGGTGGGCGGGCATTTTATGGTTTATCGTTTGCGCGCTGTAAAAGCGTTCAGAGGGCGGTGGGCTGGGGTACCAGCCGGAAGAGCATTACGGGCAGCTCGCTGTTTGCAAAATCCAGCGTAAGGATGATCGTTCCGCGCTCTGTTTCAAACGGCAGCTCCGTCTGTGTGCCGTCCGGGGCAATGCGCACAAGCGTTTTGCCTTCCAGCAGTCCGGCGGGCAGCGCGAGCCTTACCCGACCGGTGGGCTGCGTCAGGCTGCCTGCGGTTTCAAAGGCCACACTCAGGTATTCTCCATTCGTCCGTGCGGTCACATCCTCCGCAGAAAGGCTGCCGCTGAGCGGCCATGCCGTTGCGGCTTCGATCATTTCCAGCTGCGCGGCGTTTTCTGCCTGCCCGCACACGGGGCAGAAGGTCAGCGTTTCGCCTTCCGCAGTGCGGAAAGTAAACTTCCGGCAATCCGTGCTGCCAGTGTGCGCGCAGCCATCTCGCAGACAACTGGCGCTCTGAGAGCCGGTTCCGTTCGGAGACCATGCACCGAACTGATGCCCCAGCTTATCGGTCGGGTCTGCGGTGTAGCTGTCTTTGCAGCGGCTGCAGGTAAAAACAGTATAGCCGTCTGCTTCACAGGTGGGGGCTACGGTAACAGCCTGATAATCATGGTTCAGCGCGGGCAGCTCTTTGCGGGTGGTATAGTTGCAGCCGAAGCGGGAGCAGGCTTCGTAAGCATCCCAGCCGATTTCCGTACAGGTAGGGGCTTTTGCTGCGTGCTGCTCCAAATCATGGTTCAGTGCGGGCAGCTCCTGATAGGTGGTGGTATAGTTACAACGGGAGCAGGCTTCGTAAGCGTTCCAGCCGATTTCCGTACAGCTGGGGGCTTTTGCATCGTGATGCACCAAATCGTGATTATTTGGGTCTTTTTCGCCGTATTCCGCGCCGCATTTTTCGCAGGTTTTGCCTTTGGTGCAGGTGGGCGTTTCGGTACCGCCGGTATGTACCTTTAAATACGAAACATTGCCATCGTTGTGGCAGTTCTGGCATTCAGTTACATAAACCCTATGACTGTTCGAATCATATTTTCTGTATCCGAGGATCTCACGTGTCTCCGTACTCCCACAGTTTTTGCAGCGCACCGTGGTTGTTTCTGCCGCCGCTTTTAACACGATCCCCGGTATCAGGCACACCATTGCCAGCACCGTCAAACACCGGATCAGCCATTTTTTCATGTTACTCCCTCCTTGTCATCAAACCTTGTTATCCTTTCAGATCAAACTGCACGGACAGCGATGCAAGCACGGCATCTACCACCTTCCGCGCCTGGGCAAGCATATCGATCTCCGCCACAAAAGCGATGACCTGCTCGCGCTCCTGCGCGGGGACCTGCAGCGCACTCAGACTCATACTCAGATAGCGCCGTATTTTGCGCTCCAGTGTAAAGTAGGGGTCGCACCGCCGTGCCATGTAGCCGCGCATCATGCCAGCCGTGCCCAGCTCCATCTCGTAGAAATCGCACTCGGCGCACCCGGGCAGGTACGCGCTGAACGCCGCCTGCAGCTCGGCCGTGGTGCTGCGGTGGATGATCTCCGCCGTGGCGGGGAAGGTGTACGCTTCCACATAGATATCCCGCAGATTCTCGCTCAGCTCGGTCACCGCCAGCTGCAAAGCCGTCTCCACCGCGTAGAGGTACACCGGCGAGGGGGCGTTTGCCGCCAGCGGCCTTACCGCGCCGAACTGCCTGCTGAACATCATGCCGATCAGCTCGGTCAGCACACCGTCCTTGGTGCGGAAAATATTCTGGAACGACCCGGCGGAAACATCTGCTTCCTTTAAAATTTCTGCCACCTTGGTGTTCGTGTAGCCTTTTTCCAGAAAAAGCCGGACACAGGCGGTCAGGATCCGCCGTTTTGCTTCTTTGCTGTCGTATCTGCGCGCCATTGGAAATCATCCTTTTCTATAATTGGTCTCTGACCCAATTATATATTGATTTGAAAATTGTGTCAAGTAAACTTTTAAGGCCGTATTTTGGGCAGTTTGACGAGGGAGAGCTTTCTGCGGGTGCGCATCCGGGCAAAACAAAGCGCAATGGACATTGCTGTTATCCGCTGCCGCAGCCAGACAGTTCGCGGCAGCAAAAAAGAGGCCACCGATCGGGGTGACCTCTTTTCAGCGTATTTTCAGCGTAAATCCCGCAGCAGGCGAACCCACCATCTCCATGACGGCTCTTTTGGAGTTGCTCTTTGCGTAAGATTGCAAGATAAATCTTATTTCTGACAGAAAGAGCCGGACCCGTGCAACGAGTCCGGCCCTTTCTGTGCTTTGGTTGGATCTTAAGCAAAGTTATGGTAAATGAAGAAGTTGGCTTTGGGAGTTTACAGCAGGCTCAGTGCTTCCTCGTCTGCCACAAGGATGCAGTCCGGATGCAGCTGCAGGATGCTGCCGGGGCAGGCAGGGGTCACAGGGCCGGTCACGGCGTCCTTGACGGCCTGTGCCTTGGCTTTACCGTTGGCTACCACCAGCACCTTGCGTGCCTGCATGATGGTCTTGATGCCCATGGTGTATGCCTGTTTGGGGACAAGGGCCTCGTTGCCGTCAAAGAAGCGCTTGTTGGCTTCGATGGTGGTGGGAGCAAGGTCGATGCAGTGGGTCTCCAGCTCAAAGGCTTCGCCCGGCTCATTGAAGCCGATATGACCATTGGGGCCGATGCCCAGCAGCTGCAGGTCGATGCCGCCCAGCTTGTGGATGATACCGTTGTAACGGGCACACTCAGCGGCGGTGTCCAGATTGGTGCCGTCCGGCAGGTTGGTCTTGGCCGGGTCGATATTCACCTTGCTGAACAGGTTCTCATTCATGAAATACCAGTAGCTCTGGGGATGCTCCTTGGGCAGGCCGCGGTACTCGTCCAGATTGACAGTAGTGACCTCGGAGAAATCCAAATCGCCTTTGTTGTACCAGTCCACCAGTTGGGCATAAGTGCCCACCGGGGTGCCGCCGGTGGCAAGACCCAGTACACAGTCCGGCTTCATGATGACCTGTGCGGAGATGATGTTGGCCGCTTTGCGGGACATATCCTGATAATCTTTTGCGCGGATGATCTTCATAATAATGCTCCTTTTATAGTACTGTTACGCCTGCGTTCCGGCAGGCCTGTAAAAATTCTACGGGCAGCTTTCCGTCCGAGATCACAATATCAATATCGGACAGCTCGCAGATGTGGAATGTGCTTTTCAGTCCGATCTTGGAGGAATCCAGCAGCACGGCTTTCTGCTCACAGTCACAGCGGCGGAGCACGGTCTGCTTGAGCCGTGCTTCATCCTCCACGCCGCAGGTAAAACCGGTTTCCGGGCTGTAACTGGTCACGCCCAGCAGCAGCAGATCAAAGTTGATGCCCTCCATCGTCTGGATGCTCTGTGCACCGCAGACGCTCAGGCTGAACCGGTTCAGTCTGCCGCCCGGCAGGGATACATTGGGCTTTTCCAGCTTTGCCAGCTCCATGGCGCAGCTCAGGCCGCTGGTGTAGATGAGCATGGGCTGATCCGGGATGCACCGGGCCACTGCTGTGGCGGTGCTGCCGGAATCCAGAAACAGGGTGGTGTTGGGGCGCAGCAGAGCAGCGGCTTTTTCGGCAATGATCTGCTTTGCTTCGGCATTGCGGGCGGCACGGCGGCTCAGCAGGTCGTCTGTACCTACCACCTGCTCCACCGACTTGACACCGCCATGCACCCGCACCACACGGCGGGCTTCATCCAGTGCTTTCAGGTCGGTGCGCAGGGTCATTTCCGAAACGGAAGGGAAAGCTTCCTTGAGTTGGGCAAAGCTAATGCTGCCTTTGCGGTTCACCAGCTCCACGATTTGATTGCGGCGTTGTTCCATGGGGGATTCCTCCTGTCTGCGTTTGTCCTGTCCCATGGCACGTTCTGCTTAGTCCTCCGGGTTGAAGTTTGCCAGCAGATATTCCTCTGCTTCCGGGCACCACAGGCCGTTGTGGGCATCCACGATGTCAGCCAGTGCGGTATAGCGGGGGTCGTTGTCCTGTTCGCCCTTGGCACGCAGATCGGTCAGGGCGATGAGGGGCATGGTCAGGTGGGTGTAGATCAGCTTTTTACCGCCGGGGATCTTGGGCAGGTTGAGGGTGGTCTCGGCAGCGGCGTTCAGACCGCCGATGTGGGTGACCATCACAGCCGGGTCGATGCGCTTAGCGGCGGTCAGTTCCAGCGACTCGATCATGTCGGCGGTATTACCGCCGGTGGTGCCCATGACATGGGTAGAATTGTAGTGCACATCGTAGAAGTTCATCTTGGCGCTGAACTGCTTGTCGGTGGGGCCTGCAAAGAAGTTCAGGCAGCCGTCACGACCCAGTACAGCACTGGACAGCTCCACCACCGGCGCGATGGGGGCGTAGCAGAACACATCATCAAAGCCGGTACCGCCGGTCAGCTCCCGCAGCTCGGCAGCGGGGTCTGCCATGTTGGCGGTATTGACGAAGTACAGGTCGATGCCGTCCTTCTCCTTGACCTCCTTCGGGGGGAAGAGGGACTCCGCACGGGCCAGACGATCCTCGTTGATATCGGTGACCACCACCATGCCGGGGCGCACATCACGGTGCAGTGCGTAGGTCAGAGCACCCAGACCCATGGGGCCTGCACCGGCCAGAATCGCCAGCTTGCCACCCTTCTTGATGCCCATATCGTGATGGTACACACCCATCTTGGTGTGGTAGGCGGCGTTGAAAGCACCGATGGAGCAGCTCATAGGCTCGGCCAGAGAAGCCTCGTAGTAAGCACGGCCCTTGTACTCCAGCAGGCAGCCCAGTTCCATGACCTCGGCAGGGATGATGCAGTAGGTGGCGTCGCCGCCGAAGAACTCGTAGGAGTAGCCGGGGCTCCACATGGTGCCCTTGTAGTTCAGGGCGGGCTGCAGGGTGAACTTCATGCCGGGCTTGAACTTGTCCTGATGCGCCTTGCCCACCTTGACGATATCACCGGCGAACTCGTGACCCATGATGGCGGGGTGCTCGGCTACATCCGGATGCACACGCTTGTGCGCAGTGCCTCCATCAGCCGGGGCGTTTCGATCAGCTGCCCGCTGACATTCTGCATGACCTCCACCGGGACGCCGTTCCCGTCATCCGGGGCCAGCAGCACCAGTGCCCCCAGCACGATGCGCCCCGGCTCATAGACCGGCGGCTGTGCCTGCAGATAGCCCAAGCGGCAGTCCTTTACCGCACTTGTCCTGCAATGGAGCAGCAGGGCATACAGGGGTTTGATGTAGGTATCGCCCAGCGTTTCACGGCGGCGAAGCTGCTGCTCCACCAGCCGGGCGTCCGCTTCCTGCGGGCAGAACAGCTGCGCCGCTGCATGGATGAGGGCAGCGCGGCTGCCGGGAGCCTTGACGGGCTGGATGGTCAGATATTCCAGCAGCCCGGTCATGGACCGGGTCAGGCGCGCATAATACTGCAGCTTAGAGCCTGCACAGGCTGTATCCTGCACGGGCTGCACCGCCGGTTCCGGTTCTGCGCGGTTCTGGCTGTACCGCGTGATAGCGTCCTTCAGCACGGCACGATCCGGTTCCAGCAGGGAAGGGCTGATGCACACCGCCGGGTAATCCAGTTCCAGCGGCACGGTGGAGATAATGAAGTCGATTTTTCTCCGACGCAGGTCGGCGGCGTTCAGCTCCCGCACCGAGCAGCACCCCTCCACCTGCAAAGAGGGAAACTCGTTTCCCAGCCGGGAAGCCAGAAAGCGGCTGGAACCCATGCCCAGCGGACAGGCCACTACCACCCGCAGCCGCAGCCGGAACATGGCATTCTGTTCCAGCACTGCGCCAAAGTGCATGGCAAGGTAGGCCGCTTCGGCGTCCGAGATGGCGGGCAGGACGAATTGCTGCTGCACCGCATCACAGGCGGTGCGGGTGGCTTTCCACAGGCCGGGGTAGTCGGTGCGGATGGTGTCCAGCTGGGGGTTTTCGGTACGAATGTTCTGCTCCACCCGCAGCAGCATGGGGCGCAGGTGGCAGTACAGGTCATCCCGCAGGGAGGTGTAACCGGAAAGGTCTGTGTGCAGCGCCTTTTCCATTTCCCGGATAAGGGCGGCTTCCAGATTCCGCAGTTCCATCTCCTGCGCACTGCCCCAAGGATCCTCCGCACCCAGATAAGCAGCGAGATACAGTTCCAGATACTGCGCTTCCTCAGGCGGCAGGGTCAGCCCGAAGGCGCGGTTCAGCGCCGCCACCAGCCGGGCAGCATGATTGCCCGCCGGGCGCAGCCCTCTGGGGGCGCTGCCCTTGTCGCCGCCCTGCCGCAGCTGCTGAATGGTCAGGGTGCAATGGATCGCCAGCGCCAGAAAGCCTGCATCCGGCAGATGGAGCTGCTCTTCCTGTTCAAACTGCTGCAAAACCGCCCAGACCTTTTCGGCCGTTTTTGTATCCAGCAGGGTCGAGAAGATCTCGTTTTCCGGCATCCGTCCGCAGAGCACCTCTGCCAGTTCCTTTTCCGGCATACTGCTGCGCAGCAGGGCAGACACCACCCTCCGGTAGGAAGAAGCATCCCCCTGCAGCCAGACCCCCACGCCGGGGCGGCGGAACATTTCCACCCGGTAGGGGTGTAGCTTGGTCTCAAGTTCATCCAAGTCCGCAGACAGCGTGCTTTCCGAAACGCCAAGCGCCCGTGCCAGTACCGCTGTTTTGCAGGGCTCCTGCTCGCTGAGCAGCCTTGTCAAAAGCTGCTGCCGCCGCTCTGCGCGGGAAAGTTTTTTCCTGTCGCCGCTGTTCAGCTGGGTGCGCAGTGCGTCTCGCCGCTCCGGCGCTTCATCCAGCAGCAGACCCTTGCCGGGATTCCGCACAAAATGCGCCCCGGCAGCCTGCATCCACTGCTCCACAGCGGGCAGCTCCCGCAGCACGGTGCGGCGGCTGACCCCGATGCTTTCAGCCAGCGCCGCCGTGGTGGGCTGCATCTGCGGCTCGGACTACACCATGCTGATGGGCGCCATGGTCATGGGTCCTCTGGCCGGCCGGGTCATCAAGCAGTTCGACAAGAAGGTGGAAGGCCATATCCCCGCCGGTTTCGAGATGCTGATCAACAACTTCTCCATCGGCATTCTGGGTATGCTGCTGGCCATCCTCGGCTACTACGTCATCGGCCCGTTCATGACTGCCATCCTCACCGTGCTGACCGCCGGTGTGGACTTCCTTGTGGCGCACAGCCTGCTGCCGCTGGTGTCCATCTTTATTGAGCCTGCCAAGGTATTGTTCCTGAACAACGCCATCAACCACGGCATCTTCAGCCCCATCGGTGCAAGCCAGGCCGCTGAGACCGGTCGCTCCATCATGTATATGCTGGAAGCCAACCCCGGTCCCGGTCTTGGTGTCCTGCTGGCCTACTGCTTCTTCTGCAAGGACGACACCACCCGCCAGTCCGCTCCCGGTGCTGTGATCATCCACCTGCTGGGCGGCATCCACGAGATCTACTTCCCCTACATCCTGATGAACCCCGTGATCATCATCGCCCCCATCGTGGGCAACTTCTGCGCCATCCTGTTCTACTCTATGACCGGTGCAGGTCTGTCCGGTCCTGCTTCTCCCGGTTCCATCATCGCCTACATGGCAATGGCTCCCCGGGATTCCATTCTCACCGTTCTGCTGGGCGTTGTCATCGCCGGTGCAGTCTCCTTTATCCTGTCCTCGGTCATTCTGAAAGCGACCTCCGGTCACACCAAGAGCCTGACCGATGCCCAGAACGAAATGAAGGAGATGAAGGCACAGGCTAAGGGCGAGATCCCCGAGCCTACTGCCGTAAATGTCGGTCAGATTCGCAAGATCGTCTTTGCCTGCGATGCCGGCATGGGTTCCAGCGCCATGGGTGCTACCAAGTTCCACAACCGCATTAAGGCGGAGCGCCCCGACTTGACCGTGACCAACTCCAGCGTGGATACCATCCCCGCCGACGCGGACGTGGTGGTCTGCCAGCGCGTTCTGGCTGACCGTGCCGCCAAGTGCGCCCCGCAGGCACAGCTTGTTACATTGGATAACTTCCTTGCAGATCCGCATCTGGACGCATTGTACAACGCACTGACCTCCACTACCCCGGCACTGGATGCCAAGGCCGAAGCTGCCGCCAATGAGGAGATCGTATCCGACCTGCGCAATGCAGCCGTAGCCCCTCTGGCGGCTGCCGTGACCGAGGCTTCCAAAGCCAACGGTTCCGTGATGAAGATCCAGGCGGAGGACATCCAGCTGGGTCTGCCCTCTGTCACCAAGGAGGAGGCCATCCGTGCCGCCGGTGCGCTGCTGGCAAAGCGCGGCTATGTGGACGAGACCTACGCCGACGCCATGGTGGAGCGCGAAAAGCTGGTGAGCACCTATATGGGCATGGGCGTAGCCATTCCCCACGGCACCAGCCAGAAGAAGGGCACCGTTAAAAAGTCCGGCGTTGTCCTGCTGCAATATCCGCAGGGCGTGGACTTCGGCGATGAAAAAGCCTACCTCGTGTTCGGCATTGCCGGTGTCGGCAACGACCATCTTGACCTGCTGGGCAATGTCTGCGAGATCCTTGAAGACGAGGATGCGCTGGAACAGCTCAAGACCACTTCCGATATGAACTATGTGCTGGAGCACTTACAATAACGATTCCAAAAAGGAGAGATTTTTATGAAGAGCATCGATATCACCATTCAGGACAAAGAAGGTCTGCACGCCCGTCCCGCCGGTATCCTGAGCAAAGCTGCCAAAGGCTTTGAGAGCAAAGTCACTATGACTAAGAACGGCAAAGTCGCCGACATGAAGAAGATCTTTGCCGTAATGGGTCTGGCCGTGAAGTGCGGCGAGACCGTGACCATCGCCGCCGATGGCCCGGACGAGGATGCCGCCATCGAAGAATTGACCAAGCTGTGCAAGGACGCATGACTTCTCCCTCCGTCTATGACCGTTCTGCATAAATACTGCTGACGCAAAACCGCTCCGGGCAGAACGCTCGGAGCGGTTTTACTGTCAGTATGCGTTTTTCATCACCGTGTTTTCCAGAAAGCTGAAAAACACATCGTATTCATTTGGGGTCAGCATTTTGGGAGAAATCATGATCACAAGATCATGCCCGTGGTTTCCCACATGATAGGGTGGATGAGTGTGAGAATAGGGATTTTCCAAAACCCTATTGACGAATTTCACATACAGTGGTATTTTTCCTGTAAATCCCACCGTCTTTGTGGATTGGTTTGAAACCACCCACAAAATGTGGTCGTGTTCATTTTGAACACAGCCACAGAAAGTGGTTGGTTATCACCGTGAGACCCACCACTTCCGTGAGGAAAAGTCCACGAAAGAATTTACCGCCCCGCAACACACCCGATTCATTTTGCCGCTTACTTCACCCGACAAAATCCATCGCTGCGCTGCGTGGGCGGTATTTTTCTTTTATGGTCACTTGTCGGGGCGGAGGCCCCTCCATCTTGCTAACGCAAGACCGTTCGGTCGCTCAAAAGCCCCACTGGGGCTTTCATTGCTGCGCAACCGCGGCATTTTGCTTTCCGAAGAAACAAAAAATCCGAACCCTTCTCCTATTGAGAAAAGGTTCGGATTTTCATTATTCGGTGCGATGGAAGGGACTCGAACCCCCGGCCTACTGATTCGTAGCGCACGCCGGGCGATTCCCTCAATTTTTGGAAGTTACGTTTTGTCGTTATTTCTTAGCGATACATCGCAAGTTTTGAGCTTGGAGTTTCTGCATCCTTTGTCCGATTTTGCAACGATTTGCACCCTTTGCACGTTTTGAAACCGTGCAAAAACCGTGCAGAAACCGTGCACTTACTCCCGGACAAACTAAAAACCACTTCATCCGACAACGACTTGACGGCATTGGTTCGAGTGACTGCACACCAAAAATCAAGTCTTGGAGGATATGACTATGACAAAATTGCTTTCCTGCCGCTACAACATGGACACCAACCGGGTGGAAGCCCTGTTCGCGGATGGCACCACCGTTGTCATCGACTGCATTACCGTGGAGGACGAGTACGGCAACACCCCGGCACAGCGGGCAGAACTGGACTGGCTGCT
>OHGQ01000791.1_pt1 | contig 11201 bp, 7 predicted proteins | sample 1567811 | NCBI WGS metagenome assembly OHGQ01 (sample SAMEA3879576, study PRJEB24766) | human gut metagenome | biome: human-associated habitat; feature: feces | place: USA | collected 1985/1987 | reverse complement strand
GCACGAAAAATCGGTTTCGGCTTATGTCGTGCTTGAAGCCTTTCGCCTGCAATCGAAAATCGCCGCAACAAAAACAGGGACTGTGTAAACAGCCCCTGTTTAATTTACGATCCGTTTGGCGCTATTGGAAATGATAGAGAAACACGACCGTCGCATCGAGGGCCGTTTTGGGGCTGTCCTTGATTTCGAGCGACACCTTGATCTCCGCCTTGGCGATGCCGCGGAGGTTTGCGAGCGACACCAGCGAGGCGCGCAGCCGGACTGCGTCGCCTGCCAGCACAGGCCGGTTGAAGCGCAGTTTCTCGATGCCGTAGTTGACCAGCATCTTCACGTTGTTGACCTCCAGAATTTGTCCCCAGAGGTAGGGGAGCACCGAAAGGTTCAGGTAGCCGTGCGCAATGGTCGATTTATAAGGGCTTTCCGTCCGGGCGCGCTCCGTGTCCACGTGAATCCACTGGTGGTCGAGCGTGGCGTCGGCGAAGAGGTTGATGCGGTCCTGATCGACGAGAAGCCAGTCGGACTCGCCGAGCTTCTTGCCAAGGTAGGAGGCAAATTCGTCATAGGACGAAACGATGAGTTGATTCATGTGTCTTGATTCTATGAGATGAGTGGGCTTAGGCGTTGCCCTCCTGTCTGTTCTTGGGCTTGCGACCGCGCTTCTTGGGCGTGGTGTCGATGGCGCGCTTCTCCAGTTCCTCCACGCGATACTGACGCGGGGTCTTTCCGACAAAGCGGTAGAAGGCCGCGTAGAAGCTCTGGCGGTTGCTGAAGCCGACCATGGCGGAGATATCCTCGATGTTGGTCTTCTGGTAGCGGCGGTCCACCATCAGCGACATGGCCTCCTCCACGCGGTAACCGTTGACCAGTTCGGTGTAGTTTTTGTGGAACCGGTTGTTGACTACGGCGGAGATGTAGCGCGTGTTCGTCCCAAGGTCCTGCGCCAGCTGGCGGGCGGAGTAGTTCTTGTCGCGGTAGCATTTCTCCACGACGATCTTCTGGATGACCTTTCTCTGAAGTTCGTCCATCACCTCTGGGCTCACCGTGGTACGATAGGCGGCCGGACGCTGCTGCTTGTTTTCTGTAATATTATACTTTGACATGGCTTGCTATGGTTATCTATCTGTCTGTTTACATTTTCTTTGTTGCGGCGTGGGACGTAGCCCTCACCTCGACATCGGTTAATAGGCACACGCCGTTGGGGATGCAAATGTAGCGATTTTTGCCGACATTACGCGTTAATTATTGGTAATTTTCTCTACTTTTTCGTCTGTTGCTTGCTTTTCCCCTGTCTTGGCCGTTCGTGCCTTCGGCTTGGCGGCCTCTTTGCCGTCAACTTTCTCGTCATCTTTCTCCTCTTTCTTGTCGCCTACTTCCTCGGCCTCGGCCTCCACAGTCTCGCGGGAGCGGATAAGCTCGTCCATGGCGCGGTAGGTGTAGGCCGCGCGGTCCTTGACGGCCATGGTCTTGAAGCGCTCCAACAGATCCATGAGTTTCTGCACGGCTGCCTGGTAGGTCTCGGGCGTGATGCGGGCCGCCAGTCGGGCCGCGTCCTCGCCATTGAAGGCGAAGTGGCGCACGAGCATGTCGCCCACGTAGCGCCGCTGGGCATCGGTGAGTTCGGCGAGCTGGTCCGTGAGCGGACCGCCGGCACGATGGATGGTGAAGACGAGCTTGTCGGGCTCGCCGCCACGCTGGCCGTGGAGGTAGAGGCGGTCGTAGTCGAACCAGCAGTCGCAGAAGCCGTCCTCGGCAAGCTTCTGGAGCTCCGAACGGGCGGGGTCGAGCACGCGGCGGCAGAAGTCGGGAAACTTCTTGTAGTTCTTCTCCAGCCGAAGCATCTTGCGAAACTCCAGCGGGTCGATGACGGCCTTGCCCTTGTCGAGCCACGAGGCGATGAACATGTAGATGCGCTGCGTGTAGCGGTTCTTACACGCGAAGACAATCTGCTTGCCCAGGCGGTGGTAGCCGAAGTCGAAGGAGACGAGGCGCTCGGCCACGGTACGATCGATCTTGAGGATGGCATACTTCGAGTAGCTGTTGTCCTCGGGGATATAGACGTCGCAGAGGTTGGTCGCCTTGGTATATTTGCGGCCCTCCTGCGTCTTGTAGGGTATCTCCACGGGGATGGAGGCGAGCATCTTCAGCGAGTTGCGCAGCTGCGGGTAGTGGCTCGGACTGACCCCCAGCTCCTTGAACGGCATCTTGATGGGCATGCGGCCGTCCTCGTCGAGCTCGTCGCTGCGGAAGATATCGAGCTGGCGCGAGGTGCCGCCGTTGAGCATTCCCTGCAGGATGTTCTGCAGGCTCTCGACGATGCTCACGAGGATGCGCACCTGCACCTGGCTGTAGTCGTGGCGCATCATCGTCACGGCAATGGGCTGCAGGAGCCACGTCTCCTCCGCTATCGGGATGAGGTCGTGGCTGATGTCGCGCTTGACGTCGGCCTTCTTGGCCTTGGCGCCGCGCTTCGTGGTTTTCGCCGACGGCCTGCGAGAGCCGCCGCTGGGGGTTTCCTCCCCTGCCTTCTTCTCTGTCATGGGGGCAAAGATAATAAGTTTTTACGTTTCCGCCAAATCTTTTTGTCGGTTCTTTTTCGTTTTTCACTACCAAGCGCGGTTTGACCGGCCCCAAAACGAACCCCTACTAAAACAAAAACGTTAAACGTTAAACGTTAAAAACGCAAGTTTGCAAATATTCCACACCATCGTAGGACGGGACCCAAAAAGACATCAAACAATTATTTTCCTAAAAAATATTTGCTCATTCCAAAGTTATTGCCTAACTTTGTCCACGCCTGCAGCAGAAGACCGCTGCGCAAGCAGACGCCGCAGGAAGGCGGCGAGACACGAGAACAAAACCGAAATAAAAAATAACTAAAAGCAAATGGCAAACAATTTTTTGGCTACGGCTAACCGCGTGGCCGCTCATCTGGGCAAGGCCCCGAAGGACTTCACCAAGGAAGATATCATTCGCGTCGTGCAGGATTTCGACATCCGCATGGTCAATCTGATGTACCCCGGCGGCGACGGACGACTGAAGACGCTCAACTTCATGCTCAACTCCGCCGATTATCTCAACACCATCCTCACCTGTGGTGAGCGCGTGGACGGCAGCTCGCTCTTCTCCTCCATCGAGGCAGCCAGCAGCGACCTCTACGTGATGCCGGTCTTCCGCACGGCCTTCATCGACCCGTTCCAGGAGATCCCGACACTCTGTCTGCTCTGCGACTACTTCGACCGCGACGGCCAGCCGCTGGCCTCCGCACCGGAGCATACGCTCAGAAAGGCCATGCAGGCCTTCCACAAAGTCACGGGCATGGAATTCCAAGCCATGGGCGAGCTGGAGTACTACGTCATCAAAGCCAACGACCCCTCCTTCCCCGCCACGGACCAGAAGGGCTACCACGAGACGGCTCCCTTCGCCAAGGCCAACGACTTCCGCACGCGCTGCATGAAGCTCATCGCCGAGTGTGGCGGCCGCATCAAGTACGGCCACTCCGAGGTGGGCAACTTCACCAAGGACGGCCTCTGCTATGAGCAGAACGAGATCGAGTTCCTCCCCGTGCCAGCAGATGAGTGCGCCTACGAGCTGCTCGTGGCCAAGTGGATCATCCGCAACCTCGGCCATCAGGAGGGCTACAACATCACATTCTCGCCGAAGATCATCGTCGGCAAGGCCGGCAGCGGCATGCACATCCACATGAGAATCATGAAGGACGGCCGCAACATGATGCTCACCCCGGAGCGCACGCTCTCCGTGGAGGCCCGCAAGGCCATCGCAGGCATGATGGACCTGGCACAGAGCATCACCGCCTTCGGCAACAAGAACCCGATGTCATGGCTGCGCCTCGTGCCGCACCAGGAGGCCCCGACGAACATCTGCTGGGGCATGTCCAACCGCTCCGTGCTCGTGCGCGTGCCGCTGGGATGGACCTCGGGCCGCGACATGTGCATGGAGGCCAACCCCAACGAGCCCCACGTGGAGCGCGACTACACCTCCAAGCAGACCGTGGAGATGCGCTCTCCGGACGGTTCTGCCGACATCTTCCAGCTCCTGGCCGGCCTCTGCGTGGCCTGCCGCCATGGCTTCGAGATGCCCAACGCCGAGGAGGTGGCCGAGCAGACCTTCGCCGACGGAGACATCCACGCCCCGGAGAATGCTGCCAAGCTCGCAGCCATGAAGGCGCTGCCCGACAGCTGCGCCGCATCGGCCGACTGCCTGGAGCAGCAGCGCGCCGTCTATGAGGAGTATGGCGTCTTCTCACCGAAGATGATCGACGGTATCCTCAAGGAACTCCGCGCCTTCAACGATCGCACGATGCGCGATGACATCGCCGGAGACGACAGCAAACTCCAGGCACTCGTGGAACGTCACTTCCACTGCGGATAATATCTCTCACACTTGGTGCTGCCCAGGCCGCTGGGCAGCACCAAGTCGTTTTTTCGTGTCTCACGACACATATTCGCCAGCCAAAAGGGCCCATCGGGGCCTACTTGGGATTTGGGTCGGGCCATCGCGTTGGCCTGAATTTCATAAATCAAACAGACGAAAAGGACTTTTGACGAAGACCTTATTTTGATTTTGACAAAGACCTTATATATATATAAGGAGAAGGGACAGGAGGCTGCGAGAGTTTCTTGACCCATGATCATACCTGCAGGAAAGCCGCCTTTTGCGCGCAAGAAAAGATAGTCGGCAGCCGCCCTCCAAACCGGGTACGGAACTGCGTGACTGACCTGTAGAAGACAGATCGACAAGAGAACAAGCGAAACAATAATCATTTATCAAAACAGATGAAAGTATGAAGAAAATGACAACGCTCTGCCTCGCGCTTGCCCTGACATGCACGACGGAAGCAGGAGCAACGCCCGACAAGCAGCCCAAACTGAAGGGCAGACAGACAGCAGCATGGGGCGTGGCCGTACCAGGCTCACGCACGCAAAGCGCCTCCGCCATGCGATTTCTCAACATGGGCCTCGGGGCTCCCATGGCAGCTCCGCGCGCCGTGGGCAACGACCCGGTAAGCTCAGTCACCACACCAGGATTCGGATGGGCAGATGGCCCGGACGGCAACCAGTGGTACTACACGCAAAATTATAAGCTCAACGGATACTTCTATTCGGGCTCCACCATCACCCTCTACGACAACAACAACCAGCAAGTGGGACAGTTTGACATCGACGTGCCTGACACGCTACAGGTGAACAGCATCGAGATGTACAGCGCATTGACCAAGAAGATGTTCGACCGCGACGACACCTCCATCGAGGCCATGGTCTCCATCCACGCCGTGGGCAATGCCGAGAACAACTACAAGGACAGCTACATCACCCGCGCCTACCACATCGACGGCAGCGGAATCGCCTATGAGTGCGAGGGAAGCGGAATGCTCTTCGACGCCTCCAAGGGATGGAACACCTACCAGCGTCTCATCCTGCCGATCGAGAAAGTTATCGACGGCAAGGAGTATGTCTCCATCGACTTCATCGCACCGCCCACATGGGGTAAGGACGAGCCCTACGTGGAGCACACGCTCGATATCCCCTTCGAAAACATCAACTACATGGACGGCGCCTACATCAACTGCTTCGTCATCGAGGACAAGCCCTACTACGTCGTCGCACAGTATGACACGGCCTATTGCACCATGCCGGAGGACTATACGCAGGACATCATCGTCACACCCAACAACCACTTCGTGCTCAAGACCTACGACCGTAACTACAGCCTGGTCGATTCCGTCGCCGTGCCCATCGAGGAGGCACCGAAGGGCGTCTATCGTATGGCCGCCTTCGGACGCATGAGCGACAACGACCTGAGCAAGGGCTACTTCGGACCGGAGGACCAGTTCAGCTACGTCGTGACGTGGGTGGACTACCACCTGCAGTCGGACGAGAACACCTACAACTTCGACCTCTACGACAGCCAGGCACAGAGACTGAAGACTATCTGCGAGAACGCAGCCGAGAACCAGTGGTTCTACCTCAACAACGTGAAGGGAAAGAGCGAGCAGATGGCATTCCTCCAGGCTCTCGAGGAGGGACAGCAGGTCCAAATGATCGACGTGCCTTCCTGTGAGAAGCGGACACTCTTCCCGGCCATGATCGACGGCGAGGGAATCACCACCTCCATCGACCGCTATCCCTCGGCCAAGAACGACGAGGGATACCAGTATGTCGTCAACATGCGCAATGCGGCCGAAGACGATGAGGGCAACGTCATCGCACGCATCGGATGGTACAACCCCGACCTGACGCTGGACCACTACGCCAAGTTCAACCTAGGAAAGAAGGGTGAGTACTTCACGCCGCTGATCAACAACGTCTCGCTCAACCCCTATCTCTTCGACACGGACAACGAGATGGAGTATATCTACATCGCCAAAAAGAGACGCACCGACGGCACCAACAAGATCGACAACATCCTGGAGATTGCCAAGGAGGACGGCACCATCCTGCGTACCTTCCGCGGCGACGACGACAAGTCCTTCCGCACGGCCTCGGTGGTCAACATGAGCGACGCCAAGAACGAGCTGCTCGTGGCCTACTACGACAACAACACACAGGACTACGACCTCAACTTCTATGAGCTGCCGTTCGTCAAGTTTGCCAAGGGTGGCAACGGTAGCAAGGAGAACCCGTATCTCATCTCCACCGTCGGTGACCTGAGCTACATGGCAGCAGCTCCCGACTCGGCTTACCGCCTGGCAGCCGACATCGACATGAACGACTACAACTACGACTGGACGCCGGTACCGACATTCAACGGCTCCTTCGACGGCGCACACCATGCTATCGTCAACCTCTCCATCGCCACCAACGACGCCCACGCAGGCCTCTTCGGCATGCTCGGCGAGGATGTGGAGGTGAAGGACCTGGTCTTCGCTCGCCCCACGATCCAGGTGACGGACGACAACCAGTTTGTCGGTGTCCTGGCTGGTGAGAGCACGCAGGACAGCATCTCCAACGTCCACGTCTTCGACGGGCTGATCACAGGTGACGCCGACGCAACCATCGGTGGTATTGTCGGTGGTTCGTTCCTCTACACCAACTTCAACGACTGCTCCTTCCAGGGCAACATCAACACGCCCGAGGCCAGCCCTGTGGGTGGCATCGTGGGCCGCACGGCTACAAGCACGAAGATCACGGCCTGCGCCTCCAACGCAGAGATCACGGGAAACTCTTCTGTCGGCGGCATTGCTGGTTCTTTCTCTGCCAACGACACCATCAACGACTGCCACGTCACAGGCAAGCTCGTAGCAGCCAACACCATCGGCGGCATTGTCGGCGAGAGCTCACGCGGCGTTATCGATCGCTGCGTCTTCAACGGCAGCGTGATGGCTACGGAGGCCAACTGGAGCGGACTCTCGGCAGGTGGCATCGTGGGTAGCCTGGCAGCCGACTGGAGCCAGCAGACGACGCCCGTCATCAGCCATTGCGTCTCAACGGGCACGGTCAACGCCGAGGAGCCAGACGAGACCGTCCACGCCATTGCAGGATGGACCATCGCCAACGAGTACTACGAGGACGGAGAGACCCCGCTGGAGGAAAAGGGCCTGGCCAGCAACTATAGCACGGCCGCTCCGGAGGGATCTGCCGACAGTAGCCTCGACGGCGCACCGGTGAAGGTGGCAGACCTCAACGACGACTTCTTCAAGCAGATGGGCTACGCCTTCGGACAGGATACCAAGGCTCCGTGGAAGTCGGCCGAGACTACTCCCGTACTCTACTTCGAGAACACAGCCCTGGTACTCACGCTCAGCGATAATGCCGTGCTGCTGGACAACGACGCCGACTGCTACATCACGGCCACAGTCTATGGACAGAGCGCCGACGACATCACGGCCGTCAGCGACAATTCCAACGTAGCCGACGTGGATATCGAGTCGCGCGAGGATGGAGTGGCTACGCTCCACATCACGTCCTATAAGGACGGCGTGGCCAACATCAACGTGACCGTAGGTACGCTGACCATGGCCTGCACCGTGACCGTCGATCACACGCTGACCACCGTCAAGCCGCTCGACAAGGGACAGAAGCTGACCATCCTCGTGGCTGGCAACACGATCTCCGCTCCGGGTGCCACCGCCATCACGGCCTACACGCTCGACGGACAGGTGGCCGCTCAGTCCGCCTCCACCATCAGCGCACTCGCCAAGGGCCTCTACATCGTGAAGGCAACGGACGCTACGGGTCGTCAGACAACGGCGAAGGTGATGGTAAAATAATCGCCTACGAGGAATAGACTATCGCTAAGCAACGACCGACGGGAATGGCCTTCCCGTCGGCGATAAATAATGAGAAAAGAGGATGCGCTCGTAAAGGGTGCATCCTCTTTTCTCGTCTTACAAGGAGTCAGACCCAAGGAGTCAGAACTTCCCTACCCTTCCACCAAGTCGCCAATGCTGCTGAGCCGCCAAAGACGCTCATGGTCATACTCCGCGGTGGCCTCGTGGGCCCAGGTCGTATGGTAAGGGACGTAGGCTGCCCAGCCGCCTTGGCGCAGCACGGGATCGATGTCGGAGCGAAAGGAATTGCCCACCATGAACAAGCGGTCCACCGTCGTGGCGTAGCGGAGGCAGAGCTGGCGGTAGCTCTCGTCGGTCTTGTCATCGACCGTCACCACGTCATCAAACCACCTGCGCAGTCCCGAACGGTCCATCTTACCTTCCTGGTCGCGAAGCTCGCCTTTGGTAAAAACCACCACGGGACAACTCACCACCTCGCGCACGCGTCGCAGCGTGGCCTCTACACCGGGCAAGGGCGTGGCGGGAAGCTCCATCAGCCGCCGCCCGAGACGCAGCACCTCGTCAATCTCTTCGCCACCCACGCACCCACGGCTCACGCCAACAGCGGCCTCGACCATCGAAAGCGTGAAAGCCTTGGCGCCATAGCCCGTCAGCGGCATGTTGCGGCGCTCCGTGGCGGCCAATACGCGCAAGACCTCGTCGGCCTCGGCATAGGGCGAAAGCAGTTCCGCCAAAGCGTGCTCCACCGCACAAAATGCGCCCTGGCAGTCCCAAAGCGTGTCGTCGGCGTCAAAGGCCACCAGGCCTACAGAATCTCCCACGCCACCCTGGCCCAACGGAGCCTTCCGCCTATCGTTTGTCTTCATTTTTCTCCTTTTTATATTGCCAAATCATAAAAAAACTTACCAGCGACTAAAATACAGCCGGGAAATTTGCACAGGTCACTTTATTGCCGTAACTTTGCGCTTAGTCTTTAATAATTTCGTCTCATAGTACACAAAAAGAGTGTGTTTTTTGTTTGGGGGGAATCCCCCGCAACATTCTTTGTCTGGTTGAAATCCTTGTGAAAGGACACTTCGATGAAAGTATCGAGGGACCAGATAAACAGGTTTTAAAAGCTCCGGTAGCGACCGGAGCTTTTTTGTTTTCATATCCTCCAGAGGATGCATTGCTTTCCTATGCCTTTTTATCCAAAAGTCTTTTCCTGTCCAAGCACTTACCACTCCAAAAAGTCATTCGCTTCAAGAAGTTTTCACTTCGCCTTAGGATGTCTTCACGCCAAGAAGCTTTCAACCCAAGAACGTAGCCAAATAGCCGACGGACTTCGTCTCCCGAAGTTTCTTGATGGCTTTCTCGCGCAACTGTCGCACACGCTCGCGGCTGAGATTGATATCAGCCCCTATCTCTTCGAGCGAACGCTGCTCACACCCGATTCCAAAACTCTCGGCCACAATGCGCGCCTCGCGTTCATCAAGACAGGCCGAAAGCGTGTCCCGAAGCGTGGCGCTCATAGTGGCGCGATCCACCTCGCGGTCAGGAGACTCGTCAGTGTCAGAAATGATAGTCTCTGAAACCGACACAGTGCTTCCGTCGGCCACGGGCTGGTCAATACTCGTGGTGTGGGTGATGGCATGAAGGCCGTGGTCGATCACGTCGAGGGGCAACCCAGTCAGGTCGGAAAGTTCCTCGCGGGAAGGCGACCAACCAAACTCCTGGAGGTAGCCGGCCGTGACGCGCTGGATGCGGCTGGCAGTCCCGGCGGCACTCAGCGGCACGCGCACGGCACGACTCTTCACGCCAATAGCCTCGATGATGCTTTGCCGAATCCACCATACAGCATAGGAAATAAACTTGAATCCGCGTGTTTCGTCGAAGTGGTTGACGGCCTTCACCAGTCCGATGTTGCCCTCGTTGATAAGGTCTTCCAACGACAGGGAGCGGCCTTGGTACTGTTTGGCCACGCTGACCACAAAGCGCAAGTTGGCACGCACGAGCCTTTCCTTGGCACGCTCTGCCTCCGCACCTTTTCCATGGAGCTTGCGGCCCAGCTCAGCCTCCTCCTCTGGACCGATCATCCGCTCGCGAGATATCTCGTTGAGATACACGCCCAGTCCCTTGGAGACACGGTTGGTGAACCTGCTCGTTATCTTCAGCTCTCTCATGTTAGTATCGTCTGATAAGGTTTCTTCGGCCGCAAAGGTAACAAAAAATCTGCTGAAAGCAACAAAATGCACCTTTTCTTCCGTAAAAAATACCAAACAAAGAGGATGGAGAGAACGCAAGAGAAGAAACAAAATGGAGTTAAAAATAGCAAAAACAGTGGAATAGGACAAAGATTGGGGGTGTAAAATTTGGAAAATGCATGGTGGACGATAGTTTTTTGCAAGAATGGTTTGTGATATTTCCAAAATTTATCTTAACTTTGCCACGTCATCTCCCCACACTGTCAGCACTACGGATGGCCGCCTCGGGGAACAAATGAAAACATGGGTGGAAGATTCCACGGGCGCAGCAATCCGCCCAAAGAGAAAAAACCACTAAAAGATACCTTTGACTTGAAGACATTACGGATGAAATTCAAAGCGAAAATTGCCACGGCAATGGCCGTTGCCTTAGCCTTTGCCTCGCAGACCGCCCACGCTCAGAACGTGGGTGTGAAGGCCAATGCCCTCTCGTTCGCACACACCGCACTGGGCATGGGAGCCGAGATGTCACTGGGATACCATTGGAGCGCAGAGCTCTACGGCGTCATCAGCCCGTGGAAACGGACGGAGGACAAGGCGAAGAAGTATTGGGCCGTACAGCCCGAGGTGAGATATTGGCCGTGCCAAGCCATGGTGGGTCACTTCTTTGGCGTACACGTGGACGGAGCGCAGTACAACGTCGGCGGAGCGGCACCGTTCTTCGGACTGCCCAAGTCGGTGAAGGACGCACGCTACGAAGGGTGGCTTGC
>OHGQ01000789.1_pt1 | contig 11234 bp, 7 predicted proteins | sample 1567811 | NCBI WGS metagenome assembly OHGQ01 (sample SAMEA3879576, study PRJEB24766) | human gut metagenome | biome: human-associated habitat; feature: feces | place: USA | collected 1985/1987 | reverse complement strand
AATGAACAGGGCTATGACTTTACCTGCAAGGTCCGTACCACAGCAGGCTCTAATGCCAATATAAGGCTTTTATCCGATGGCTATATAGAGATAGGCATCGCACAGGCAGACCTGATAGCCGACGCCTACAAGACAAATGAAGATTTAAGGGCTATAGCAGGGCTTTACACCGAGACCTGTCAGCTTGTGGTCCGCGCTGATTCAGACATACAGACTCTTGACGACCTGTCCGGACACACTGTAAGCATCGGAGCTAAGGAATCCGGTACCGAGCGAAATGCCTCGCAGATTCTTGAGTTCGCCGGTATGCCATCATCCCTTGTTGCCACCAAAAACCTGGACTATATCGAGGCCACAAAAGAGCTAAAAGCCGGTGATATAGATGCCTTCTTCTGCACTGCCGGACTCACCACCACTGTCATAGATGAGCTCTCAAAGGAATGCGACATAAGGCTTATCCCGCTGACTGATACTGTGATAAGCAAGATGCTTGAAAGCAGCTCTGCCTACACAAGTGAGGTCATACCTGCCGGCACATACACAGGCCAGACCACAGATATAAGCACTATAGGTGTAAAATCTGTGCTTATCACAAAGTCTGATGTATCCGACGATACAATTGAACAGCTTACATCGCTCCTGTTTGAAAAAGAAAATGAGCTCTCCTACTCCAACTCTCTTAAGCTTGAGCTGACATATGACTTTGCAACAGGCGATATACCTATCCCATTCCACAAAGGAGCGAAAAGGTATTATGAAGACTGTGGATATAGCGCAAATTAATTCGCGAATTAATTTTTAGTTCAATATATAATATTCAAAATTCAAGAAGAAAATAACAAGAATATAATAAATTAAAATTGAAAGGTAACACATGAAAATACAACTTGACATGTACCAGACACTGGCCGTTGCAGTGCTTGTACTACTACTTGGAAACTATTTAAAAAAGAAAATATATTTTCTTCAGAAATTCTGTATTCCGGCGCCTGTCATAGGCGGACTGATTTTTGCCATCATGACATGCATATGCTATGTCACAGGAATCGCAGAATTTTCCTTTGATGACACACTGCGCGAGGTCTGCATGGTATTCTTCTTTACATCTGTAGGCTTTCAGGCAAATCTCAAGGTATTAAAAAGCGGAGGCAAATCGCTCATCGTATTCCTGGGACTGGTAATAGCGCTTATCATATTACAAAACCTAACCGCCGTGGGGCTTGCAAAGCTCTTAAACCTGAATCCGCTAATCGGCATGTGCACCGGCTCTATTCCTATGGTTGGCGGACACGGCACCGCAGGAGCTTTTGGCCCGGTGCTTGAGGACTTAAACATAAAGGGCGCCACAACCATTTGTACAGCCGCAGCCACCTTCGGTCTCATCTTTGGAAGCCTGATAGGTGGACCTCTTGGAAAAAGACTGATTGAAAAGCATAGCCTGCTTAATACAGCAGCAAACGAGGATGACAGCCTGCTGGTGGAGGATGAGAAAAAGCATGAGCGCCACACAAATATGTACGCTGATGCCGTATTCCAGCTTATCCTGGCAATAGGTGTCGGAACCATCTTTACAATGCTGCTCACAAAGACAGGGCTCACCTTCCCGATATATATAGGAGCGATGCTTGCAGCCGCACTCATGCGAAACATATGTGAGTACACAGGAATCGCCACTATCCATATGGGAGAGATAAATGACCTGGGAGGTATAAGCCTCTCTCTATTCCTAGGCATGGCAATGATCACACTAAGACTCTGGGAGCTTGCATCACTCGCTCTCCCACTCGTCATACTGCTTGCAGCACAGGTGCTTCTCATAATCATATTCACGTATGTTATCGAGTTCAACATCATGGGGCGCGACTACGATGCAGCCATACTTGTGTCAGGCACCTGCGGCTTCGGAACCGGAGCCACCCCAAATGCCATGGCAAATATGCAGGCTGTCTGCGACCAATATGTGCCATCCATCAAGGCATATCTGCTCATACCGCTCGTGGGAAGCCTGTTTGCTGACTTTTTGAACAGCCTTGTAATCACATTCTTTATAAACCTACTGTAAAACAACCGGAGAAAAATATGTTTGAAAAACTGAGAAAAATATTTAAAAACAGAGAAGAAAAAGAAAAACATAATTACGATTTAACTTTTGACAACGTGGCCATACCCGAGGTGCACGTAAAAAGCACCGAAAGTCACAAGGACACAAATAAAGAAAATGCACCTATCAGCTATGACAATGTTGCCATACCTGAGGTGCATATCAGAAACAGAAAAAATAAATAAACTAAACAATATGTATATGACGCAAAAAGGAACCCGAGGGTTCCTTTTTGTATGTAAATCATATAGTAATTGTAATTACTGAAATTCTTAACTTAATGACATTGCTCGCAAGAGCTCTTTTTTATTGCTTATAACACTTCAATTATCGAATCACTCCATATGCCTTTTGCCCTTTCACAAAGCTTTTATCCTTCACCGCCAGTACGATCACAAAAATTACATCCAGCGTGAAAAAGAACTGGAATATGCCCGCAAATACAGACAGCAACTTTCCTTGTACTCCTTCGCTGCATGCCCTTATAATATAGCCAATTGAAAAAGGTGCTGCTCCTAACAGCCCCAGCCAGCCAATAGCTGATAGCACAATTGCAACAGTCGGGCCTACAAATATCATGACAACAACCGGTGTAAACATTAAGAGAAGTGCCACTATGATACAAAACCCGCCTATTACATAAAATGGTATTAACGCATATTTGATAATCCTTGTGCAAATGAGCAGCTGTACTCTGCTTATTCTTTTCCCAAGGATGAGTACCACAGCCAGATTAATCAATCCCAAAACAATCGGCATGAACATTATCCAGCCTGCATCAAAGCTGTCTGTTGCTTCCTGCATATTGCATATTATCAAAAATAAAACCGGCATCATGTACATTCCAAGCACATATATTACAGGAACTACGTAAATAGCTCGTGATACTTTTCCTGATTCATTCATAATAAATATCCTCCATAAATATCCTCCCTTTTATAAACATTCATTTTCTAATACAAGCTCCCTGATTATTGTACCCTATTCTGCCTTCTCTACAGATATTATCTTTCCATCAAACGGATCTACCTCTGAAATAGTTCCGGTATATTTTACAGTCACCTTATCTCCGCTTGCGACACTCTCGAGTCCGTCAGGCTTCTCATCGAAGGTAAAGCTGTATGGTGTATCCTTGTCATCAGTCACTACAAACATGAAGTCCTTTATGTCATCGATTGTTCCTGTAAGCTCCTTCTCTTCCTGTGAGCCCTTTTCACCTTCATTCTTGGTATCAGCCTGCTTTGCACTTTCGGTGCCTGCTGCCTTATCCTGCTTTGTATCGCTCTGTCCGCAGCCTGCAAACAAGCCGGCGCAAAGCATAGCTCCTATTACAATTGTAATCAGTTTTTTCTTCATTATGATATACCTCTTTCTTTATTTATAAGCACTACTATGAGTACGTTTTCTAAAGAGTACTCTTCTATCCACCTAAAGTAAATAGAATACATAAAATATTAAAAAAATCTTACGAATTACTGCTTTTTTGAGCCTCTTGCGAGCCTTGCAGGATACCATTTTTCAAACCATCCGGTAAATATACCCATCAATACAGGCATCAGATTGTTTACGACAATAAGTGCAGCTCCAACACCTGCCTTTTTCAGCAGAAATGTCCACACTGCTGTCAACACGTATAATACTCCCCATGCCGCCGCAAGTATATAATTCGTCTTCATAAAGAGAGGATTTTTATGTGCGGCTTCACCGCCATAATTGTATTTCACATATGCTGCGCATAAAGGCTCCTTTGTCAGGCATGAAACCAGCCAGAACAGCCCAAACACCAGATATCCGATATCTGTTGATATGTCACCTGCTCCTGTCAGGCTTGCAATCGCAGAAAGTATGGCAACAGCAACAATTGAGAGCTGATCCCATATTACAAATTTATGTTTTCTCATAATAAAAGGTATAGCGGATGCCACCAAAAGAGCAATCACAGAACCCTTTTCAGTATTGACAGAAACTGCTATCCAAAACGTAATCCATGGTATGAGCATTGTCATCATGGATGGATTTTTCTGTACCTCCACACCTTGTGATGTTTTTTCTGCCTCTTTGACTGCCGATGTACTTCCGAAGAATTTATCCCAGTTTACCATCAAGGAAAAATCACCTGTCACCGTATACATCTGCTTTCCCAAAGCCTCTGCGCCACCTATCTCGCCTCGGGAAATAGCCGACCATACCGTAAAAGGCGTATCTATGCGTGTAGTCGCGGCAAGGCTTTGGTCAGTAAGCACCTCACTACCTTTATCATCAAGCTTTATTTGGTATGTATGCTTCAAATCGGTATAGCATATCTCAAGCACGCGTTCCTTTCCGTCATAGGCATCCTTATTGTATAATGCAGCCATCTGTCTGGTGAAAACAAGGTCATCCGCTTCCTTTTCTCCTGTTGTCCTGCTGATTCCCCAGCTGGCATCCGCCATACTTTCAAATACATCCCTTGGATATAAAAGAGTATGGAGCGCCGCTTCTGTTTTTTCAGATATTTTTCCTGTGATGGCATATTCTGCCCCGGCACTTTTTACCGTAGCCAGATATTCGTCAGTCCTCTTTGACAGCTCTTTTACACGAAACAGCTCACCCTGACCACAAAATATGGTTGTATAATGCCCTTTTCCAAGAAAATGGTCAAACATCCGAAGTACACTGTCATAATTTCCCTCTGCAGAATAAAAGCCACAGGTAGAGATTAGCACATGCCTTTTGCCTTCCATGTCATATCTGCAATCATGGCTGCCGCTTCCGTATCCGTCATCCTTTGTACTCATAAACGGCAGGCTCATGGGAAGCTGCCTGTCAATCACGTTCTTTAGTATTCCCGGCACACTAAAATAGTACAGAGGAAACGACCACACAACAATATCCGCTTCAAGCATTTTCCCAATAACAGTCTGCATATCGTCATTTATGCAGCACACTCCCGGTGTCTTCTGCCAGCATGCAAAGCAGCCCTTACACGCTCCTACATTCATTGAGGCTACATGCATTTCATCAATGGATACCGCTTCATTTTTGCTCTTATATCCTTCTTTGAAGCCTTCTATAAAGCTGTTTGCAAGCCTTAACGAATTGCTTCGTTTGCCTTTTGGACTTCCGTTAATCAGAAGTACGTTCATGCTTTATGCCCTCCTGTAAGTATATAGTTAATTTTAGTATAGCGGATTGACAGGCAAAAAACAATTAAAGTTTAGACTTAGAAACAATACCATAATTATACATTCAAAATACATTCAAATTCTTAAGTATGCCTTGTAATTATAGTACTATGATAGTAAAATATACCTATATTATTACGAATCAGGAGAATTCATATGGGTTACGATGAAAAAATTTTTAAAGCAAAGGCGAATATCAAGGCCCGCAGATTATGGCTTGTTTTTGCTATATTGCTGACCGCAAATTATGGTACCGACACAGTAAATGGCGCTTATTCTGTCAGTAATTATATCATTTTTGTTATTTTATGCTGGCTGCCTTTCGTGTGTGGTGACATACTTCTAAAAAAGAAGGGGAAGGATAATGATCATTACAGGCTTGCATTTGTCATCGGATATGGTATTTTTTACGTATTTCTTTTGTGTACGACAACCTCACCGATTGCATTTACCTACATACTTCCGATAATCAGCCTTATTGTAATATTTAAGGATGAAAAATTCATGATTTACTGCGCCGTTGCAAATATGCTAAGCCTTATTGCAAGTATTGCATTTCACATATTAGTACTGGGTCAGAACACTGCTATAGATCATAAAAACTTTCAGCTTCAGATAGCATGTCTTTTGCTTTGTTACATAGGCTATATCATGTCGGTGCGTCACCTGACTGAGTCCGATGCTGCACTCACCGAGAGCATAAAGTCTGATTTGAATCGCGTTGTCACGACAGTTGAGCAGGTTAAAACCGCTTGCAACACTATAATGGACGGTATAACCGTGGTCCGTGAGCTTGCTTCTGAAAACAAGCATGGCTCAGATGTTGTCGTTGATGGAATGAATAAGCTTACCGGAAATAACAAGCAGCTTCAGTCCCACACTGCTTCTTCCCAGGAAATGACTACCGATATAAGCTCACAGGTTGAGAATGTTGCAGCCATGATAAACGATATGGTTTCCCTGACAGCCGAATCAGGCAAGCATGCCAAGGTCAGCTCTGAGGACCTTGAAGGTCTTGCCCAGACAGCAAAAACCATGTCAGAGCTTTCTACAGAGGTTGAAAACATCCTGACTACATTCAGAGATGAATTTGAGATGGTTAAAAATGAAACCGGAACAATTGATAATATTTCAAACCAGACAAATCTCCTCGCTCTTAACGCTTCTATCGAGGCTGCGCGTGCAGGCGAAGCAGGTAAGGGCTTTGCTGTTGTTGCCGAACAAATCCGCACTCTAAGCACTGAGACGAGAAATTCATCCGGTCAGATCAGTGAGGCTCTCTCACGGCTTGACGAGATTTCCGGAAAGATGACCTCATCCATTGAAGAAACGCTCCGTCTCATCCAGCTCACTCTTGAGAAGGTAATGCAGACCGGTGAAAATGTAGAAAAGATCACAAAGGATTCCAATAAGCTTGGAAGCCATATCCGTGAAATCGATGCCGCAATGCAGGAGGTTGAAGCATCTAACCAGCAACTTGTCGACAATATGGAAAAGGTATCTGACATCGTAGAAACCATGACCTCATGTATCGGTGCTTCTGACGCGATAAGCCGCAAGATGCTCAGTAAATATGATGAAAGTGCAACAAATATCAATAATATCGAGACTGTTATCCAATCTCTCATGCATGAGCTCGGAGTCGGTGGATTTATGGGACTTGATGATATCCGCCCGGGTATGAAGGCCAAAGTGATCCTGACAGATGTACAGACCGGCAACGAGTTCCATTGCGAAGTAAAGGCTGTTGGCGAAAACAGTCTTAAGCTTGTATCAGGCGGCTTATCTGTAGACTCATCCAGACCTTGCAATCTGTATGTTACAGTTGGCAATGTAATGTACTGCTGGAAGGATCTCACAATCACAGATGACCTTGTGATAACAGTCAATATACAGCCTGAAATCTTGAACCGTAGGAAATACCCTCGCATGGATTTATCAAACAAATGCACTATCAAGCTTAAAGGAACCGACACCACATTCAAGGGTACACTTGACAATATAAGTGCAAACGGCTTTGCATTTTTGACAAAGGATCCTTATTTCGTGGATCATAAAGGAGCGAAGGTCACTATCTCGATAGAGGACTTTGCGCTTGCTGACCACTCAGTATTGGAGGGATATGTAATCCGCTGCTCAAATAATGAGGGAACATATATCGTCGGCTGCCAGATGCCTGAGGATAATTATTATATCCAGACATATGTCAATGAACAGCTTCGTGCTCACTCATAAAAATAAAAGCTATGAAAGCCTTTAACCGGGCTCTCATAGCTTTTTTGATTGATAATCTTCTATATCCTATTATCTTCTATCTATTATCTTTATCTTCTATCTGCATGATGTTTTTCCTCTCTGGACTCTCATATATACATTGTAGCTGTGAATGCTGAATATTATGATACCTAGCAATGCACAGGTTATCACAATTGTACGGATGTTCTTCGTTTTTATAATCATAAATGTGTTCTCCATACCTTAGTACCTACATCGTATCTGTGCTTCGTTCTCTCTATTCATATCACATATACTTGTATTTCTAGTACTAATTATGCAACATATAATGCCTAAAATCTATACTCTTGGCGCGAAATGTAGTTTTTATGGTGTGAAATGCAGATTGCAATAAAAAACAAGGGAAAGTACTAAATACTTTCCCTTGCATAAATTATATATAGACTTTTAAATTAGAACCTTTGTCTATTTTGCCTGCTCTGCGATAGCAGCCTGTGCTGCAGCAAGACGAGCGATTGGTACACGGAATGGTGAACATGAAACATAGTCAAGTCCAATCTTGTGGCAGAACTCAACTGATGAAGGATCTCCACCGTGCTCTCCACAGATACCAACGTGAAGGTTAGGATTAACTGGCTTTCCAAGCTTAATAGCTGTCTCCATTAATTTACCAACACCTGTCTGGTCAAGCTTAGCAAATGGATCGTTCTCGAAAATCTTGTTGTCATAGTAAGCGTTAAGGAACTTACCTGCATCATCACGAGAGAATCCGAATGTCATCTGTGTAAGGTCGTTTGTACCGAAGCAGAAGAAATCAGCCTCTGTAGCGATCTCATCAGCTGTAAGAGCAGCTCTTGGGATCTCGATCATTGTACCTACATGGTACTTAATGTCAGCATTTGCAGCAGCGATCTCAGCATCAGCTGTCTCAACTACAATCTTCTTAACGAACTTAAGCTCTTTGATCTCACATACTAATGGGATCATGATCTCAGGCTCGATATCCCAGTCTGGATGAGCTTTCTTTACATTGATAGCTGCACGGATAACAGCCTTTGTCTGCATCTTAGCAATCTCAGGATATGTAACTGCAAGACGGCATCCTCTATGACCCATCATTGGGTTGAACTCATGGAGTGACTCACAGATAGCTTTGATTTCCTCTACTGACTTATTCTTAGCCTTTGCAAGCTTCTCGATGTCAGCATCCTCTGTAGGAACGAACTCATGAAGAGGTGGATCAAGGAAACGGATTGTTACTGGGCATCCCTCAAGAGCCTCGTATAATTTCTCAAAATCTCCCTGCTGATATGGAAGAATCTTGTTAAGAGCTGTCTCTCTCTCCTCTACTGTATCAGAGCAGATCATCTCACGGAATGCAGCGATTCTCTCTGGATCGAAGAACATATGCTCTGTACGGCAAAGTCCGATTCCCTCTGCACCAAGCTCACGAGCCTTCTTAGCATCTGCAGGAGTATCTGCATTTGTACGAACCTTAAGTCTTCTGAACTCATCAGCCCATGCCATAACACGTCCGAACTCACCAGCGATTGAAGCATCAACTGTTGGGATGATTCCAGCATAGATGTTACCTGTTGTACCATCGATAGAAATCTCAGATCCCTCTGTGAATGTCTGTCCTGCAAGTGTGAACTTCTTGTTCTCCTCGTCCATATTGATATCACCACAACCAGATACACAGCATGTTCCCATACCACGTGCAACTACGGCTGCGTGAGATGTCATACCACCACGAACTGTAAGGATACCCTGAGCAGCCTTCATTCCTGTGATGTCCTCTGGAGATGTCTCAAGACGTACAAGTACGACTTTCTCTCCTCTTTCAGCCCATGCCTCAGCATCATCAGCTGTGAATACAACCTTACCACAAGCAGCTCCCGGAGATGCTCCAAGACCCTTTCCAAGTGGAGTTGCAGCCTTAAGTGCAGCAGCATCGAACTGTGGATGTAATAATGTATCAAGGTTACGAGGGTCGATCATTGCAACAGCCTCTTCCTCTGTTCTCATTCCTTCATCAACAAGATCACAAGCGATTTTCAGAGCAGCTTTTGCTGTTCTCTTACCATTACGTGTCTGTAACATGTACAGTTTACCATGCTCTACAGTAAACTCCATGTCCTGCATATCTCTATAGTGTTTTTCAAGAGTTTCACAAACCTGTTTGAACTGTACGAATGCTTCTGGGAATTTCTCTTCCATTTCTGAAATGTGCATTGGTGTACGAACACCGGCAACTACGTCTTCTCCCTGTGCATTTGTAAGGAATTCTCCGAACAGACCGTTCTCTCCTGTAGCCGGGTCACGTGTAAATGCAACACCTGTACCACAGTCATCACCCATGTTACCGAATGCCATCATCTGTACGTTAACAGCTGTACCCCAGGAATATGGGATATCGTTGTCACGACGATATACGTTTGCACGAGGGTTGTCCCATGAACGGAATACAGCTTCAATAGCAAGCTTAAGCTGTTCAACAGGGTCTGAAGGGAAATCTTCGCCGAGCTGCTTCTTATATTCAGCCTTAAACTGAATAGCAAGCTCTTTGAGGTCAGCAGCTGTAAGCTCTACATCGTACTGAACGCCCTTTTCTGCTTTCATCTTGTCGATAAGCTGTTCAAAATACTTCTTACCAACTTCCATAACTACATCAGAGAACATCTGGATGAATCTTCTGTATGAGTCATATACGAAACGCTCGAAAGCAGGATCATCGTTACCTGCAATCATAGTTTCAACTACCTGGTCGTTAAGACCGAGGTTAAGGATAGTATCCATCATACCAGGCATTGATGCTCTTGCACCTGAACGAACTGATACAAGAAGAGGATTTTGAAGATCACCGAACTTTTTGCCGTTGATTTCTTCCATCTTCTTAACGCCTTCCATAGCCTGAGCCATGATTTCGTCGTTAATCTTACGTCCGTCCTCATAATACTGAGTACAAGCTTCTGTTGTAATTGTGAATCCCTGTGGTACCGGAAGTCCGATGCTTGTCATTTCAGCAAGGTTGGCACCCTTACCACCAAGAAGATTACGCATAGTCATGTCGCCTTCGCTAAACATGTAAACCCATTTGTTTGCCATTTAATAATTCCTCCTAATAAATTAATTATCACTAAAACTATAGTCTAACCTATAACAGTATACCATAATGCAGAAAAATTTCAAGAATTTTAGTCCACAAAAATACATATTTTGACGGTTTCGCCTATTGTTTTATAATTACCTTTTTTCGATACTTCGTAAAGGGAATTTTCTTTTGTTACAAAATAATAGTTTTTTTCTGAATATATTATTTTATCCCACTGTAAAAAGTTGTTTTTCTGTGAGATTTTTCTGACTTTATCATTATTTGACTGATTAATATAACCAATTCCGTTTTTGACATAACATACTGCATCGGAATTAACAACGGCGGTAAGATTGCTTACGCCGGTGTCAATAATTCTGTTGTCGCCATAAAGTTTTAAAAGATTGTTGTCCGCGTCAACGATATACATATTCTTTCCGGTAAATACAGGTTCCTCGCCATAATCTTTTTCACATATCTTTACAGCAGAAGCACCGGAAGGTACATTACCGGCAAAATAAAGGCTGCCGGAATCCGTAATATATGCATAATTATCAGCTGTGTCATAATACAACGTAATATCTGATAACGAAGTCCTGAATAACGGGGTTGTGTAGTCAGCATCCTTGTCCGCAAGGTA
>OHGQ01000786.1_pt1 | contig 11252 bp, 7 predicted proteins | sample 1567811 | NCBI WGS metagenome assembly OHGQ01 (sample SAMEA3879576, study PRJEB24766) | human gut metagenome | biome: human-associated habitat; feature: feces | place: USA | collected 1985/1987 | reverse complement strand
GATCGGCAGAACGTCGGTGTCTTCCACCAGACCGGGCACGACGTAATACGTGCACGAGGCGGTCGCCTCCGTCGGGCCGTACTGGTTGACGAACCGTGCCTCTGGCAGCGCGAGCTGCCACTGGCGCAGGCAGCTGCACGGCATCACCGAGCCGGAGAAGCACACCTTGCGCAGGTGCTGCGGCACGCTGCACTCGAACGCGCCGAGCGCGGCCGGCACCGTCAGCGCCGAGACACTCCAGCCCACGGCCGTGACACCCTTGTCGTTCATGTACTCGAACAGACGCTCCGGCGACATGAAAAGTTCCTTCGGGATGATGGCCGTCGTCGCGCCGAAGCGCAGCGGCAGATAGATGTCGCGCACGGCGGCGATGTAGTCCAGCGGCGACTGGTTGCCGAGCACGTCCTCGCGCGCGATGCCCATCACGCCGGCGTAGTCCTCGATGTAGCACATGAGCGAGTGCTGCGCCGTGATCACGCCCTTGGGCGTGCCGGTCGAGCCAGAGGTGAAGATGATGTACAGCGGGTCGAGCTCTCTGGCCCGCGCGCGGCAGTCTGCGAGCAGCGCCGCGTCCTCGCTGCCCTCGAGCAGATCCTCCGCGATGAGGATCGTGCCGGAAAAGTCCAGCGTCTTCGCCTTGTCGTAAAACGCGCGCTGCACGATCATCAGGTCGGTGTCGAGCGTATTTAAAATAGAGTTGAGCCGGTGTACGGGCATCGTCCCGTCCATCGGGGCGTAGCAGCACCCGGCGTACACCGCGCCGAGAAACACCGCCGGCGTGTGCGCGTTGCGCCCGCTCATGACGGCGATGGGTTTTTTCTGCCCGGCGCGGAACTTTGCCGCCGCCGTGCCGATGATGCGCGCCTCGCGCCGCACGTCGGCAAACGTCACCGCGCTGTCCTCATCGAGAAAAGCGGGCTTGTCCGGACAGGCTGCGGCGGTGGTTTCCAGCCAGTCGAGCACGTTGGTTTCCATGCTTGCCAGCTCCTTTCCGATAAATGTCCATAATCGCCTTATCCTATCATGTTTTTCACGCAAAAACAAGTCGCCATGTGTCATATTTAAGAAAAGGTAAGAATGTGGCGCCTCGGCAGGGGCGCTCGAGGGGGCCCGCCCGTCTCGAATTGAATGAATGTAAAAGACCGGATGCATCCGGCCTTTTCCCCTTGACGCATCCGCGCCCGCAAAGTACAATAGAAATTACCAAAAACAAGCGCTCCGCGGCGCAGCAGAATTTGCACGTTTTTCGGCATATTTTGCAGCCTCTTGTCTGTTATTGCCAAAATCAAACCCGGGAAATTGTGAACAATTCTCCTTCCACATTTGTGGAGAATGTGGTATACTTTGGGAAACTGCGTGAATCTTTCGCGCACGGTTTCGACGCGTTTTGCGTCTGTCGTGTGCTATGATCGTTCCGGTTTCCGGGCACGGACCGGCGTCTCCGCGAAGGGGGGGAATGCAGCGGAGCGGAAAGGAAGGTCACAGATGTCAAAGAGAGTTCAGAAGGTGTGGAACGCTGTCACCACCGTGCTGGTGATCCTGGTTGTCGTTCTGGCGCTGCTTCTGGTGGGGGTCCGGCTGGTCGGCCTCCGGCCGATGTGCGTCCTGTCCGGCAGCATGGAACCGACTTATCACACCGGCTCGCTCATCTATGTCAAGCCCTGCGCGCCCGAGGACGTGCAGGTCGGCGATCCGATCACGTTCGTGGTCAATGAGGATCTCGATGTCGTCACGCACCGCGTCGTCTCCATTGATGCGGAAAATCAGCACTTTTATACGAAGGGAGACGCAAACGATGCGCCCGACGGCGCACCCGTCTATTTCAAGAACCTCATCGGCCGCCCGGTGTTCACCATCCCGTACCTGGGTTATGTCTCGTACTGGGTCTCGAACCCGCCCGGCATGTATCTGGCCATCGCGCTCGCGCTCGTGCTCATCATCCTGACGTTCCTGCCGGATGTGCTGCGCAAAGCGTCGGAGGCGGACGCGCGCGACGCTGCCCGCCGTGCACAGGCGGACAAGCCCGGCGATGCCCCGGATGCCAAAAATTCCGGCGAAAATATGGAAAAATAAAGGTTCCGTGCAATATTTTTGCCTGTTCGTGCATTAATTTAGTGATTGCTGGCAGCGCCCGGCACGGTGCTGCTGGACATGGGAAGCTTTGAACAAAATTTAAGGGAGGAAAACATTACATGAAGAAGAAAACTCTGACGATCGCCATCGCGCTCGTGCTCGTCGTGGCACTGGCTGTCGGCGCGACTTGGGCGTACCTGAAAACGAGCACCACTGCTGTTACGAACACCTTTACGGTCGGCAAGGTCCTGGACAATGATGGGGGCCTCACGCTGAAAGAGCATGCGATTGATACCGCTAAGAGCAACACAAGTGCTGGCAAATATGTGCTGAGCGAGACCAATTATGCTAATGGTGGTAACCAATATGATGCTGTTATGCCGGGCGTGGATCTGCCGAAGGATCCGACGGTTGCTGTTACTGGCCTGAAGGCAGATGCGTATCTGTTTGTTGTTGTTGACAACAACCTGGCTAATGGCCTGTCGGTTTCTTACGATGCCAAGTGGGACACCCTGAAGGTGAACGGAACGAAGACTCTTCTTGTTTACAAGACTGCCAATCAGAATATTCTCAACGGTGATGTTGCGGACGCCAACATCCTGGCAAACAATACGGTCACGGTTGATAACAACATTGGCTCCGGCAGTCAGGGCACCATTGTCTTCAATGCTTATCTTGTGCAGGCTGGCGGCTTCAGCAGCGCTGCTGCGGCTTGGAACGCTTCGTTTGCGACGGATACTGGCATTACTGCCTAATCACCCTTCGCTTTTTCCCGTGTGACCATCACGCGAAAATAGGAAAAGGAGACACCTACATATGAAGAAGAAAACGATTCTTGTGGCTGCCATTGCAGTCATGCTCGTCGCGGCGCTCGTCGTCGGCGGCACCCTCGCGTACTTCACCGATACGAAGACCGCGGACAACACCTTCACCATGGGCAACGTCGCGATCACGCTCGATGAGAAGAACGCGAATCCGGACGCTCCGACCGGCAGCAGCCGTGTGACGGAGAACACCTACAACGTCTACCCCGGCTTGGTCGTGGACAAGGACCCGACCGTGACCAACGTCGGCTCGAACGACGCATGGATCCGCGCAAAGATCGTTGTCAAGGCGAACATGGAGCAGCTCAATCAGCTTGGCCTGATCGAAGCCGCGAATGATGCGACCGGCGAGAAGCTGGCGAAGGTCTTCAAGCTCGGTGCTGGCTGGAGCTACACCGGCAATGTCATCATGGGCGAAGACGGCACGTTTACTTTCGTCATGAAGTATGCGGACAAGCTTGCCCCGAATGCTGCAACGCCTGTCTTTACGCAGGTCACCATCCCTGGTGAGACTGTTGTGGACAGCTTCAACTTCAACATCAATGTTGTTGCAGAAGCCATTCAGGCGGACGGCTTCAACACTTGGGACGCTGCCTTTGCCGCGTTTGACAAGTAATTCCCCGGCAACCCCGATGGGGCGGCGCGCCGCGCCGCCCCACTCGGAGCCTACGGGCCCGAAAGGGGCTGGCCTCCGTCCGGCGCAGACGCCGGCCGGGCCAAAGCTTCCCCGGCCCCTTTCGGCCCTTTATCCCCGGTTCCGTCCGGGCGCGGGCGGCGGAGCTGCCGCCGTCCGCGCGCAGACAGAAATGGAGATCCCACAAAATTTCCTGCGCGCGCCCTCCCGGGCGCGGAGAATCTCAGCACTTTTTTTGGACATTCCTTTGAGGAGAAAGGTGGTTTGTGCATGAAGAAGAAGTGGACCATCGCGGCGGTGCTCGTCCTGGTGGTGGCGCTGCTTGCGGTCGGCACGTGGGCGTATTTCTCGGCCGTCGGCCGGGCGGATAACGTCATCACGATGGGCTCCGTCAAGCTTGCACTGCACGACGAGGACGGCACCGGCCAACCGTTTACGACGGTGAGCGCCGTGCCCGGCAGCGTCGTGGACAAAGTGGTTTATGTGGAGAACGTCGGCTCCGGCGCGTTTTACACCCGCGTGAAGATCACGCCTGAGGTGGTCGCCGCGAATGGCGAGCTTGTCCCGCTCACGGACAGGAGCCTGCTCACGCTCGACCTGAACGACACTGACTGGACCCCCGGCGCGGACGGATACTATTATTATAATGGTACGGTCGATCCGAAGGCCGCCACGTCGAAGCTCTTCAACCACGTCACGTTCAGCAAGGACATGGGCAATGAATATCAGAACACCACGGTGCATATCTACGTCACGGCCGAGGCCGTCCAGACGGCGAACCTGGACAAGTACGGCCCCATTGACGTGTGGAAGCACGTCGGAACGGTCGAGGCGAGCACTTCGAGCACGCAGATCGATCCGATCCCGACAGCCTGAGAAAGGAGGACGAAAACATGAAAAAACGCATTCTCTCGCTCGTCCTCTGCGCGGCCATGCTGCTGAGCATGTGCCTGTTCCTCGGCGCGGGCGTGACGAACAGCCTGACCGTTTGCGACAGCGGCGGCGAGGCCGTCAAGCGTGTTGACCTCCCGGTGAACCAGAAGATCAGCCTGACGGCACAGGCACAGTCCGCCGCCGAGAACGATGCCTACCAGTGGCAGATCCGGGCGGCGAAGAACGTCTGGGCCAACATCCTCGGCTCGGACACGCAGACGCTCGAGCTGAGCTACCCCATGGTGGCCAGCGCCCTGAGCGAGAAAAACACGGTTCAGATCCGCTGCAGACTGACCAGCGCCGAGACCGGCGAGGCCACGTTCAGCGATGCTGTCACGGTCGAGGTCACAGCCGCCACCGCTGTGGACACGCCCGCCTCCGCTGACGCTGCAGTCGCCCCGGTGCTCCGCAGCCCGGCCAAAGTCGCCGCGGCCGCGAACGATGCATATGGCACGTACACGATCATCATCGAGTATAAGTTTGCAGATGGCAAGCAGGCGGCGCCCTCCTGGAGCGCCACAGTCGCCACCAGCAGCACTTATACGCAGGACATTCAGAGCCCTGTGGTGGTTGGCTATACGCCCAGCGAAACGGTGGTTCATGTGAATACCTCCGAGGCCAAGACCTACACCGTTACTTATCAGCCTGCTGAGGTGGAGTTCACCGTCAAGCACTACCAGCAGAACGTCGATGATGACAACTACACGCTCTTTGAGACGGAGACGAAGCAGGGCTTCACAGAGAGTCCGGTTGGCGATGGGCTTGCAAAAAATACAAAAACGGATACTAATTATTCCGGTTTCTACTCCCTGCTCTATGATACCACGACCCAAATCGCGGCCGATGGCAGCACAGAGGTCGAAATTTACTACGACCGCTACTACTACCTCATGAACTTCGACCTCGACGGCGGCTACGGTGTCGAGCCCATCTATGCCCGCTACGGCGCACCGATCAATGTCGGCACGCCCACCAAGCCGGGCTACTCGTTCAATGGCTGGAATCCGAAACTTCCGGCGACAATGCCGGTCGATGGTGGAACCTACACTGCAAAGTGGACTGTCGGCAATGCAAAGTACGTTGTCCAGTACTGGCAGGAAAACGCCAATGACGATGGTTACAGCTACGTGGAAAAGGTTGATAAGACCGGAACTGTTGGCACCACAGTCAATGGCTCAAACGATAAGAGTTATCAGGGCTTTACCTATAACAACGAGAAAACAGACAAGAATGTCACCATCAAGGGCGATGGCAGTACCGTCGTCAATGTGTACTATGACCGAAATGTGTACACGGTGACGTTCCCGAAAGGCGAGCTTACTTGCGGAAAAGTGGAGCATGAACATAGTCACGATCAGTGCTGCACAATGACAAGCTTGCATATTCACGGGTATGGTATTTTGGGCGGCTGCAATACAGGTAAGTGCCCTGTTGGTTACGAGCACACCCATGATAGCAGATGCTACTCCGATTTGGTTATCGAGGCTAAATACGGAGCATTTATCGGCGACAAGTGGCCTGGCGGTGGATGGTATGTCAGTAACGGAGGAACGACAGCTCAGTCGTATCTCGCAGTTATGCCGCTGGGCGGAAAGACTTTCTACGGGCGGCAGACTGGTAGCTCTACGGCTACAGCAACATATTATGTTGAGTCGTTGCCGGGCGAATCCGGAACTACGGTAAGTGGAAGAACCTACAAGAAGCACCATACAGATACCGCGGCATATGAGAGCGACTGGTTCGGTGGAGGCGGGTTGACGGTTACGGATGAGGAGCGCTACGATCTGGAAGGCTTCACATGCAATGCGAACATCAGCACAACAAATGGAAGCGACTACAACGGCGCGAAGTTCTATTATACCCGCAACAGCTATAAACTCGTCTATAATGATCAATATGGCAAAGAGGTAACGGAGAGCCTCCCCTATGAACAGACACTCTCTAAATCTGTGAACCACGAGAACAACTACGAGCCAGCCTATCCCAGCACGCTGGAGTTGGGGGCCTATACCTTCGGTGGTTGGTATACTGACCCCGGCTGCACGCATCCTGTGGATTGGACTGCAAAAATGCCTGCGGCAAAAGTTGTTCTCTATGCCAAGTGGGCGCCTGTTACCCACACGGTCAAGACATGGCTGACGGACGCTGAGACGGAGCCTGTCAATGTGGGCGGCACCAACAGCAATGTGCAGACGGTGAATCACCGCGAACTGGCCACGAATCCGGGGACTCCCATCAATGCCCCCTATACCTTCGTCGGCTGGTTCTACAAGGACGCTGACGGCACGGAGCACGCGTTTGACTTCTCCATGCCGGTGACAAAGGATCTCAACCTCTACGCCAAGTGGAGCGCAAACACGCTGATGAAGTACACGATTAAGTATGCCGTGCAGAATGAGGATGGCACGCTTACTTATATCGCGGATGACACCACGGGCAGTGCACTGGCCGGCTCTACCAAGACCTTTGAGGCCAAGACCGGCGACCAGCTGAACAAAGACTATCAGTCCGGCTACTTCCCGACGACGTCCAGCCACTCCATCACCATGGACATTAAAGATCCCACGCAGAACGAATACACCTTTGTCTATGTGCCGAAAGCCGAAGTGGAGTACACCGTCAAGTATCTGGAGAAGGGCACAGAAACACAGCTTGCAAATCCGAAAACCGTGAAGACGCGAGATGCCGTCGTGACGGAGACATTCAAGCAGATTTCTGGCTACGCACCCGACGCATACCAGAAGCGTCTGGTGCTGGCAGCCGAGAACAACGAGATTATCTTCTGGTACGTCAAGGACGATACACATGCGCCGGTTCAGATCATCCACTGGACGCAGAACATCGCTGGCGACGGTTATACGGAGTACCAGAGCAGCACGAACCTGAATGGCGAGATCGGCCAAACCTATTCTGAGGCGTCGCTGACGATCGCAGGATTTACGTACAATGCAAAACCGGATCACCCGGTTGTCGGATACCCCGCGAAGGCTTCCGGTGAGCTGACGGCAAGCGGTCTCGTCCTGAACCTGTACTACGACCGTATTGCGTATCCCTATGAGTTCCGGTTCCTTGAGCAGGGAACGAATACGGTGCTTCGGGACCCCGTTACCGGCAAAGCCCGTTATCAGGCACAGGTGACGCAGAAGGCGGAGACCATTCCCGGCTATACGCTGGTGAGCGCGGAAAATCAGGCGATCAACATCGCCATTGAGGATCCGGATAACGTGGCCAATAAGAACGTCAAGACGTTCTATTATCAGGAGCAGACGGTCGATATCAAGTATGTGGCCGTTGGCTTCGGCACACTGGACAACGTGCAGGACAGCAATGTGAAGGTGCTGAGCGGCACGGTGCAGGGCTCGACGCCCACTGCAAATGAAGGCTACAAGTTCGTCGGCTGGTACACGGATTCCGACTGCAAGCACCAAGTGGATGACAGCTGGGTTGACGCCGACAACAAGCTCACGCCGCAGCAGAGCGTGAAATACGGCGACCAGGACGGCTACGGAGCAGCTACTTACTACGCAAAGTTTGAGCGCGATGTGTTCGACCTGACGATCAAGAAGACTGGTAAGAACATCGACCTGAACCAGACCTTCGTGTTCCGCGTCAAAGGTGAGGGCGTGAATATGCAGGTCGTGATCACCGGCGCAAACGAGCAGGTAATCAAGAACCTCCCGGTTGGCGATTACACCATCACCGAGGACACGAGCTGGTCATGGAAATACACGCCGGTAGGCGGTGCCACGCAGGAGCTCAAGTCCGACAGCATCCATGACGGCGCCGCGACCGTGACCTTCGAAAACAAAAATAACGGCACCAACTGGCTCACGAGCCTTGCTAAGGCCATCAACACATGGGCCGGCGGCAATGCCCATAAGAAAACAAACTGAACAGGAGGGATGACACATGAAACGTATCTTTAACGGTTCAGGCGGGAGAAAAGCCGCGCTCATCCTCTCCCTGTGCCTGATCTTCGCACTGGCCGTCGGCACGACGTTCGCCCTGCTCAAGGCGAGCACCGCCCCCGTGGAGAACACCTTCACGGCGGCCAAGTCCGACATCAAGATTGATGAGGACGTGACAGGCGGACAGAAAAAGAGCATCATCGTCAAAAATACCGGCACGGCCGTGTCCTATGTCCGCGTCAAGCTGGTCATGAACTGGGTGGATAAGAGCGGCAATGTCTCCGCCGAGCCGGTGAACATCACAGTCCGCTACGATACTACCAACTGGTTCGAGCAGGACGGCATTTACTACTACAAGACGCCGGTCGGACCGAATATGACGACCGATAACCTGCTGCAGAAGGACAAGCACATCACCGAGCCGACAGAGGGCAAGCCCGACGGCTGCCACCTCGAGGTGACGGTGCTGGCCGAGAGCATTCAGGCCGCGCCGAGCACGGCTGTGGAAGGCGCATGGAAGGTAGTCAAAGTCGACAACGGCGCGCTGACTCCGGTAACCACGACACCATAAGGAGGGCAACGGTATGAAACACAAAAAGCTTACCATGATCGTCGCCCTCGTGCTGGTGGTCGCACTGGCCGCCGGACTGGGCATCTGGGCGACGGGCGAGGCGAACATCCCCACCGTCACGTACTATGACGGCTCGGACGGCACCAACGCACACTTCACCTTCACCCACACCGGCAAGGGCTCGGACACGAACCTGTTCCCGAACTTCTCCGACTGCATGCCCGGCGACAGCCTCACGCAGACCATCCGCGTGCAGGCCGACAGCAAAAACGGCGCGCAGGGCGCAAAGATCTATCTGCGCGCGGAGATCGACGGCGACGCCTCCGCCAAGGAAGGCTCCGCCATCACGTACAACGATGTGCTCGATCACATCAGCATGACCGTGTCGAAAAACGGCGTCGTGCTCGCGTCCAACAAGACCGCGAAGCTCTTCAGCCAGCTCGACGCGAGCAAGGGCCTCAAGAGCAACGTCTTCATTGCCGAGGTCAGCCCCAAGACTGACCCGGTCGATCTGGACGTGACCATCGAGGTCGACCCCGCCATGGGCAACGCGTTCCAGGAAGCGGCTGCGCACATCGCGTTCGTGTTCTCCGTCGAGGACAACGAAGTGCCGCCTCCGCCGCTGGAGCGTGAGAAGCACGACGCATACATCGTCGGCTACCCGAACGGAAACGTCGGCCCGAACGACAACATCACGCGTGCAGAGGTCGCCACGATCTTCTACCGCCTGCTGCAGGACGACGCGCGCGAACAGGTCTGGTGCACCACGTATCCGTACCCGGATGTGGAGGCCAACAGCTGGTACAGCAATCAGGTTGCCACGCTGACGAACGCCGGCATCCTCGCCGGCTTCCCGGACGGCAGATTCGGCCCGCAGGAGCACATCACCCGCGCGGAGTTCGCCACGATCGCGGCGCTGTTCTTCCACGCGCCGGAGGTCGAGGGCGATGCGTTCTCCGACATCTCCGACAGCTGGGCGCGCGAGTACATCAACCGCGCGGCGGCCCTTGGCCTGGTCAACGGCTTGCCGGACGGCACGTTCCGCCCGAATGCGGAGATCACCCGCGCCGAGGTCATGGAGATCATCAACAACGTCCTGTTCCGCACGCCGGACAAGGATCACTTCCTCCCCGACATGGTTACCTGGCCGGACAACAGCAACCCCGACGCCTGGTACTATGAGCCCGTGCAGGAAGCCACCAACAGCCACGATTACGAGCGCGTGAACAACACGTCGCCCGAGACGTGGACGAAGATCACGCAGCAGCGTGACTGGGATGCGCTCGAGGCCGAGCTGGCCCAGAAGTACCCCAACCGCTAAGCGCGCAGCGCTGACGGGAAACCCAACCATAGCGAACACCCCCTGTGCACGGCACAGGGGGCGTTTTTGCGCGGCCGATGTGATTTTCGGCCGCAGAATGAGATCGTTTTGCGTGGCCAGTGAGGTGTGATTCCGGACGGCGAGGGCGCGGTTGGGGAGCCGCGCTTTGCGGTTGATGTGCCGCGCTTTGCGGCGCCTCCTGGACTGCGGCGGTCTCCGGCGTCAGGTTCCCGCGCGCGGCAGGCTGGCCGCGTTGCAGGAATCGGCCAGCGTGTCCGGCTCGGGGTCATCGGCGCGGCGGCTGCCACCGTGCTGGCGCAGGCGGTGAGCGCGCTCTTGTGCCTGATGTACGCCTTCGGAAAATATCCGGAGCTCCATCTTTCCAAACAGGATTTTCGCGCGGAGGTCTCCGTGTATGCGCAGCACCTAAGTCAGGGGCTGCCGATGGGACTTCCGTTTTCGGCGCTGGCAATCGGCATCATCGTGATGCAGCGCGCGCTGGTCGGGTTTGACATCGGGCAAGACGGCATCATGGCGGTCGGAAACCCCGCCCAGAACAGATTCGGCGCTGCCAACAAGCTCAACAATTTCCTGATGTGTCCGATGAATGCGCTCAGCACCGCAATCGTCAGCTTCAACGCGCAGAATCTGGGCGCGAGCAGGCAGGACAGGATCCGGCGCGGAACGGGCAAGAGTCTGCTGATCGGGCTCGCTATGTATCTGATCCTCGGCGGCATCGGTATGCTCCTGACGGTCCGGGGCGCATACCAGTACCTGTTTATGAGCGCGGATAAGATCACGGCGGCCACGATTCGCTGCGGCAACCTGTATCTGTATGTGGATCTGTCCATGTATTTTGCGCTGATGGTCCTGTTCGTCTTCCGCTCGGGCGTACAGGGCGTGGGGCATGCGGAGTTTGCGCTGGCCGCCGGCTGCGCCGAGCTGGTCACGCGGTACCTGTTCGGCGGCGCGCACAAAAAGCCAAGCG
>OHGQ01000781.1_pt1 | contig 11313 bp, 12 predicted proteins | sample 1567811 | NCBI WGS metagenome assembly OHGQ01 (sample SAMEA3879576, study PRJEB24766) | human gut metagenome | biome: human-associated habitat; feature: feces | place: USA | collected 1985/1987 | reverse complement strand
GCGCTTGCGCCAGACGTAGTACAGCAGTACATAGAACACGGTCATGGTCACGGAGGTGATCCACTTGCCCAGGCCCAGAGGCACAGCGTAGCTCTCCAGGCCGGTGGTGCACAGTGCCAGTGCACGGGGCACCAGATGGAAGGAGTCACCTGCGCCCAGCACCACGGCCATCAGGCCGAACAGGCGGAACTGGGTGCCAGCCTTGCTGCTGCGGATCATGCGGATGCCCAAGGTCAGCACGGTGACCAGATAGAAGATGTCGAAAACGGTCTCAATGATTGCTCTCATAAAAATGTTGCTCCTTTACGGTTGGTTTGTTTTGCTGCTCTATCGCGATCCGGTCAGCGATTGCCGGCCGGACTGCATCGTTGTGATGTGCAGGCTGCCGTGAGCACGGTGACCAGATAGAAGATGTCGAATACGGTCTCAATGATTGCTCTCATAAAAATATTGCTCCTTTTGTGAACGATGTTCACTTTTGGCCGTAAAAAACTCCCACAAGACTGTGGGATGTTTTTTACACTTCATAAATGGTCCTGCGGATGATCTCCAATACCGCTGTGGGGTCAAAATCCTGCTGCACCACGGCAGAAAGCATGAGGGAGAACAGGATGCCCGCAAATTTCTGGCGGGTGAACTCCTCAGTAAATGCGTCTGCGCGGATCTTTTTGTCCCTGGTCAGCACCATGGTCAGCGCATCCAGGATGTGCTGCCAGGTCTGCCGCATCTGCTGCTTGCCATCGGCGGTATCCTGCCGCACAAAGCCGAGCGCGTGATGGGTAAAGAAGCCGGGGTACTGCTCAGAGCCGTACTCCATCTGCCGGTACATCCAGCGGATGCAGGAGAGAGTATCCTCAAACACCGCCGGATCGTCCGGGTGGCGGAAGATATCGCTCCAGATGCTTTCCACCGCCGCGCTCACCAGTTCGGTCTTGGAACCGAAGTAGTTGTAGATGCACCCCACGGATACCCCGCAGGCTGCTGCCACTGCACGGATGTTGACCGCTTCCCATCCATTCTGTTGGATGAGGACCCGGCTCGTTTTCAGGATCTCCTCCTTGGACGTTGCCATCGGATTCGTGTGACCACCTCCTCAACATGAACACTGTTCACAATGCATAGTGTAGCGCTGTTCCTGCCCATTGTCAAGGGGGTAAAATAGATTTTTTTCGCCGCATTGCTTGCAAAAAAAGGGGTGGCAGAGTAAAATATATAGTATATGTATCGTAACATGGGTCTGTGTGCCCCAAAGCGGATACATATACGAAGAATGTCCGCAGAAAACCCTTTGGAATACGAGGAAAAAAGCATGATTTTGAGCATGACCGGTTTTGGCCGGGGAACTGCTGTGCGCAATGGCCGTGAGATCACGGTGGAGCTGCGCAGCGTCAATTCCCGGTACTTTGAGTATTCTTCCCGGATGCCGCGCACCTGCAGCTATCTGGACAGCCGCCTGAAAAAGCAGCTGAACGAGCGGGTGACCCGCGGCAAGGTAGAACTGAGCCTGACGGTGCAGACCGTGGATGCCGCCGATACCGTGGTGGCTGTGAATCAGGAGCTGGCAAAGAGCTACCAGCAGGCCCTGCGGGACCTGTCTGAGACGCTGGAGGTCAAGAACGATGTGACCGCCGGGATGATCGCCCGCTTTCCCGATGTGCTGACCACCCGCCACGCCGATGTGGATGAAGAGCAGCTGTGGGAGGATGTTTCCGCTGTCACCGCCCAGGCACTGGATCGTTTTGTGGAGATGCGCGCCGCTGAGGGTGCCAAGATGAAGGCTGACGTGGAGAACCGCCTGCGCTTTCTGGAAGAATGCGTGGGCCGGGTGGAGACTCTGAGCGCCGGCCGGGTGGAGAACTACACCAACCGCCTGTACGAAAAGCTCAAGGTCATTCTGGAGGACCGGAACATCGATGATGCCCGTGTCCTGACCGAGGCCGCCATCTTTGGCGACAAGACCGCCGTGGATGAGGAGACCGTCCGCCTGCGCAGCCACATCGCCCAGTACCGCTCCATTCTGGAGCTGGACGAGCCCGTGGGCCGCAAGCTGGATTTCCTGACCCAGGAGCTGAACCGTGAGACCAATACCATTGGTTCCAAGTGTCAGGATCTGGATATCACCCGCATCGTGGTGGATATGAAGGCGGAGATCGAGAAGATCCGTGAGCAGATCCAGAATCTGGAGTAAACCCTGAGATTCAGATGGTTCGGAGGAAAAGATGAAACTGATCAACATCGGCTTTGGCAATCTGGTCAGCGCGGGCCGGGTGGTGGCTGTGGTCAGCCCCGACTCTGCGCCGGTCAAGCGTCTGGTGAAGGAGGCGCGGGAGCGGGGGATGCTCATTGATGCGTCCTATGGCCGCAGCACCCGCGCCGTCCTCATCATGGACTCCGACCACGTTGTCCTTTCAGCCCTTCAGCCCGAAACGGTGGCCAGCCGTGCCGCCGGTCAGGCCGAGGGCAAAACAGTGACAGAAGAGGAGCAGTAAGACCATGGAAAATGAAAAATATCTGTTTGTCGTTTCCGGTGCCGCCGGTACCGGAAAGGACAGTGTGGTGAGCGCTTTGCGCAAGGCCCACCCCGAGATCGAAAAAACGGTTTCTGCCACCACCCGTTCCCCCCGCCCCGGGGAGCAGGAAGGGGTAGACTACTACTACCGCACCAAGGAGCAGTTCCAGCAGCTCATCGATCAGGATGAGGTCGTGGAGCACAACTTCTTCAACGGCAACTACTACGGCACCCTGAAGGAAGAGGTCAACAAGCGGCTGAACGCGGGCAAGCTGGTGGTCATGGTCATCGATGTGCATGGCGCGGCCAATATCCGCCGCATGTATCCCGGTGCCACCACCATCTTCCTGCTGCCCCCCTCCACCCAGGAGCTGGAGCGCCGCCTGCGCGGCCGCGGCACCGAGACCGAGGAGAGCATCCGGGAGCGCCTGGAGATCGCCCGCAATGAGCTGGCCCAGCAGGATAAATTCACCCTCAAGCTGGTCAACGACGAGGTGGATGCCTGCGCCGCCAGACTCTATGATGTCATCTGCCAGCGTGCGGGCCTGACCCGCTAAATCGCTTTGAAGGAGCTGCCTGAATGCCCAAAACGGTAGGCGTTGCAGTGAGCAACGCGACCTTTCATTTCGACAAACTCTATACCTATGCCGTCATGCCCGACCAGCAGGATACCGTCCGGCTGGGCAGCATGGTGCTGGTGCCCTTCGGGCGGGGGAGCCGTGCCCGGATGGGTGTGGTGCTGGCCTGCGATGCCGAACCGGAGAGCGCAAAGCTCAAGTTCCTGTTCGATGTGGCCCCGGCCTCTGCCTGCCTCACCCCGGAGCTGCTGCGGCTGGTGCACTTTTTGAAGGAGCGCACCTTCTGCACCTACTACGAGGCCGTCAAGGCGGTCATCCCCTACGGCGCGCAGTACAAGCCCACCGTGGCGGAGGACGGCGTGACCCCGGTGCTTCAAAAGCAGCTCGTCCGCCACACGGAAAATGCCTACAAGCTGGTGGGCACGCTGCCCCCAAAGCCCAGACCGACCGCCAAGCAGCTGGCCGCAGTGGCCCTGCTGGCCGGGGGTGAGCGCACCCTGTCTGCATTGGAGGAAAAGGGCATCAGCCGGGCAGTGCTGGACAACCTCTGCGCCAAGGGCGTGCTGGAATGCAGCAAGGTGAACAAATCCATCGACCTGTATTCTTCCATCCCGCTGAAGAACGAGCCCATCCTTCTCACGGAGGAGCAGCAGGCCGCCTATAACGCGCTGCTGCCCGGGCTGGAGGATGCTGCCCCGCACTCGGCCTTGCTCTACGGCGTGACCGGCAGCGGCAAAACGCTGGTGTTCCTGAAGCTCATCGAGTACTGCCTGCAGATGGGCCGCCGGGCGCTGGTGCTGGTGCCTGAGATCAGCCTGACCCCCCAGATGATCCTGCGGCTGAAAAGCCAATTTGGCAAGCGGGTGGCCGTGCAGCATTCCGCCCTCAACCACACCGAGCGCCTGCTCCAATGGCAGATGATCCAGGACGGCGGCGCGGATATCGTGGTGGGCACCCGCAGCGCGATCTTCTCCCCGCTGGAAAACATCGGCCTTGTCATCATTGATGAGGAGCAGGAACACACCTACCGCTCCGAATCCGCGCCCCGCTACTCGGCCCACGAGGTGGCCCGGCAGCGCGCGGCGGAGAACGGGGCCCTGCTCCTGCTGGCCAGCGCCACCCCCAGCACCGAGAGCTATTATGCCGCCCAGCATGGCCGCACCCAGCTGGTGTGCCTGACCAAACGCTATGGAGGCAACCCGCTGCCCAAAGTTCAGATCGTGGATATGCGGGCCGAGCTTGCCTCCGGCAACCCCCGGGAGATCAGCCTTGCCATGGAGGATGCCATCCGGCACAACCTTGAGGCAGGCAAGCAGACCATTCTGCTGCTCAACCGCCGGGGTTACCAGACCGTGGCCCAGTGCGAGGACTGCCGCGAGGTGCTCAAGTGCCAGAAGTGCAGCGTGCCCATGGTCTACCACAAATCGGCCCACAAGCTGCTCTGCCATTACTGCGGCAGCCAGCTGGACCCGCCCCCTGCCAGATGCCCCGCCTGCGGCGGCAAACTGCAGTACCGGGGTTTTGGCACCCAGAAGGCCGAGGAGGAGCTTGCAAAGCTCTTTCCGGAGGCCCGCATCCTGCGGATGGATCAGGATACCACCGCCGCCAAGGATGCCCATGAAAAGCTGCTGGCAAAGTTTGCCCGGCATGAATATGACATCATGGTGGGCACCCAGATGGTGGCCAAGGGGCTGGATTTCGAGGATGTGACGCTGGTGGGTGTGCTGGGCATCGATTCGCTCCTGTTCGCCCAGGGCTTCCGGGCTTATGAGACCGTGTTCAGCCTCGTCACGCAGGTGGTGGGCCGGAGCGGCCGGGCAAAAGACCCCGGCTTTGCCATCATCCAGACCACCGACCCGGACAACCCGGTGCTCAACCTTGCCGCCGCGCAGGACTACGACGCGTTCTTCGAGCAGGAGATCGCCTACCGGAAGCTGGGGCTTTATCCGCCCTTCTGCGGGCTCTGCGTCGTGGGCTTCTCCGGCCCGAAGGAGATCGAGGTGGCCCGGGCCGCCGCCCGGTTCTCGGCCCTCTTGGGCCGTCAGGCCGCGCAGCAGCCGGACCTGCCCCTCCGGGTGCTTGGCCCCACCCCCGGCAACATCGAAAAGATCAACGAGAACTACCGCTACAAGCTCACCATCAAGTGCCGCGCCGACAAACGCTTCCGCGACCTTGTCCGCCAGACCCTCGGCCTCTACGAGCAGGAAAAGCTGCCCAGCAAGGCCACCGTTGTGGTCGATCTGCACTCGGACGGGGATATATAAAAGGAGCTGTGGCAATGGCAAAAATCATGCTCAACGACCTTCTGCGGTTTGACACCGCTGAGGTTCCGAATGTCCGCGTGAAGTTCAATGTTTGTGACGGTACCGACGACCCGCTGGAACTCTACAAGACGAATCCCGACTGGGTGAACGTGTATTGGCTGCTGGGTCATAAAAAAAGCCGTGATTTCAGCGTGGGGCAGACGGCAATCTGCCTGCTCAAATTCAGGCAGGATAAGTGGCTGCTGACCACTATTAAAAAAATCACCGGCCTGCGTGACGTGATCGAGGATGTGGGATATGATGCCGACGAGCGGAAAGAGTACGAACAGTATTTTGGCCGTGTGGTGGTGGAGTATCACAACGACTGCCGGAGACTGAGCCGGAAGTATGAAACGGTTATGGATGAACTGGAAGTTGTCGAGATATTGAACGAGCAGTATACCGGCGACGAGTTTCCCGGGTACGAGAATGTCCGGGTGAGTTATCCGGTACTGAAAAACATCGTGGACCGCCAGCTTTCTGGCTGGGTCAATGCCCTGAAGAACCAGAAGGCCGTCTATCTCATCACTGACACAAAGACCGGCAAGCTGTATGTGGGGTCTGCAACGTCTCAGACCGGGATGCTGCTGCAACGATGGTCGAACTACGTTGCCGACGGCCACGGCGGAAACGTCGAGCTGCGGGAGCTGATAAAGCAGAATGGGTTCGATTATATAAAAGAAAATTTTCAGTATTCCATCCTTGAGAATTACAATGCAAGAATGGATGATGAATATATCCTGAAGCGGGAATCGTGGTGGAAAGAGACCCTTTGCACCCGAACCCACGGCTACAACAAAAACTAATGATTTTATTGGAGGTACCACTATGGCTATCCGCAATATCGTAAAAGAGGGCGACCCCATCCTGAACAAGGTCTGCCGCCCCGTGACCAACTTTGACGACCGCCTTGCCACCTTGCTGGATGACATGCGGGAGACGATGATCGCCGCCGACGGCGTGGGTCTGGCAGGCCCTCAGGTGGGCATGCTGCGCCGCGTCTTCGTGGTGTGGGACACCACCGACGCCCCGGAGGAGATCCCCGAGGATTACGAGTACAAGTTCATTGATTTCGTCAACCCCGAGATCCTTGCTGTTTCTGAGGAGGAAGAGACGGCCTACGAGGGCTGCCTGTCCTTCCCGGGGCACAACGGCGCTGTGACCCGCCCCGTTGCCGTCAAGGTGCGTGCACAGGACCGCAACGGCGAATGGTTCGAGCTGGAAGCTGACGGCCTGCTGGGCCGCTGCATCCAGCACGAGAACGACCATCTGGACGGCATCACCATCATGGAATCCAGCGAGTACTTCTATGAGGATACCGAGGAAGGCAAAAAGGCCGCCCGCGAAGCGAAAGGAAACAACTGATGCGCATTTTGTTCATGGGCACGCCGGATATTGCTGCCGAGTGCCTGAAAGCCCTGTATGCTGCCGGGCACGACATCTGTGCCGTGTACACCCGGCGGGATAAGCCCGTCGGCCGCAAGCAGGTGCTCACCGCGCCGCCGGTCAAGGAGGTGGCTCTGGCGCACGGCACACCTGTGTTCCAGCCCCGCACCCTGCGGGACGGCAGCGAGGATGAAAACATCCGTGCCCTCGCCCCGGAGCTGATCGTGGTGGTGGCCTATGGCTGCATCCTGCCGAAGTCCGTGCTGGAAATGCCCCGCTATGGCTGCATCAACCTGCACGTTTCGCTGCTGCCGAAATATCGCGGCAGCGCCCCGGTGCAGTGGTCGGTGCTGAACGGTGACGCCGAGACCGGCGTTTCCATCATGCAGATGGACGAAGGGCTGGATACCGGCGATGTACTGTACTGTAAAAAAATCGCCATTGACCCCGAGGAGACCAGCGGCGAATTGTTTGACCGCGTTACCGCTGTGGGCGCCGAAGCTCTGTGTGAAACGATTCCTCAGATCGCTGCCGGTACTCTGACGGCTGTGCCGCAAGACCACGAAAACGCCACCCTTGCCCCCATGCTGAACAAGGAGATGGCAGAGTTCCACCTGACCGACACTGCCACCCATATCCATAACTGGGTGCGCGGCATGAACCCTTGGCCGGGCGCGTGGTTCAGCACCTCCGGCGGCAAAAAGCTTAAGGTGATGTCCTGCCGTGTGGCTACCGCTCATGGCGAAGCCCCCGGCACGGTGCTGGGCACAAAACCCCTGACCGTAGCCTGCAGCGAGGGTGCTATCCAGCTGCTGGAGGTCGTACCGGAGGGCAAAAAGCCCATGGACGGCACTGCCTTTGCAGCGGGTCGGCGCCTGAAAACGGGGGATAGCCTCTGATGGCCGCAAATCCGCGTGCGGCGGCAGTCGCCGCACTGGTACGGCAGGAGCAGGACGGTTTTTCCAATCTGGTGCTGGACGCAGAGCTCAAGCGCCAGAAGCTGGAAGGCCGGGATAAGGCTTTTGCAAGTGCCATTTTCTACACTGTGCTGGAGCATCGCGGCACGCTGGACTATATTCTGGAGCAGTTTCTGCCCAAGGGGCTGGCAAAGCTGGATGCCCCCGTGCGGGAGATTCTGCGCGCTGCACTGGCACAGGCACGCTATATGCAGGTGCCTGTCTCTGCTGCGGTGAACGAGGCGGTCAAGCTGACCCGCACCTTTAAAAAATCCAGCGCCTCCGGCCTTGTCAATGCCGTGCTGCGCAAGGCCTGCGGCTATGATCTGGACGCTGCCGTTTTTACGGGCGAGATCCAGCGCCTGATGGTGCTTGGCTCTGCCGGACTGGATGTGGCGAAATTTCTCCACAAAAATTACCCGGATGAAGCACTGGGCATCCTGACCTATCAGGCCGATGGCGGTTTGACCAGTCTGCGTGCAAACCCCCTCAAGGCCAGCGCTGCACAGCTGTGCGCGCTGCTTACAGAGCAGGGCGCAGCAGAGGTGCGGCAGGGTATTGTGCCCGGCAGCGTGCTGGCACGATTTGCCGGCAGTCCGGCAGACAACGAACTGTTCCGACAGGGCTACTACCATGTGGAGGGACAGGCCAGCCAGCTGGCAGCCCTTTGCGTGGGCGCAGCCCCCGGCGAGACGGTGCTGGACCTGTGCGCTGCCCCCGGCGGTAAGACCATTCTGCTGGCCGAGCAGATGCAGGGTACAGGAGAGCTGTACAGCTGCGATGCAGCAGAGAACCGTGTGGGGCTGATCCGCACCGCGGTAGACCGCATGGGCTTTACTGGGGTGCATACCCTTTGTAATGATGCCACCAAGCCGAACCCCGCACTGCCCATGGCAGACCGCATCCTGACGGATGTGCCTTGCAGCGGCTTGGGCATTCTGGCAAAAAAGCCAGATCTGCGCTATAAAAAGCTGGAAGCTGCCCGGCAGGCAGAACTGCTTGCCACACAGGCGGCAATTCTGGATACCGCTGCGGCGCTGCTCAAGGCGGGCGGACGGCTGGTCTATTCCACCTGCACCATCGACCCGGCAGAAAATCAGAAGCAGATCGCAGCCTTTTTACAGCGCCACCCGGAATTTGCGGTCTGCGCACCGGATGTACCGCTGCCCGCCGGAATGACGGCAGGGGAGTACGGTTGCCTTTCGGTGCCCACCCGTACCGGCATGGACGGCTTTTTCCTATGCGTGCTGCAAAAAGCCACCGGAACACAATAAGCACGACCTTTATGGGTCGTATCCTGTTATAGGAGAACAGAATGGAACAAAAACGCTGTATTTCTTCCCTGACGCTGGCAGAACTGACTGATGAACTAAAAGCGCTGGGACAGCCGGGCTTCCGGGCAAAGCAGATCTTCCACTGGGTACACCAGAAGCTGGTCACCGAGTTTTCTGCCATGACCGACCAGCCCAAGACCCTGCTGGCAAAGCTGGAAGAAACTTTTTATATCGCTGCACCGCAGATCGAGCGCCGTCAGGAGGCCAAGGACGGTACTGTGAAGTATCTGCTGCGCATGGCTGACGGCAACTGCATCGAGACCGTTGTCATGCGTTACCACTACGGCAATACCGTGTGCGTGTCCACACAGGTGGGCTGCCGCATGGGCTGCCGGTTCTGCGCCTCCACACAGGCGGGGCGTGTGCGCAACCTTGAAGCAGGCGAGATATGCTCCGAGATCTACACCGCCCAGAAGGACATCGGGGAGCGCATTTCCCACATCGTGCTCATGGGCATCGGCGAACCGCTGGATAACTTTGACGAGGTGATGCGCTTTTTGGAGAATATCACCTCGCCTGAGGGCGTCAATATCGGTATGCGCAACATCAGCCTTTCCACCTGCGGCCTTGTGCCCAAGATCGACCAGCTGGCGGAGAAAAAACTGCAGCTCACCCTTTCCATCTCGCTGCACGCACCCACCAACCAGATCCGCAGCAGTATGATGCCGGTCAACGATGCCTACCCGGTGGAGCAGCTGATCCAGACCGTGCGCCGGTATCAGGAGACCACCGGCCGCCGGGTCAGCTTTGAATATTCCATGGTGCGCGGTGTCAATGATTCTGATGTCTGCGCAAAGCAGCTGGCAGACCTGATCCGGGGCATGGGTGCGCATGTAAATCTGATCCCCATCAACCCAGTGGACGGCAGTCCGTACTCCGCTACGGATGCAGCCAATGTGCGCCGGTTCCAGCAAAAGCTTGAAAGTCTTGGCGTAAACGCTACGGTGCGCCGCCGCCTTGGCAGTGAGATCAGTGCCGCCTGCGGCCAGTTGCGCCGCGACGAAATGAACGGCAAGGCATAAATAGAGGGAGAAACCTATGAAACTTGCAGGAAAAACGGACGTGGGGCGCGTCCGGCAGGACAATCAGGATGATTACCGTGCCGGGGAACTGCCCGGCGATGCAGCATGGGCGCTGGTATGCGATGGCATGGGCGGCGCACGCGGCGGGCGGGAAGCCTCGCAGTGTGCGTGCAGCGTCATCGAGCGCTGCTTTCAGGAGCAGTACAACCAGTGCATCCCCGGCGAAGAGGAGACTTTTCTGAAAAAGGCGCTGCTCAGTGCCAACCGCTATGTGTTCCAGAAGGCACTGCGGGAGGAGTCTCTGGCCGGTATGGGCACCACCGCCGTCTGCGCTCTGGTGCGCGGCGGCAAGGCCTATCTGAGCCACGCGGGCGATTCCCGCGCCTACCTGTACCGGGACGGTAAGCTGGCGCAGCTGACCCACGACCACTCCTATGTGCAGGAGCTTGTGGATTGCGGCACCATCACGCAGGAGCAGGCAGAGCATCACCCGCAGAAAAACATCATCACCCGGGCGCTGGGCGTGGATTACCGCCTGGACCCGGAGTTCACCAGTGTGGCTGTGCATCCGGGCGACATTCTGCTGCTGTGCTCCGACGGCCTGACCAACGCGGTACCCCGGCCTCAGCTGGAACAGCTGCTGCGTACTGGCAGCTTCTACGACCTGCCGGATCTGCTGATCCGGGCAGCCAACGAGAACGGCGGCAAGGACAACATCACGGCCTTGCTGCTGGGCGTGGAGCCGCTGGAGGTGCACCATGGATAACCTGATCGGCAAAAAGCTGGATGGGCTGTATGAAGTCAAGGAACTCATCGGCTCCGGCGGCATGGCCAACGTGTACAAGGCGGTTATGCTGGGCCGCAACGGCCCGGTGCCCGCCGGTACTGTGGTGGCGGTGAAGGTGCTCCGGCAGGAGTACACCCACGACCCGGAGCTTGTGCGCCGGTTCAAGAACGAATCCAAGGCCATTTCGCTGCTCAACCACCCCAACATCGTCAAGGTATACGACGTTTCGGTCAACGACCAGCTGCAGTATATCGTTATGGAATACGTGGACGGTATGACCCTGCGGGAATACCTCAACGAGCGGGGCGGCAAACTCACCAGCCGGGAGACCGTGCACTTTATTTCCCAGATCCTCAAGGCGCTGGAGCACGCCCACGCCAACGGTGTGGTGCACCGGGACATCAAGCCCCAGAACATCATGCTGCTGGACAACGGCCA
>OHGQ01000762.1_pt1 | contig 11544 bp, 7 predicted proteins | sample 1567811 | NCBI WGS metagenome assembly OHGQ01 (sample SAMEA3879576, study PRJEB24766) | human gut metagenome | biome: human-associated habitat; feature: feces | place: USA | collected 1985/1987 | reverse complement strand
CGTCGCTCCTACGATACCGGGGGAGCATCTGACAGCGAAGACAGCGAGGAAACGCAGCCTTCCACTGTGCTGTCGCTGGACGCTGTGCCGGAAGATGATGTAAAGGCATCCGCATGGCTGGAGTCCCCGGAAAAGATGGAAGAAGACATCATCACCGGCTTGCTCGAACAGGAATTTATCCGCAGCCTGACTAAGCCGCAGCTTGATGTGTACATGAATTGTATGCGCGGCAACATGAGTATGCTGTCGTATGCCAAGCAGAACGGCCTTTCGTTTTCCACTGTCAAAGACACGCGGGATGCGATCAGAAAAAAATTCAAAAAAATTTTTTGAGAGACCCGCTAATTCGCTCAAAAAATGTCCGTTGTAAAGTGAAGGGGTCAATCAAGACCGGCTTCACAGTACCTTGAAAACAGAATATCCAGTGCTGCGGATCTTTCCTCTTTTCTCGAAGCGACTTGCCTTCTGCCGCCAAGACCTTCCTCACGGAAGCGAGCGATCAACAGAGAGGCTAAACTGCCGTGTGGTGCGGCTGTTCGCCATGATGGAGAAGTTGGGTATAATGATACTTCCGTCCCCGGATTGCCGGGGGCGGCTCGGAGCGTTCCTCGGAGGGGTGAGAGTCCCATGATACCGATTAACCGTTGGTAGTCCGTAGCATTCCCGGAGCCGCAAGGCTCTTCCGGCAGGGGTGCGAGCTGCAAATATGCCGGAACACGAAACAAACCAATTAGCTACATTCAGCATACAAGTTTTCAGGATGAAAACTATGTGGCGGAGTGTCCCTAAGCAGCGCTCCGCCATATCCTTTTGTCCTGAATACAATTCACATCATCAGGGAGGTGTTTGTAATATGATGAGCGTAGAAACCATGAGAAGCGTCAACCCGAAGACCGTTGACCGGAGCACGCTTGTCCAGCGCGACAGCATCCGGCTTGAGCCTACGGAAGCGCAGAATAACCGGCTGCGGGATTTTATCCGACAGATCAGAAACCCGTATTGCTATCTGGACGGGAAGACCGTCGTGAAGATCAGCTTCTCGAAGACAGACACCACCTTGGAGGACTGTCTGGAACATTATCTGAGAGGACTTTGATTATGAACAAACTGAATCTTTTCGCCCGGTTCTATGGACAAGCGATTGAGCCTGTGATACAATGAAGTCAGGTCAAAAAAGAATACATGGACTAAGCCGCTGCCCTTGAGGGTCATGTGGCTTTATCGTGTTTTCCTCATACAAGAAGCAGAAGCCTTCGTCTTTCTGATTTGATGTATCACACCAAACAGAAAACGGAGGTTATTTTTATGCCCGGAAAAGTTTACCGGACGGCGATTTACTGCCGCCTGTCCCGTGAAGACGGGGACAAAGTTGAAAGCAACTCCATTGCAAGCCAAAGAGCCATCTGCGAGGACTATATCGCACGGCATGGCGATCTGGAAATGGTCTGCGAGCCGTTCATTGACGATGGTTACAGCGGCGTTTCCTTTAACCGCCCGAACTTCAAGAAGCTCGAAGAAGCGATCCGCAAGGGTGCGATTGACTGTATCGTAGTCAAAGACCTCAGCCGCTTTTCGAGAAACTACATCGACGGTGGCCGCTATCTGGAAAAGATTTTCCCTCAGCTCGGCATCCGCTTTATCGCGGTCAACGACGCTTACGACAGCCTGACCGGCGATCCGCAGTCGGATTCCTTTGTTATCCCGTTCAAAAACCTCATCAACGACTCCTACTGCAAGGATATTTCCATGAAAATCCGATCCAGCTTGGAGGTCAAGCAAAAGAACGGGGAGTTCGTCGGGGCATTCGCTCCCTATGGCTACAAGAAATCGCCGGATAACAAAAACCAGCTTATCGTCGATGAGGCCGTCAGCGAGTATGTGCAGATGATCTTTGCCATGTACAAGGACGGCTTCTCCATCGGTCGCATTGCCGCAAGGCTGAATCAGATGGGTGTGCTTTCCCCTATGGAGTATAAGCACTCGGCGGGAGTGAAGTTCGATACCGTCTTCAAAACCGGCGACACAGCGAAGTGGACTTACAAGGCTGTCCAGCGCATCCTCACCAATGAGGTCTATATCGGTGTCCTTGCCCAAGGCAAGCGCGGTACGCCAAACTACAAGGTGCGCGTTGTGCAGCCGAAAGACGAAACCGAGTGGGTCAAGGTCGAGGGGGCGCATGAAGCGCTTGTTTCCTATGAAGACTTCATGGCCGTCAAGACCATGATGAAGCGGGATATGCGCTGCTCGCCTGATCAGGACGAGGCGCACCTGTTTTCCGGCTTCCTGTTCTGCGGAGACTGCCAGCAGTCTATGACACGCAAGACCGTCCCGTCGAAGACAAAAAAATACATCTATTATGTCTGCTCGACGAACAAACATAGCCGGACCTGCAGCCCGCACAGCATCAGCGCAAAAGAGGTTGAGGAAAAGGTGTTCCGCGCCATCCATGACCAGATCGAGCTTGTGGTCAATCTGGAAAAAGCGCTTGAGATGATTGAGAGGCTTCCTTGCCAGAATCGCAAAGCGTTTAACTATGAGGCACAGATTGCGAAGCTCGAAGAAGAGATTGAGCGGTATCAGAAGCTCAAGCTCCGGCTGTATGAAGACCTCTCAGATGGGATCATCGACAAGTCGGAATACTTTGAGTTCCGCAACAGCTACACCAAAATCATTGAGCAAAAGCAGGAAGCCCTTCTCCGCGTGAAGAAAGAAATGAAGCAGTCGGTCACAACCGGGGCTACGGAACGGAATTGGGTAACGCTTTTCAAACAGTATGAAAACATTGAAGAACTGAACCGCCGCGTCCTTATGGCGCTGGTTGACCGCATCATGATTTATGAGGATCACGCGATAGAGATTGTCTTCAAGTATAAAGACGAGTATCAGCAGACACTTGAATATGTTCTCGGCTATGCCGATGAACTTGCCATTGCAGGATAAAGGAGGGATGAGCACATGGCACGAAAAAGCAGAAAAAACGCAGCCGCAGAGCCGGTTTGCGAAGCAGCACCGCTGCAAATCTTCCCGACAGCCATTTATGCCCGTCTCTCCGTGGAGAATAGCGGAAAATCTGAGAAGGTGGATGTCATCACCAATCAGATCGAGATATGCAAGTCCTATATCGCAGGGTGTCCTTATCTTGATCTCGTCGATGTTTATGTGGATAACGGACGGACGGGGACGGTTTTCGATAGGCCGGAGTTCAACCGGCTGATGACCGACATCAAGAGCGGCAGGATCAAATGCCTTGTTGTCCGCGATCTCAGCCGTTTTGGCCGTGACTACATAGAAACCGGAACCTATCTTGAGCGCATTTTCCCGCAGATCGGCTTGCGGTTTATTGCCATCAAGGAACACTACGACAACTTCGATACAGACGGCTCAAATGAGAGTCTGATGATCCCGCTGCAAAACATGATCAACGCCCTGTACTCGAAGGATATTTCCCGGAAAGTCTCCACCGCTTTGAAAGCACAGATGGAGCAAGGGACCTTCCAGAAGCGCAATCTTCCGTATGGCTACCGGTGGAATGAAGACCATACAAACATGGTCATTGACGAAGAAACAGCGCAGTATGTGCGGCTCATGTTCCAGTGGAAAATCGAGGGCTGGTCGATCCCGACGATCCTTAACGAGCTTGACCGGCTGGGTGCGCCAAATACGGAGTTGCGGAAACGCCAGAACGGAACCCGCAAAGGCGACGGCTGCTCCTGCAAAGGCTGGTACAGTTCCACGCTGTACGGCATCCTGAGCAATCCGCATTATGTGGGTGATACCGTTCTTGGCCGCTCCATGAAGGCGATCTACAAGGGCATCAAATCCCATAATGTCAAGGACAAGGATAAGTGGATTGTGTTCCCGAACACGCACGAAGCGCTTATTTCCCGTGAAGACTTCCAGAAGGTGCAGGACATCCTCCAAGCGGCTTCTGAGGCTCGCCAGACGAGTATGCAGAAAACCGAGGAAATCCGGGCAACGCTCATAAACCTCTTCGAGGGAAAAATCGTCTGTGCTGACTGCGGGAAGAAGATGTACTTCCACCGCAAACGGATCGACAAGGACAAGCGGAAGCGCTGGTATGCCTACTATGAATGCAGTACCTCAGTAGGTCGGCGCTATGAGCATTGTACCTCCCATTATACGAGGCAGGACACGCTCGAAGCGAATGTGCTTGCAGCAATCCAGCTCCAAGTTGAAGCAGCGCTTGACTATGACAAGCTGCTGGATAAGCTCAGGGGCAGCGAGGGCGAGAAGAATATCCGTGATCAACAGAACGCCCTCATTACAAGCCTGAATCTGAGGCTCAACGGCGTTTCTAATAAGCGTACACGCCTTTATGAGGACTACGCCGAGGGGCTTCTGGATGAAGCGGAATACTCCTTTGCCAAGAAGAGCTATGACGAACAATACGCTGACCTATCCCGCCGTTTAGATGAGGCAGTACAGCGCCGGAGCAAGTTTGACGAAGCCATGTCGGTCGATAACAAGTGGATTACCTTGATGAAATCCGTCAGCACAGCAACGCAGCTCTCTCAGGATTTAGTAGACGAGTCTGTTGAATTGGTCAAAGTCCATGAGGGCGGCGCTGTGGAGCTGGTCATGAAGTATGGTGACATCTATGAGCTGACCATTCAGAGTATCAAAGAAGTACAGGAGGCGATGTAAATGAACAAAGACTACACAATCGGCATCTACATCCGCCTCTCTATGGCTGATGAGGATACCGGCAGCGGGAACAAGGCAGAGAGTGACAGTATCGGCAACCAGCGTATGCTCATCAACCGCTACCTTGACAACCATCCGACACTTTCAAAATATCCGAGGCTTGAGTTCGCGGATGACGGCTATACCGGGACAAATTTTCATCGTCCTCAGTTCGCGGCAATGATGGAGAAAGTCCGGCACGGGGAAATCAACCTGATCTGCGTCAAAGATTTTTCCCGCTTTTCTCGTGATTACATCGAGACGGGCAATTATCTCGAATGCACCTTCCCGTTCATGGGCGTTCGCTTTATCTCCATCAATGACGGCTATGACAGCGACGATTATAAGGGAACAACCGGCGGCCTTGAGGTTGTCATGCGCAGCATCATCTATGCCGCATACAGCAAAGACCTTTCGGTCAAAACGACAACGGCCAAAATCCAGATGATGAAGCAGGGCAAGTATGTGGGCGGGTATGCTCCTTACGGCTATGTGCTTCATCCCGAAATCCGCAACAAGCTCAAGCTTGACCCGGAGGCCGCAGAGGTCGTGCGCAGGGTCTTCGACGAAGCCCTTAAAGGACGGAATACCTCTCAGATTGCCCTTAGTCTGAACGATGATAACATCCCGACACCGGGGCAATATTTCAAAGGCAAACATCCTGACAAGAAGAAGTATAGCCGCATGAGCGAAAAGATAAGCTGGACAGCCTCTATGGTCTACAAGATTCTGACGAGCTATGTTTACACAGGTGCAACGGTCGGCCACAAACGAAAATCCGGCGGCGTAGGTTCTCGGAAAACTATTTCTCAAAAGAAAGAGGACTGGATCATCGTCGAAGGGATGCACGAAGCGATTGTCAGCAAGGAAGAGTTTGATCTGGCTCAGGCAGTCATCCGGGGCGGCGAGAAGAATCCCAAAAGGAATCTGCGCTATTATCCCCTCAAAGGTCTTGTGTGCTGCGGCAACTGCAAACGCGCCCTTACCCGGCGAAAGCTCCGAAATGAGGGCGGATATTTCTATCAGTGTACCCACTCAACGCATGACCGCGATACGGATTGCCCGGTTGGTGAAAGATACAGCGAGGCATGGATTGAGGACACTGCTTACAAAGCGATTGGGCAAATGCTCACACTGGTCGAAAAGAAAGCTGTCAAAGAACATGAGATCAGCAAGCGCAGGAAATCTGCCATCACAGAATGCGCGGACACAATCCGCGATTTGCAGAAACAGTCCGAACAACTCAAGGCAGTGAAGCTCCGGCTGTATGAGAAATACACTTCCGGCAGCATCACAAAGGCTGAATACCTCAAGCGGAAAGCAGAGACGGATGCGAAGATGTCTGAGAATGAAGAAGCAATCCGGCAAGGCCATGAGCGGATGCAAGAGCTTGACTCTGAACATCCTTGCTCCGATGAGAGGCTTGATACGGTGCTCGGCGAATACCAGAAAGGCGCAGGGCTTACATACGAGCTTGCACATGCCCTGATCTCCGCTATCTATGTTCATAGGCATGACAGCATCGAAATCGTCTGGAAGTTCAAAGACATCTTTGAGGATGCAGAAATCTAATAGGCTGAATGTTACAAGCCGTTCACGGGTGGTCTTCCACCTATGAACGGCTTGTAAAATCTCAAAAATTTTTTAGTTCCTACTTGACACAAGAAGACCTGTCCCGCCTCGGACGCAACAGCATTGATACCGGCTATTATATCGAGCAGTATTTTCCCCAGCACAAGGTACGCTTTATCGCCGTAAACGATCAATATGATTCTGCGAACCCAGATAATGTCCATGCGGGAATTATCTTGCCCCTAAAGAACATGATTAACGAAGCCTACGCGCTGGACATCGGACGAAAAATCAAGGCGCAGCAGCGTCAGGCTATGAAGGACGGAAAGTTTGTCGGTTCGCAGCCGCCCTATGGGTATCTGAAATCATCGACTGACTGCCACCAACTCATTGTTGACCCGGTAACAGCACCGATTGTCCGGCAAATGTTTGCATGGATAAAGGAGGGCGCAGGGCTGAATACCATAGCGGTTCGATTGAATGATGCAAAGATACCATCACCCGGATATTACAAAAAGAGTATCGGGCTGATTAACAATGACCATCAGGCGGGAAGCGGTATCTGGCAGACATGGACAGTTGGAAAGATTCTTCGCTGTGAAACCTATACCGGCGATATGGTCCAGGGTCACTCCAAAACCGTTGATCACCGGCAAATACAGGCAGGAGCAGAAAATTGGATCACTGCGCGCAATACCCATGAGGCAATCGTGTCCCGCGAATTGTTTGACGAGGTTCAGGAAATCCTGCGCAGAGCAGCGGAAACCGCAAAAAATCGTGTGGTCGATCCCTATACGCCCAACCCACTTAAAGGGAAAATATTCTGCGCTAACTGTGGAAGATCTCTGCACCGCCAAAGAGATAAACGAAAGATTCCGTCTGGCATTTATTCTTATCATTGCCTAACCCACAGCCGAGCCTCTGCCACACTTTGCCCCGGTGTTACGGTTCAGGAAGAAGTTGTGTTGGAGTCGATTTTGCAAACAATTCAACAGGAAATGCAATCAGAATTGGAGAACACGGAGATTTCGGAAACGCCCATAGCAGATGTGGATTCTTTTTCTCAGGAAAAAGCAGAACACGAGCAGAGCATCGCGGCTGCCCGAAGCCGTATTCGCAGGCTCTATGAGGATTTGGTGAGCGGCATGATTGATACGGCAGAGTACCACCAGTTCAAAACGCAGTATGAGGCGTGTATTTCCAAGCATGAGGCGCAGATAACGGAACTCGATACACGGCAGAAATCCGCCGAGCGAGCCAAAAAACGCAGAAAGCAGTTATCCCAAGATGCCGCCGCACTGGAGCAGTCCTCTAAACTGACCCAAGATCTGATTGACCGACTGGTGGAGCGGGTTGAGGTAACGCCGGAGAAGGTCGTTCATGTTCAGCTTCGCATTCAGGAGGACAGTCATGACGAAGTATAAAATTGCGCTGTATATCCGACTCTCTCTGGAGGACAGTAAGTATGATAGTCTGAGCATCGAAAATCAGAGGATGATCTTAAACGAATACGCCCTCTCCATGCCAGAGGCCGTAAACGCGGAGCTGCGGGAGTTCGTAGACAATGGCTACAGCGGAACAAATTTTGAACGTCCTGCCATACAGGAACTTCTGGAACTGGTGCGGGCCAACAAGGTGGACTGCATCATTGTCAAAGATTTCTCCCGCTTTGGACGGAACAGTCTGGAAACCGGCTACTTTATGGAACGAGTATTTCCTCTGTTTCACACTCGGTTCATCTCCGTAAGCGATGATTATGATTCCACCCGCTACAAGGGCGACACCGGCGGCATGGACGTGGCGTTCAAGTACCTCATCAGCGAGTATTACAGCCGCGATATGTCCATCAAGACCAAGAGTGCCAAGTACGCCAAGATGCAGCGCGGCGAGTATCAGAGCAAAATCTGTCCCTACGGCTACCGCAAAAGCGCCGATCGCAGAATGGAACCCGACCCGGATGCCGCAGCCATTGTACAGCTCATTTTCAGCCTCTCCGCAGGTGGCATGAACGCCGCTGCCATCACGCGGGAACTGTTCCGCAGGAACATCCCCACTCCCGGCCAGTACAAAGCGGCGCACGGCAATCACACCCACGATATTTCCCGCTGTCACGGGATTTGGAGTGCGTCCACCATTCTCCGCATTTTGGAGGACGAACGCTACACCGGCGTGTATGTGATCGGCAAGCGGGCAGTTCTCGAAGTAGGCGGCACCAGAAGCCGCCTGAAGGACAGAGAATCATGGTACATCATCCCCAACCATCACCCGGCCATCGTCGAGAAATCTGTGTTTGATACCGTGCAGGCCAGCCAGCTCCGCTTTTCCCAGCCAAACAAGAAAAAGCGGGACTACCCGCTGAAAGGCAAAGCCTTCTGCGGCTGCTGCGGTCATGCACTATCCCGCACCATGCAGAAAACCTCATACTATCACTGCCGCCATTCCGAGGCGGACGTAGAAAGCCGCTGCCACAAGATGCGCCTGAACGCCGCAGAGCTGGAACAGGCGGTATTCCTGACGCTGAAAAAGCAGATGGAGGCCGCCGCACCGCTTGCCCCGGACGGTTCGCTCCGGGTGGATGCCTCCGTACCGGAACGCGCCGAATATGAGCAGCAGATCGAGACGCTGCAAGACGGCAAGCGCGCCTTGTATGAACGCTATCTCATGGGCGAGATCGACCTGAACACCTACAAGGCGGAAAAGGCTGCGTGTGACGAGCTGCTTTTGAAAACGAAAAATGCCTATGCCGCAGTATTGGCACAGGCGAAGCAGAAGCAGGACGAACAGGCGCGGCAGGACAGCCGAAAGGAAGCGTCCAAGGCGATTTTTGATGCGGACGCACTGACCACCGAGCTGGCCGAGATGCTGATCGACCGGGTACTGGTGTACCCTGACAAGCGCATTGAGATCGCATATAAAATCCAAGACATTTTCGATTGAGGTGGCAGACATGAAAATCGCTTTCTATTGCAGAGTGGACGGACAGGGCTTCGGCTTTGTCCTACCCGAAGAAGCTGACAAGCTCCGCGAGTTTTTCGCCGCGCATCAGGATAAGCCTGCGCTTGAAAATCCATCAAGCGCAAGCTAAAAATTTTTGTCGTGTGCTTGACATACGGGTGACGCAAGTCGTGAATTCTGGGGCCTTTTCCTTTGCCGCCATAAGATATTCCTGCACAGTAAAGCGTCTGTCGCCACGCATAGAGAATGGTACCGGAAGCGTAGTGTCCGCCACATGGCGTTTGAAAAAATGCTGCCTCGTCTTTTCTGTGTTTGCCAACATTTGAAACATACTGGAAGCAGCGGAATGTTAACGACTCGGACATTGGAACCAGACGTTCCTTGCCAAACTTACTGTTTCGTATATACAGGATACCTTGATCCAAATCGACATCTGCCATAACAAGATTCAATGCCTCTGAAATCCGCAGACCGCAGCCATAAAGCATTCGGAACAGCAAACTCATCACATAAACGCGCTGCGGAGAAATCGGCGTGTATGGAAGTCCATCTGCGGCTGCAAATAAGCGTACAATCTCACTATGGCTAAAAATATATGGTACAAAGCTGGATTGAACCCTTCGGATATCCCTGTCAACATATGCGTCTATGCCAGCTTTCTCTAAGTACTGCATGAATCGCCGGATTTCTGTGGCACGGTAATAATGGTTGCGAGGAGTTTCATTGATATCCTTTTCATTCCAGCACTCAACCGCGCTTTTGGAGGCATAATCCAATGGTTCCCCGTTTGCAAGACACATTCGCAGAAAACGGAGCAGCATACCCATCGGTTTCTGAATCTGGACTCCAATAGTTTCCTTTTCAACTAAGTATTCATAGCACATTTCAGATAAAATATTTTGAAATCCGACCTTTTCATAAAACTCGACCTGACCAATCATAGCAGCACCTCCACATCCAATGCACAGCCCCGAAGATGATGCGTATCGACCTGCAAATACTTCTTTACCGTATCGGTTGAGGTATGCCCCAAGATGTTTGCAATGGTTGAAATGGGAATGTTTTCTTCCATGAGTCTCGTTGCCAAGGTGTGCCGCAGTGAATGCATACCATGCTTGCGCTTGGATAGATCAATTTTTGCCATCCGCGCATAACGTACAATGATACCGCAAAGAGAGGACGTATCTGAAAATGCCATGATTGGTGTCCGTCCTGTCAAGAAAACATTTTGTATCGTAGTTTTAGGCCGTCCATATTTTAAGTAATCAATGATTGCCCAACCAACATCATCCGGTAGTGGTAAATCGACACGCTTTTGCGTTTTAGACTGTATAAAAGACAGCCTGCTGTTCTCCCAATCTATATCTCCAAGACACAACGCACGGATATCTCCGACTCGAAGTCCAAGTTTTGTTACAAGCAGCAAAATTGCGTAATCTCTTTTTCCCATAGGATTTGCCCGGTCCACCGCAGATAGCAGTTGATCTACATCTTCATGTTCCCATACGGATGGCAGCGGATTCTTCCGCAAAGATCGTTTCGCTGGAATATTGCGGGAATAATCTTCACTTACATATCCATTGTGAAACAAGAACTGCAAGAAAAGGCTTACCGTGCGTCTGTGGTGTTCTACCGCATCATCGCTCAATGTAATAATAGTGCCTAAGAACCCAATTACCGTTTTGTGAGAAATTTCAGATATAGCAATTTTGTTTGAGTGCAAGTAGTTGAAAAATTTGCGCAGATCTGCTTGCCGCCTAGTAGCCTCAGAGGTACCCTTCCCCCGACAGTCATCACCAAATTCGTTACTGAGGTTCTGGAACTCTGTAGTAAGTTGGAGGTTTCCCCTTAACCGTCTGGCGCGGAAAAACGCGCCATGCGTATTAAAGTCATTCAGCAGCGTAATTGTTCTCCATGCGTACTGTGTGGTGCATGGCAACTCATGAACAAGTCGGCCATCAAATTCAACAGGATAACACTTTTCAAGGAACTTCTTCCCCACACTGGAAGAATAGCATTCAATTCCTTGTGCTGCCCCAAATATGAGCAGCCGCTTTATTACTGTCCGAAAATTTGTAAGCCGGGATTCACTATATCCGGCTGCAGCCAATGCCCGATCAAAGGCAACCGTCAATTCCTGTATTGATTTTTTACCGTCCATAAAGATGCCTCCTAAAATATTATGCAAAGAATGCAAGCTAATTTTATCGGCTATTACTTATTTTGAACAGCTTACTTTTCATTTCGTCGGGATAACGATAAGCGCGATTATGAAAAGCTTTTCATAACCGCGCTTGGCGATATGACAAGGAC
>OHGQ01000753.1_pt1 | contig 11685 bp, 6 predicted proteins | sample 1567811 | NCBI WGS metagenome assembly OHGQ01 (sample SAMEA3879576, study PRJEB24766) | human gut metagenome | biome: human-associated habitat; feature: feces | place: USA | collected 1985/1987 | reverse complement strand
GAGAAAGCAATTGTATCATGGGTAAATAATACAGAACCTCCCTTAGCAGCAAAGTCAATAATATTACTTAATGCTCCGTTATCATCGGATATATCTTGCTTACCATAGGTGTCAGCAAAACCGATTACAACCATTGAATAATTTCCACCATAATTTTTTCCATTAACAGTTCCGCCTTTTTTAAGGAAATTTTTGTCTTTATCGTAATCTTCTACAGCCGTATACTTATTACTTCCTGTATATAATTGTTCAAATTCATCGGAATAAATTGTTTCAACAACTATTTCATAGTTAATTATCTTAGCAGCTTTATCCAAATGTGAGAGAAAACTACCATCCTTGGAAAGATCCATTGTAATCGTTCCACCTGATGGAAGAATCTGAAGAACCCTTGCAGTCTTACTTTCGCCTCGGATTATAGTATAATCATCATATACAGCTCTGTTAATAACATTATTACCGGAAATTTCATTAACCTGGACTCTCCACGAGAACATTCCGTTGAAGTTAGCTGCAATAGGTGTAGCAAACTGCACACTCTGGTTCTTGCTTTCAGCCTTAATTGTAGTACTGTATAATACTTCATTATTATCATCGGTTGTGGCTTTATCATTAAATTTACCGTCTGTATTCTTATCATATATAAGTGTTACTCTGTAAGTGTTACCCGGTGTTGCCCTGAATGTAGTATTAAATCTTAATTTCTCAGGTTTGTCTACAACGCTTGTCTCTTTAACAAGGCTCTCACTGTCGTATTCAATTACAGGACATTTAGTCCATGTAATACCTTCCAAATACTCACTTGTACATGATTTGATTTCAAGTTTCTCACTCTTCATAGCCTTCATAAGGTCAGAAAAGATTGTAAGTACTGACATAGTCTCATCTGATGACTGATAAGAATTAACAAATTTGTACAAATTAGATGTAGGATATACAAATCCACCTTTTTTGTTGTAATACTCATCTTTAATACAGTTGTAGACATCATCCGCCATTATTACAGGATTACCGTAATCTATGAATTCACGGATTTCTTTCATCTTCTTCTCGGTGAAATCATTGCATGAATACCTTGCATTGCCAAGTTCTTCATCATATTGTGTAGGATATGTTACAGGTCCTCCAATTTCACTTCTTAATTTCTTAACTGTATATACAGCTTTATTTCCTGATGTCTTATATGTATTATATATAAGAGGTGTCCAGAGATTCTCAACGTTAATATCAAAAAGTACCCTTGAACCTTCTTTCAGACCGGTAGTCTTAGGTTCAGAATACAATGCATAACCTTTATTTGTCGCATCCACCTTCTCATAATCAGAAGGAAGATAACCTAAAAGTGCCTGCTCAGTCTTAATTAAATCACCAAATGCAAGATATACATATCCATCCAGCTTCCTGTCATTGTAAGTGACGAATCTGTTTGAAAGAGATGAATCCTTATATACAGAACTGTAACGGATGGTACCGTTAAGGTCTGCAAGTTTGTTTTCGCTATCCCCATCCACTATTCTTGAATTCATCATGCCTGATCTGTCACCAATATAGATAATATCGTATTCCGATATAAGATCTTCATTCATACCGTTAAATTGAAGACTCGTCATACACTTAAATTCAATCTTCTTATCTGCAATTCCATTATAAGCTGCTACAGTACCGTCAGTTCTTGTATAACTTCTTATATGCAAAGCCCTTGCAAGTTCCATAATACGGTCAACCGTTGTCTGGTTGTTTGTATCCGAATAAAGGAAATCCTGACATGGTTCAATTTCAAGAACTTTAATTACTTCATCGCTATTTTCATCAACACCAAGGAGGTATCTTAATATATCTGTAACGTAATAGTTATTACCACTTATAATTTCCCTTTCCTTGGCAGTTCCGTTATCAGTAAGCATACCAACATTCGTCTTACCTATTGAGAAAATGGAATCATTACCGTTATTGCTGGTCTTATATACATAGTTAAAGGTAAATTCACCGCTCTCGGTACATTTCATGTCAAAGAAAGGTACACTGGTGTTACCCCAGTCTGTATAATTCTCGCCGTTATATTGATATGCACCTGTTACAAGTCCATAGGAGTTAGTATATTCTTCTGTATCGCTTTTCTTAGTAGTAAGTGCATCAAGTACATCTTTATAATAAGTGCTGACACCGTTATAAGCAGCCCCTTCCTCATTAGAGGTCTTCATTATAAGATTGACAAGTTTATGGATATTGGCATCCTTACTCTTAGGATTACCATAATTTACAACTACAGGTATAGGTGTATCCCCTGTATAAGAATTACCTTTATAGATAAATTCCATAAGCTTGAGAACCATATTCCATTTCATATCGCTGATTTCAAGTTTGCCCGCATCGTTCTTGCAGTCATACCAGATATTACCGGCATTCTCAGATTTATATTCATTACCATCGGCATCATAAGCGCCTGTAGGAGTGCTACCTGTATCTGTAAGGTCTTTTACAGATGTAGAATTATTAACATAAAAATTATTAAAGTTAATTACTTCTTTGTCCTCAAGGAAACTTGATATATATATAAATGATACACCTTCAAGGTCTTCTTCCTTAAGTTCTCCTGCTACAACAGTCCTGACTTCCATATTCTCACTGAAATATGAAAATGCCGAAGGATTAGAATATCCGTCAAGGAACTCTTCAAGGAAGAAATTAGGATAATTAACCGTATATTCTTTAGTCATCTTGTTATAGGAAATGGTATAAGGATGATGGAATGATGCTGTACCCTGAACAGTTACGGTTGTGATATTACCATTCTCTTTCTTATTATATAAAAACTGATTGTATATTTCCGCTTTGTGTTTTTCCAATGTCTCTCTTACTTTAGAAGATCCTGTAAGCATATTAAATACACTTGCATTCTTATATGGTACAATCTCAAGAATTACAAGTTTTTCATTAGCAGCCATAAGCCTGTCAAGTATTGGCTTCTTGTTATCAATGAATATTGGCTTCTCACCATTATCATTAATAACGGCAGCATTGGTATTTGTGTTGCTCTTCAGAATAACTCCCGTAATTATTGCGGCTACAAGCACAGCTACGGAAATAACTATTCCAAATGTCCTTTTTTTTGTTTTCATCTGCATCAACCTCACTAAAACTTAACTTTAATCCTGTTACTTCTCTACGTGTACAAGTCGTGAACCCTTTGAGCCTATTTGGTATAATTCACCATTAACTTCAAGGCTTTGAATTTTATTTCTTAAGGTAATTGTCTTATTCTCAAATCTTGACGTATCGTTATGTGTTACTTTGATATATACATCAAGCATGACGGGCTGTGTTATAACTTCACTATCGGCTACTTCAGTCTTACATTTATCACTGATATTTACTGTAATTTCTTCAATATTGTTGGAATATCTGTATCCCGGCTTATCTTCTTCGGTAATATAACCTGTGTCAGCTTTATCAAAGACGTATATTCCGGTTCCATCCCTCAATATGTATCTTGACGATCCTTTAACGGATGTAAATAGTTTCTTTCCTTCTTTAGTTTTTTCATAAGAACCTGTATATACTTCAAGCTTTTTATTTTTACTGTCCGATGTAATAGATAAGAATGTTGCCTCCTGAAGAGCATCCGTTATTACATTAGATGTCTCCTGAAGCTCATTCTGAAGGTTAATAGTATTGCTCTGGGTCTTATAAAATCTTGACCCTTGGGATATAAATGCAATAACTATTGTTATGACAACAGAACTTACCGCCAGTGCTACAAGAACCTCTGTGAGGGTAAAACCTTTATCATTATGTTTTTTACCTTTTTTTAATTTCATAGTCATGTGCCTCATATCTGTGAATGTTTACCGGTTACAAAATAGAGTCTTACGCCCCTGGACTTCTCCTTATAATATGCAGTGAAGTCGCAATAAGAACTATCGGTAACATCTATTTCTGAACCGTTTGAAAAATATACCTTTGATACATTTCCTGTGAGGGAATTAAATGCAACACTTACCTCTTTAATGGTATTATCCAGTCTGATTTCATTACCTTTATCATCAATAATCTTGAACTTAACATTCTTAGGAAGTGTTTTGCTATCCATTTTAGCTTTGTCGGATTCTTTTTCCGCTTTCTTAACATAGCTGACTTCTGTTCCGTCATCGCCTACAGAAATTGTCATATTCCACTCATAAGCGGAAACAGTCTTAGCTTTTTCCCTTGCCAGAGAGAGGTAATCATCAACTATACTTGCTGCTTTATTAACATTACTTTTATTAACGGTTCTGTATGTAATCGAAATAATTCCCGTAAGTACTGCCATAATTGCAACTACAACCAAAAGTTCCAGTAATGAAAAACCTTTGTTATTATGTTGTCCGGTTCTGTTAGTTATAATCGACATTCTCATTCTTTCTCCATTCGCTGAAATTAAGAAGCTGATTCATTTCGACTTCATCAAGTTTATTAGTATCACTTGTTTCCTGGAAAGCATTAAAATACTCTGCTACATCTTTATATACATCAAGGGTAAGTTCTGCCCTGTTGTTTGTTCCTGTTGTTACTGTTGCTGAACCTTTAACAGTTATCTTGCCGTCAGTGATTATAAGACCTTCAAAATTACTATTAACAACAATATCAACACCATATCCAAGGATAACACCGTTAGTCACGCCATTAGGAATTGTATAAGAGCCTGACTGCCCTTCTGCTTTTGAGGTAATTACCGCTGCAATCGTACCATTTTCATTATGTATGATGTTTTTTTCAAGGGTGTCAAGTTTTTTCTTATTAACTGTTCTTTCATAAGGTGTCAAAAGAACAGGATTATTGCTTGTATCAAATTCTATTTTGTGTATAGAACCATCAATAGTCACATCCTTAGGGAAAGCGGTATAATCCACAGTATCATCAAGAGCAAGGAATGACTTGATTAATTTATATTTATTAGCAGCATTAGTGCTGGAATTCAAAACGGATGAATACTCCATATTAGTTCCCAAGATACTTGTTGAAGAATATCCATCAACCTTTGTTACCTGTAAAAGAGTGCCGCTTGTATATACTGTTGCGCCTGACGCAATCTTTATTTCAGTATTCTTGTCAAAGAATCTTGCAAGACCCATCTCAATTGTGGATTTAATTGCATCCTTTTCTATGATATCATCATTTTCGTATGAAGTATCTTTTGAATTAAATAAACTTTCAAGGTATTTATCCTGTACAATACATTTTACATACTCATTCTGTGCCTCATTGCTTACAAAATCAAGATAATAATATGTCTTGCCATTTTCATCCTTTTTCTCCACATAGCCTTTATCTGTAAGAAGTCCAAGTTTTTTTGCAAAGAAAGTGCTTAAATCTATCGCTACATTTTCAGGTTTAGATGTAGGATTAGTTACATAAATGCGGTCTGAATCTTCTGCGCTTTTCTTAAGATATCCTAATGGTACAAGATATATTTCCTGATTACCCTTTAATCCCATGGAATCACCTGTTACATAAGAGGAATCCTCAGTTAATTTTACATAAGCCTTACCTGCAAGTAAAAGGTAATTAATATCCGTCATATCAAGGGTACAGTTTCTTCCGTTTACAATTATTGCAGAACTTGTGGAAGCCTTTCCCGAAGGATTACTTGTAAGTGCATTATTACTTCCGAATCCTAAATATTTTCCTTTTATTGTTATATTGCAGTTGTCACCATTAAGTGATAAATCATCTGCCACATAAGTCTTTGCCTGATTGGAAGTATAAAGTACATTTCCGCTTCCTCCATCGCCGCCGGCTGTAATTCCGTTACACCAGATACTTCCGTTTCCTACTTTAAGTACGGATGTACTGCTTCCTCCCGGGAGGTTAATATCACCTTTTGATACAAGCACTGTAGGTACTTTAAGCTGGTTATTTAATAAGAGTCCGTCTTGAAGTGTAAGGGAACTTCCGCTGAATACATCAACATTACCACCGGAGTACATTCCCCCATAAACATCAAAAATACCTCTCGATTTAGGACTTGCACCGATTTCTATCTTATCATCTGCAATGAGACAATAATTAAAGTATGCTTTCCATTCTTTCTCATCAGCTATAAAATCAATATCTATATCCGGATAAGTAATCTTAATATCTATCTTTATGGTTGAGTAATAAGGTTCCTTTTTGTCTTCAAGGTATCTGATTGCAACATCCTTGAATGTGTAGGTATATGAAGCAGCATCCGCTACAACACTTGAATATCCTACTACCTTTGCCTTTTCAGGTTTAGTAATAAGTGTATTAAAATACTCAATTGCACTTTTTTTGTCAGCTGTATTGGAAGATTTTCCAAAGATTTTCTTGCCGGTTATGTTATAATACTTTTCTTTCATATTTTTATTTACCATCTCATTATTATATCTGTTCACGGTAACTACACCACCGGTAACTGAATACTTTCCGAGATTGGATGCCGCGTAATCATAAGCTTCTTCCAGAGCTTTGTAACACATAATTCCAAGGCCTGTATGAATCTCTTCTGTTATGGAATCAGCACTATAAAAGGTATTCTTAGAATACTTATCCATAATTTTAAGTCTGTAGTTGGTTGCCGCTGCAGAAAGGATTGCACTTGCAAGCACGCCTACAAAAGCAATTGCCACAATGGCTAACACTAAAGTAACACCTTTATTATCTTTTCTGAATCTTCTAAAATGCTTCTTCAATGATTATCCCTCCTTAACGCTGTCAACCTTTGTAAAATAATCATCTGCTATATCCAAAGTATTGTCTGCTTTAATAGTCATACCATCAGTCTTATCTTTCCAGATATATACACTGACATTATATAATTTATTAATAGAGCTTCCACCCTCTGTAAGGGAAGAATTCTCACCCGTCCAGCCGGCAACATTGGTATAAAAACCAAGCTTATCACATTCGCCTGAATTGTTATAACATTCAATTTTTATATTTTTTTTGTCAAGAGATACTTTAGTATCTTTAGTATCTTCTTTACTTTCAAAGTTAGCTGTCTGCTCTACAAGATATACATTTACCGGCTTTTCCCAATCTGCTTTTTCACTATCGGGTCTGTATTTAACAGTAATCTCATCCTTTGCAACATTTTCATTGCCATACATGCCAAGTACAGGCGTATAGATAATATAGAGGTTAGGTGCTGCAATACCTGCCCTATCCACTGTTCCGATACCAAGTTCTATATTCTTGTACTCTATATTCTTTTTGTTATATGTATATGTTATGTCCAGGTTATATTTATATTCTACCTTATCGGCATATACTGTTGATTCATTCTCATAGATTGTGAAAACGGATTTCTTAACTATCTTGCTCTTGTCGTCTACATTAACACCTTTTTCTTTAATCTTTTCAAGCAGTTCCTTTGTAAAATGCAATCCGGCTGTAGGTGCCGCTGCTGAGCCTTCATTTCTGGCATATACTGTCTGGTATCTGTTCTTATCCTGAAGCTTATGTGTAATGTAAGGAGGCAGCGGCATCTGTCCTAACTTATCAAGTATCTCTTCAAAAATACCTTCGTAATGGAACTTAATCATTCTGTTGCCGTCTTCTATAACGTCCACAATCTCTCCAACAAGAAGTCCTTCACCGAATACAATTCTTGCACCGGTTCTTGCTTTCTTACCGGGCTTTACAAGACATTCCCATACATCATCCGCATTACGCTTAAGCAGCAGAACTTCTATAGCTGCACCCGTATCTTCCTTAATGCCCATAAGTCTGGCTGGAATTACCTTAGTATCGTTGATTACAAGGCAGTCTCCGGGATTGAGATAGTCAATTATATCTCTGAATATCTTGTGTTCAATCCTGCCGGTATCCTTATGTAATACCATAAGTCTTGAGGAAGAACGATCCTCCAGAGGGTCCTGTGCTATAAGTTCCTCCGGCAGATCATAGTTAAAATCTTTTAAATCCATAATTTCTCACTCTCTTAATATAATCATATTATGTATTATTTTGTATAAAAAATAAATAGTAAATCAGTACCATGCTTATGGTACATAAGTACAAGGCCATGTATTATCCGATAGTCCCTGCCATGTCTTTTTACCGCAAAAGCACACCGGATATATATCCGGTGTGCCGATAATCATTGAATTTTTGTAAATGAAGGCGAATACCTGAACCATGCTTTCGCAAGAATATTTTTCCTGCTGACATAAGTGTTTTTCCAATATCTTGAATCCTGTGAAATATTACGATTATCGCCTAACATAAAGTAGCATCCTTCGGGAACCTCATACGGTCCAAAGCTGCCCGTCATCGGTTCTTTGACATAATCTTCAACCATAGCCTCTCCGTTGATAATAAGCCTGCCATCAACAATCTCTATCTTATCACCGGGAAGTCCGATAACACGCTTTATGAATATCTGGCTCTCATCGTCCGGATACCTGAATATTACCACGTCTCCTCTTTCAGGCTCTTTAAAAAGATATGCCAGCCTGAATCCGATAAGCTTGTCACCTGTATTAATTGTAGACTCCATCGACGATGAAGGAACGTGTGCATTAATTATAATGAACTTATTAAGGATAAATGCTATTCCGAATGCTATGGCAATTATCATAACATAAGTGAATATTTCTTTAACAATATGCCTTTTCTTCTCAGCATTATATTTCTTAATCTCTTCTGAATTATCGTTGCTTGAATCCACCATAAATTCAGTTTCGGACTCATCAAGGTCTATATCAAGATATTCTATATCTTCTGTCTCATTATTATTGTTCATATATATCCTGCAAAAATGTTATTTTGCAAGGAGTTTCAATATCTCGTTACTTCTTGCAATAAAAGCAGTCATCTGTTCAGGCTTAAGTGGCTCATGACTAAGCTTAGCCAGATCATATAATTGCTCGCATATCATTGTAACATTATCACTCTGTGGATTGTCAAGTACATATTTAACGAGTTCGTTATTGAGGTTAAGCACAAGTGTCTCTCCCGTCTCGCCAAACATTGACATATCCATACCTGAAGAAGCATACATCTTCATCATGTCTGCCATTCTCTTTGATTCTTCATTAACGGTAATCATTGAAGATATATTCTTATCAACGAGCTTTTCTGCCTTAACGGTAAGCTTGTCGTTGTTAAGGGCTTTCTTGAATACTTCTGCAAGCTTTTCTCCTGCCTTACTTAAATCTTCTTCAGATGTTTCTTCTTTAAATGTCTCAGACAAATCAGAATCAATGCTTAAGAATTTGACATTTTCATTCTTCTGTTCAAGATGTGTGATGAATGGCTGGTCAATGCTGTGTTTAAGAATAACCGCATCAATTCCCGCATCTTTAAACATCTTAATGTACTGACCCTGTTTAATTTCATCGGTAACATAAAATACTTTGTTTTCATGTTTTTCTTTATTCTCTTCAAGGCACTCAGGAAGTGTTAAATACTTGCCTTCAAGGTTCTTGAAAAGAATGTAATCCTTCATCTTGTCACAGAATTTATCATCCTTAAGGCATCCGAATTTAATGAATGGGCTGATGTCATCCCAGTATTTTTCGTAACTTTCCTTATCGGTCTTGCACATTCCTGAAAGCTTGTCGGCTACTTTTTTAGTAATATATTCTGATATCTTCTTAACAAATCCATCGTTCTGAAGTGCACTTCTTGATACGTTAAGAGGCAAATCAGGACAATCAATAACGCCTTTAAGTAGCATGAGGAATTCAGGAATTACTTCCTTGATATTATCAGCAACGAATACCTGATTGTTATATAACTTAATAATACCTTCTGCTGACTCAAATTCTATGTTAATCTTAGGGAAGTATAAAATACCCTTTAAGTTAAAAGGATAATCCATATTAAGATGAATCCAGAACAAAGGTTCTTTATAATCATGGAATACTTTTCTGTAAAATTCCTTATATTCTTCGTCCGTACAGTCGTTAGGATGCTTTGTCCAGAGAGGAGTTGTATCACTTAATGAAACAGGTCTTTTGGCAATCTTATATCTCTCTGTAGCCGGTTCAACCTCTACCATCTTCTTATTGCCGTCCTCGTCTTCCTGTTCTTCAAGCTTAGCTTCTTTTTTAACTGTTTCAATGATTGTATCTGTATCAAGAAGCTCGTCCTTGTCAATCATCTGTGTCTTTTCTTCTGTATCGTCTTCGTTATCAAGATATATCTCATAAGGCATAAACGAACAATACTTGTCGATTACTTCTTTGGCCCTGAACTCATTAGCAAATTCTGTGCTGTCCTCGTTAAGATACAAAGTTATTGTGGTACCTACGGTATCCTTATTGCCATCGCCCATGTCATATTCAGTTCCGCCTTCGCATTCCCAATGTACAGGCTTTGAACCTTCTTTATATGATAAAGTATCGATAGCTACTTTTTCAGCAACCATAAATGCAGAATAAAAACCAAGTCCGAAATGTCCTATAATCTGGTCTTCATTAGTCTTGTCCTTATATTTTTCAAGGAAGGCCTCTGCTCCGGAAAAAGCAATCTGGTTAATATATTCATTAACTTCTTCCGCCGTCATACCAAGTCCGTTATCGGTAAATGTAATTGTTTTATTCTTGGAACTGACCTTTACATTAATGTTATATTTAATGTCATCGGGTTCATTATATTCACCCATAAGAGCTAATTTCTTAAGCTTGGTAATCGCATCACATCCATTTGAAATTAATTCCCTGAAAAAAATATCATGATCTGAATACATCCACTTCTTAATTATTGGGAAAATATTATCACTGTTTATTGAAAGATTTCCATGTTCTGTTGCCATTTAAAATCACTCCTTATAATAAAATTTCTTCTGAAAGATATAGTAATACTAATGTTTTCCAAAGTCAAGAAAAAATTAGCACTCATTTTATTTGAGTGCTAACAAAATTTTGTTTAATTCCCCGGAACCGGCTTTTATGCTGCCAATATCAATCTTTTTCAGATATTTTTCATTAAAAAGAATATCTTTTTTCTCTGCGAGCTGTCTGAACTTATCTGCAAAAAGTTCTTCTCTCCTTTTTAGAACAATCTCGGATTTTCTTTTCGCTGTATCGCTTTCAATGTTGTCATTTATACATTTTATTATATAATAACCATACTCTGTCTCAACAACAGAACTTACCTGGCCTGTCTCAAGCTTATATGCGGCAGTCTCAAAGTCTTTATCATATATACCTTTATAAAATTCCATGCTATGGATGCTGTCATCACTTTGTTCTTCTGCCAGTGTCAAAAAATCGGTACCATCTTCTATCTTCTGTAATGCCTCAGATGCTTTGTTCTCTGCCATTCTGTCCGTCACATCATCATTAACTGCAAAAAAAATATATTGTACCGATATGGTTCTTGCTTCATCCGTGCTTACCTCGGTATCCACGTCTTCCGTCATCGCATAAAAAGACTTCTCAGCAATCAAAAGCATCTGAAGCAGTTCTTCTACGTCCGCTTTATCAAATCCACTGTCTTCTGCGTAATCTTTTGCATATTCAGATATTCTTTCTTCCTCATCACCGGTAAGATTTATCTGCATATCATCTGCCATCATATTAAGATATATCACATTGCCTGCAAGAGTCTTTATATCAGATAAAAGATATTCTTCCATGGTCATATCACCCACAGACCTGCTCCATATCTCATTATTAAAAAGATCCTCATAGGAATATTTTCTTTCGGAAATTAGAATATCGGCAGCCTGTACCG
>OHGQ01000740.1_pt1 | contig 11827 bp, 8 predicted proteins | sample 1567811 | NCBI WGS metagenome assembly OHGQ01 (sample SAMEA3879576, study PRJEB24766) | human gut metagenome | biome: human-associated habitat; feature: feces | place: USA | collected 1985/1987 | reverse complement strand
TTATATTTCAATAATTTCAAAGAACTATTTATCCACTTTTACGGGACAGTAATGAGCAATGATAGTAAAAATCTATCGCAAGGCTACTGATATGACTTTGAATGATGACGAGGATGAAGAAGATACTTCTTCGGCATTTAACCAAGTTAGGTTAGTTTTTGTGGGTGAATTTATGGACAAAGCTGGAGAGCAAAGTAACGTGTTCAGAAGAAACGTTAGTGCAGTTCCATCTATAAGTGCCTTATGTTATAAGATTGAAGGAACACGTCTCACAGACCTCATGCAAACAATATCCAACAAATTAGCGACTTCCATCAGTCCTCTTGCAATAGGGAAATATACAATGGATGAAAGTTCTATAGCATATATGGATGGAGATAAACTATTTCAACGACATGCTGCTATTGTGGGTTCTACAGGGAGTGGTAAATCTTTTTGTGTTGCATGTATTGTTGAACAAATGGCTAAATTAAAACATTCTAATGCAATTTTGTTTGATATCCACGGAGAATACTCCTCTACTGATTTCAAAATAGATGGCATCAAACAATATAAAATTGCAACACCAGGAGATTTGGCTACCTCTGAAAAACTCAACAACAATATACTTATGGTACCCTATTGGCTCTTAAATTATGAGGAAATGCAGGCATTGTTATTAGATCGTAGTGACCAAAATGCACCAAATCAAGCAATGATATTCTCTCGTGAAGTTCTTGCCGAAAAAGAAAAAGGTGTAGAAGGAACAATATATGAACATCTGATTACTGTTGATAGTCCCGTAGCTTACGACTTGCAAACAGTGTTAACTCGGCTAAAGTCCAAAGACGAAGAAATGGTACCTGGTGCAAGAGCCGGTTCTGAAAAGCTAGGCCCATACAATGGGAAGTTAACACGGTTCAATCAAAGACTGGAGAATAAACTTTCAGATAAGAGAATGGGATTTATGTTCAGTTTACAAACAGAAGAAAAATCGCAAAATTGGCTCAAAGATTTCGCCAGAGTTCTGATGAAGGCTGATGGTGGGGTCAAGGTTATAGATATGTCAGAAGTACCATCAGATGTACTTCCTTTAGTAATTGGTCTATTGGCAAGAATTGTATTTACTGTTCAACAATGGAGTTCAATGGAACATCGTCATCCAATAGCACTATTATGTGATGAAGCACACTTATATGTTCAGCAATCTATTTCACAAGATGCTGTTGCAGAAATAGGTTTGAAAAGTTTTGAACGAATAGCGAAGGAAGGACGAAAATATGGAGTTGGTCTTGTGATAATCAGTCAAAGACCTTCAGAAGTAAATCGTACAGTACTAAGCCAATGTAATAATTTTATTAGTCTTCGACTTACAAATGTGGATGATCAAAATGTGATTAAACGACTACTACCAGATAATCTTGGTAATATTGCCGACAATCTTTCTTTGCTTGACATCGCAGAAGCAATTATTGTTGGTGATGCTACATTATTACCGTCTAGAGTAAAAATAAATGAACCTTCAATCAAACCATCAAGTCAAACAGTTCCTTTCTGGAGTATTTGGGGGAAAGATAATTCTGATCAAGATTTGTCAGAAGCTATATGCAATATGATTAAACAATCTAAGTGAAAGTAATTACTATGTCAAGGATATGAAGCGATGAAGAAAGCATTAGTTAATACACGTGTGTCGGTAAAGCTCCGCAAGTCTGAATATCGTGATGAATGGTATCTTTATGTGGAATCTTATCCTGTATTCCAATCTGGAAAACATACGCCACAAAGAGTGCGTGAATATCTCAATCGTACCATTACAACACCTATTTGGGATAAATCACGCAATGCAAGGACTAATGCCGAAGGCAAAACTACTTATAAGCCGAAGCGAGATTTAAACGGTGTTATTCAATGCAAGTCGCAATTAGACCAAGAATCATGTATCTATGCCGATAAAGTCAGAAGCCTAAGACAAAAGGAATACGACAATGCAGCTTTATATGCCGATACCGATGCAGAACAGGCGGAGCAGTTGGAACGCTCCCGAAGTAATTTTATTGAGTACTTCGACCATGTGCAACGAACAAGACATGCCCATAGTTCCGATTCTATTATTGTCAATTGGAGGCGAGTACATGAGTTACTGAAGATATTTGCAAAAAGTGATACCATTCTCTTTTCGCAGATAGACTTAAAGCTGGTTGAATCGTTCCGTCAATTCATAATGAACGCACCGCAAGGTGGTACTAAACGAGGTACAATTTCTCAAAATACAGCATCAACATACTTCTCAATTTTCAAGGCAGGATTGAAACAAGCCTTTATAGATGGCTATCTGACTATTGATATTGCAGCGAAAGTCAAAGGCATTCAGGAAAGGGAGAGTCGCAGAGAATACCTGACAATAGAAGAGTTGAACCGACTGGCACAAACTCCGTGTGACCCATTATTGAAACGAGCCGCACTCTTTTCAGCATTAACAGGAATCCGACATTGCGACATTCAGAAATTGAAATGGTCGGAGGTGGAACAATTCAATGGTGGTTATCGGCTGAACTTTACGCAACAAAAGACAAAAGGTGTTGAGTATATGCCAATTTCAGAGCAAGCATATAATCTTTGCGGAGAGCAAAAAGAAGGAGAATTATTAGTGTTTGCCGGATTACCTGACCCATCATGGATAAATCGCCCTGTTAAAAAATGGGTTGAAGCTGCCGGAATTACCAAGCACATTACCTTCCATTGCTTTAGGCACAGCTACGCTACCCTTCAACTGGCTGGAGGAACGGACATTTATACCGTTAGCAAAATGTTGGGGCATACCAATGTACGAACCACTCAAGTGTATGCCAAGGTTGTAGATGAGAAAAAGGAGAAAGCAACAGAAACTATCAAATTAGCTTTATCACAAACGGAATAAAAGTGTTGTCCCACTTGATAGGCATAGCCATCTGCGTAGATTCTGCGTGGGTGGCTTTTTGTTTTTACCTATGAGCTGTTATTATGACCACCTAATGATTTCCTTATGATTGGGTACATTACCATAAAAAACTACTACTGACGTTTTTCATCATTTGCATTGATAATCAATACATATTCCTTATGGTATTTCTGTTTCGCTGCTGTTTCTTTATGTGACACAGTCCATCATAAAATCAGTATGCTAAATCACGATTACTTTGCCGAAAAATCAAACATAAATCAGATAGCAGTATGAGTGAAAAGAACATTACTTTTGAAGATTTACCCAAGGCAATGTCGTGGATGATGGATAAATTGAATGAACTGGATTCTAAGATTGACGGTCTCAACACTCAAAGTCCGAGTATTCCAACCGAGCAATGGATGAACTTAAAGGAGTTGTGCGATTATATTCCCAGTCATCCGGCAGAGCAAACAGTATATGGATGGACAAGCTGCCACCAAATCCCATTTCATAAAAGAGGTAAACGTATCATGTTTCTAAAATCGGAGATTGATGCGTGGCTTCGAGATGGCAAGGTAAAGTCCGAAAAAGACTTGGAGGACGAAGCTGCCCGATTCATAAAGTCTAAAAGAAACAACCGATTCTAATGGATTCACTCGATTTATGCAATGCAATCAGAATGGAATTTGGAGGGATACTTGAAGACAAGATTCCTTTGAATGCTTTTCCTGCTAAAATTCAGGATATGGTATTGGCATTGGCACGACAAGAGAATTATTCCATTGAATATATGATGGCTTCTCTTTTGGCGGCAATTTCAACAGCCATCGGTAATGCTGTCAATATCCGTATTCGTGGTGGCTGGATAAGTAATCCTGCCCTCTATATGATATTGGTTGGCCGCCCCGGAATGGGCAAAACTCCCCCGTTAGACTTTGCTTTTCGCCCAATTCGCAAGCATGATGCCAAAGCTGTCAAACAATTCAAGTCTGATATGGAGCAATATAATAATATGGTAGAGGACAACAAAGGGAAGAAGGAAAATTGCACTCCATTGCCAGAAAAACCGATTTTGCGAAGAACCATAATATCCGACTTTACCCCAGAAGCTTTAATGCGTGCGCTTGATGACAACCAGCGTGGTATTGTGGTATATGTGGATGAAATTATGGGAATGTTCAATGCTGTGAATCAATACAGCAAAGGGCAACTTATTGAACAGTTATTGACTGCATTCAGCGGAAAACCTTTAGACATTTCCAGATGCAGTATGCCCATACCTATTCACATAGAGCATCCTTTTATAAATATGGTAGGTACGATGCAGACCACCCGAATGCACGAACTTACAGATAAAGGCTATAAGGACAATGGGTTGATTGATAGAATAATTTTTGTTTATCCGTCTTCACAGGAAATATCAGATTGGCAAGATGAAGAAAACGCTTTTACCACTTTTGACAAATACTCGTCTATGTGGGAAAATATCATCAACAAAGTGATGAGTTTGCCTTTTATAGTAAATGAGGATGGCGAAATAGTTCCTGACATTTTGGACTTTTCTTCGGAAGCAAAAGCCTATTTTACCAATTGGCGCAATGATGCTATTCATGCAGTCAATCAAATCCAAGATGACGGCTTGGTGGATAGCAGAATAATGAAAGCTCCGATGATTACAGCACGATTGGCTTTGGTTATGCAAATCTTCCGCTGGGCTTGTGGTGAGGTTCATAAAGATTTTGTGGACATCGATTCAATCAAATCAGCTATTGCATTAAGCGATTACTTTGAAAGTTGTTATGCCGACATTCAGAAATATATGTTGGTAGAGGGCATTGAACCACAAAAGAAAGAATTGCTTGATTGTCTTTCTGCAACATTCACAACTGCCGATGCCATTCAAGCAGGAAAAGAAGTGGGGCTTTCCGAACGCTCTGTAATGTATTCTTTGGTCAGCCTTACCACGAATAAGATAATCAAGAAAATTAAGAGAGGGGAATATGAGAAACTGCAATAACCTATCCCCATTGCATCTTGCAGTTGTTGCAGTTTGCACTTTCGTATCATCCGTTTTCCTGCAAAACTGCAAGAACTGCAAACTGCACGGACTGCAATTATAAAAAATATCAAGCATGAATGAATACCGATTTACCCTTCAAAAATATAAGCGAGGCTCTAAACTTTCATGTCCTCAGTGTGGAAAGAAACAATGTTTTATACGTTACGTTGATACTCAAGGGGAAGTTTCGTTTCCTGACTATGTAGGCAGATGCGACCATGAGCAGTCGTGCAAATACCATTATACGCCCTCTGATTATTTCAAGGATAATCCAACGCTGATAGAAAAAGGTTCCAATTATGGCATTGAACATGCTAAGCCACAGCCACATTCATTGCCACCTACTTCCTTTATTGATAAAGAACTAATGGAGCGAACACTTACCAATTACACAATGAATCCTTTGTACATTTATCTGGTAGGTATATTGGGCAAGGATGAAACAAAGCGAATATTCCATTTATATCGTGTTGGCACATCAAAAAAATGGGGCGGCTCTACTGTCTACTGGCAGATTGATAGGCAAGGCTACGTGCGAACCGGAAAGATAATGTTGTATGATTCAACAACAGGACATCGGACAAAAGAGCCGAGAAGTTATGTAAGTTGGGTACATACCGAGTTGAACCTTGTCGACTACAATCTAAAGCAATGTTTGTTTGGTGAGCATCTGTTGTCTGATAATCCTGCCAAACCGATTGCTATAGTAGAGAGTGAGAAGTCTGCTTTGATAGCCACTCATTATATGCCGGAATTTATATGGCTGGCTACTGGTGGAATGCACGGCTGCTTCAAAGCAGATGCGGTTGGTGTATTAAAAGGTCGGACGGTAATGTTGTGTCCGGACTTAGGAGCAAAAGAGATTTGGCAATCCAAGATGGCTATGCTCTTCTCCGTTTGCTCAAAGGTTATAATGAGTGACACATTAGAACAATGCGCTACTGATGAACAACGAAAGAAAGGATTGGACATTGCCGATTTCCTCTTGATGACCGATACACCACAAATGATTCTTTCAAAGATGATACAGCGCAATCCGGCTTTGCAGACGCTCATTGATGAATTGGGGTTAGAACTTATTGAATAACGAAGGAACTTGTTCCGGTCACTTATAGAAAGTCCATAACACAATAAGGACTTTTTGCCTGATAGCAATAAAATCCGGCTACTGCCACACTATGTGAATAGGCACAGGAGCAAGCTCCAATTATTAGAAATACGTATAAAAACGAGATTATGAATACTGATATAAAACAAGCAATGCACGTTGAAGCTGCCAAATCATTTGGCACATCAGAAGCCAACGAGAACGAAAGGCGTTGGAACGAAGATAAGGTCGATTGTAAAAATCAAGACCCTACCAACAATTATGACAAGACCAGAATGAGGCTGAATTTTGAGATTGGTCCCGATGGCAAAATACATCCGTTGGGGTATCAAGAGAAGTCTCTTGAACTCCGTTTGCAGGAACGATTGTTGGAATTAGGTTGGAAGCCATTCAAACCGGACAGTAAGATTCAACCGAACTGTTGCGCCAAATTTGTCTTTGGCGGCAATCATGAACGTACACTTGAGATGGCTTTTGGCAATCAGACCGTCAATTTAGAGAAAGGATCAGACAACAGCCATCTGCACCGCTGCGAGGAAATAGAACTTTGGGCGAAGGATGTTTATGATTGGTGTTCCCGAAGATATGGTCAGGAAAACATTGTCGGCTTTCAGGTTCACCTTGACGAGAGCAGCCCGCATATTCATGCTTTAGTTGTGCCAGTCGGTATCCGGCCTAAAAGCGGTCGTGAGTGTGTCATGTGGTCTGCAAAGTTCGGAAAGAACAGGTTTGAATATGGGCAGATATTGAAAGAAATGCACACATCGCTGTATGAGGAGGTCGGAAGTAAATACGGACTTGAACGAGGAGACAGCATATATGGGCGCAATGTGCAGCATTTGAACAAACGCGATTATATTCGTAAGCTATCAAAAGAGGCAAAACAGGCGGAGAAAGCGGTTAAGGGATTACAGACTATGATACACAGACTGGAATCGCAAATATTCAAGTCTAAATCTCAACTTGAACAGATTGACAAGGAACTGGCTTCCGGTAAAATAGCTCTTGAAGAATACAAATTTCAAAAGGCGGATATACAGAAACAGATTTCAGAATACCAATCCAAACTTGAAGACAAGGCTGACAAACTCCATACAAAAGAGCAGGAATTGAACAAACTGACCCAAGACCTTGAAAAAGCTGGCTCTGTAATACAGCCTTTCAGAAACTACAAAATTGATTTTGATCCACCTTGTATTTCGGGGAAATATCCTCTGTTTATTACGGACAAATGGATTGAGAAACAGAATCAGGAAATAGCCAAGCGTTTCAATTCGATCGTCCGCCAAATAGAGGCTCTCTATAGAAATGAAGCGGAGAGACAAGTGAAGACTGCACAGCAAAATGTATTGGCAGAGTATGGGGAATTTTATCGGTTAAAAAGGGATGTCGAACAACTTTCAAAGAACAACGATGAGTTAAAATCAATATTGGACACCATACTTGACCAACTGTCGAATCCATCACTCCGGTCAAAGATATTCGCCATAGCGGATGCTTTAGCAGGTGGAACTCCTATCAGTGTATCTTCTGGAGGAGGTGACTCTTCATCTGATATCCGATGGGATGGTCGTCAACCCGATGAAGAGGAAGAAGCCTATCGAAGAAGGTGTCTGATGTTTGCGATAGGAATGGTTAAGATTCAGAATAAAAAGAAAAGTTATAGGAGAAGATAAACGTCCTATTTGATGTGCTGTAATTAAAAACTAAAGTTGCAACACATTAAATGTTTTTAACTCATTATGTACAATACATACGCCCCATTATGAGAACGTACCGTTTGAGGTACCAAGTTCGTGGGTGTGGACAACTTTGGGAGAAATTAGTAATTATGGCGAATGTAATAATGTTTCCGTTGATAGCATAACCGATGACGACTGGGTTTTAGAACTTGAAGATTTAGAAAAGGATACAGCAAAAATCATTCAAACACTTTCTATATCAAAAAGAAGTATTAAAGGAGTACGGCACAGATTCAACAAAGGAGATATCCTATACTCTAAATTACGCACATATCTGAATAAGGTCTTGGTCGCACCACAATCAGGATATTGTACAACTGAAATAATGCCATTCAATTCATACTGTAATGTTTCTTCATATTATCTTAATCATGTACTGCGTTCGGCATATTTTCTTGACTATACGCAACAATGTGGATATGGTGTTAAGATGCCACGCTTGAGTACAACAGATGCTTGTAATGGCATGATTCCATTGCCACCTCTTGCTGAGCAAAAGCGTATTGTGAAAGAAATTGAACACTGGTTCTCTTTGATTGACGTTATAGAAAGTGGAAAGGAAGATTTGCAGGCAACCATCAAGCAAGCCAAGAGTAAGATTCTTGACCTTGCCATTCACGGCAAACTCGTACCACAAGACCCAAACGATGAACCTGCCTCAGAACTGCTCAAACGCATCAACTCGAAGGCAGAAATCACTTGTGATAACGGGCATAAGTGGAAGTTGCCTCAAAGTTGGTGCTGGGCAAAAGGAAGACAAATCTTTTTGCCGATGAAATCTACCAAACCTCATAATGATGAATTTTTGTATATTGATATTGATTCAATTGATAACAAACGGCAGATAATTAATAAAATTAAAAGTATAAAAACAGCTAACGCACCGAGTCGAGCAAGCCGTTATACACAAAAGGGAGATGTTGTATTTTCAATGGTACGTCCTTATTTGCGTAATATTGCTAAAGTTAGTGTGGATGGCTGCATTGCGTCAACTGGTTTTTATGTATGTAGTCCCATTGATGACCTTAATTCCGAGTATTGTTATTACCTTATGATCTCTGATTATGTTGTAACAGGACTAAATCAATTTATGAAAGGCGATAATTCTCCATCCATAAACAAAAGTCATATAGATGAATGGTTATTTCCTTTGCCTCCATTCCCCGAGCAGCAACGTATCGTCCAAAAGATAGAGAAACTATTCTCCCTTCTTGACCATAAAAAAAGTCCTTAGAAGTGAAGTCAAATGCACTTCTAAGGATTATAACGTATTTACCAGTTTACAATCTTATCCACGATTTTTTGCTGTTCGCTGGCTGTTCGGCGGAGATAAATACGAGTGGTTTCTATACTCTCATGCCCCATGAGGTCAGCTAACAGAGCTATGTCATTGAAACGGTCAAGAAAATTCTTGGCAAAACGATGACGAAAAGAATGAGGGTAAACAACCTCTCGGTTCATTCCGTATTTTTCGGCAAAATGTTTGAGTTGGGATGCAATGCCACGAGTAGTAATCCGCTCGCCAAATCTGTTTAGGAAGATATAACCGGAACTTACACCTTTCTCTTTGAGCCATTTGGAGGCTTCCGTGCGTAATGTCTTGGGGATATACAGGCGGCGTATCTTACCGCCTTTGCTATAAAGGTCAAGATACCCTACTTGCACATGTTCCGCTTTGATTTGGAGAAGTTCGCTTACACGTGCCCCAGTAGCAGCCATAAACCAAACCACAAAATACCATTCATCATAGCCATCCGCTTTTAGCTGTGCTTTCAAAAATTTGTAATCGGCATCGCTGATTACGTTTTCCAGAAAGTTCTTCTGCTGAACCTTGACAAACTTTACTTTCAGTTTGTCCTGCTTTGTAAACTCCAAATACTTGTTGATGCCTTGCAGTCGCAAGTTTACCGTTTGTGGTCTGAAGTTCTCCACCAAGTAGCCTTTATAAGCCAACAGATTCTTCTTGTTCACTTCCTTATAGTGAGTAAGGAAATAGTTTACCGTCCACACATACGATGTCACGGTGTTCTTTGCCAAATTAGTTTTGGCAAGATGATTTTTGAATTTTGTTACCATATTACATTGATTAATAATGAGTATGGTAATAATATAAGGTATAGCTGTTATGATATGGGGTGGTTTGAAGCCAACCCATCATAATAAAATGGTTGGTTTATATCGGGCATTATCCGAACATACCTTTTGATATTCCTCGGAATTGGATATGGGTAGAACTCGGAAAGATTGGTAGATGGCAATCTGGAAGCACACCAAATAGATTGAATAAAGCTTATTATGGTGGCAATATACCATGGCTTAAAACAGGTGATTTAAATGATGGATACATCACACATATACCAGAATATATTACCGAAAAAGCTCTGAATGAAACATCTGTAAAATTGAATCCTATAGGCAGTGTACTAATAGCTATGTATGGTGCAACAATAGGGAAAATTGGTATATTGACATTTGCTGCCACAACAAATCAGGCTTGTTGTGCCTGTGATGTATTCGAAGGAATCGAGAAAGAATATCTTTTCTATTTTTTACTTTCTCACAAGGAAGAATTTATAAAATTAGGAGGAGGTGGAGCACAGCCTAACATATCAAAAGAAAAAATTGTTAGTACATACATTCCTTTGCCACCAAATGCAGAGCAAATACGAATAATCAAGACTATTCATCAACTCTTTGACCAATTAGATATAATCACGGAGAGTCTATAAACTTCCCGTGATTATATCCAGTTGCTGAAACGCACGGTTTATCGCATTCACTATTCTTTGTTGTTCCTTATAAGGAGGTATAGGTACTTCGATTGCCTTGAATAGTTTTTTATTCAAGTGAGGAATAGCAGAACCTACCTTGTTTTCTCGTAAAGTCTTACGATGTAAGTTGATAACTTGTAAAACATAATCCGTATTCATATTGTCGTTGATAGACAACAGTTTGAATGTGCTACCTTGATAACCCTCGATGGGAGTACGGAACACTTCACCAGAGTTTTCGCCATCTACCAATATCAATAGAGTATTAGCAGGAGTGTATCTTCCTGCTGTTAAAGTTTTTGTTTCTCGTTCACCACGTAGGTACTTGACATCAAGATTTACTCTTTCAATCTCACTTTGCCTTTCTCCATCAGTCAAGCTGCATAAAGTTTGCATAGGAGTAACTACCCATCCATTTGGCAAGTTCGGATAATGCCCGTTATCACAAGTGACTTCTGCCTTTGGATTGATGCGTTTGAGCAATTCAGAGGCAGGTTCGTCATTCGGGTCTTGCGGTACAAGTTTGCCATGAATGGCAAGGTCAAGAATCTTACTCTTGGCTTGCTTAATGGTGGTTTGCAAGTCATCTTTACCTCTTTCTATGATGTCAATCAAAGAGAACCAATGCTCAATTTCTTTCAAGATTCTTTGCTGTTCACTAATTGGTGGTAAAGGAATGTGGAAACCCTTCAATACATCAAATGGAGGAATGTTTTTAATAGCAGTACCCTTACTTTCCTTATATGCTTCTTCCTTAAGAATAAAGTCAAAGTAAAGAAGGTAAAACTGTTCTATCTCTCGGCTATAAAGTCTGATAAGCATTAAGGCTTGATTGATTATTCCTTCTTGACTATTCTGAGGCAATACATACGTTTCTCCAATAGTACCTGCACAACTTACGATAATATCATATGGTTGTATAGCAAATCCAATTAGTGAATCATATTTTTCTTTCGTTATAAAATATGAGCCAAGGGTATTATCCTTTTGTATGGCATTCTTTTGTTCATATACTTTGTATGTATCATTACTTTTGGGAACAAACATAGCTTTAGTTAGACTACTTCCGAATGGGCCTTTTTTGTAAAAAGCCAAATCTCCCAATGTACACCATACCCACGAACCTGGCACCTCAAATGGCACCTGCTCATAATGGGGCGTATCAGAAGCCTTTGTAGACTTTTTGCTCTTTTTAATTTTACCCTCTTTTATCAGTCGCTCCTTTTCTGCCTTGATACGTTC
>OHGQ01000739.1_pt1 | contig 11834 bp, 10 predicted proteins | sample 1567811 | NCBI WGS metagenome assembly OHGQ01 (sample SAMEA3879576, study PRJEB24766) | human gut metagenome | biome: human-associated habitat; feature: feces | place: USA | collected 1985/1987 | reverse complement strand
ATAAAAATAAACATATAAGAAAAACCTCTCTATTTTATAGAGAGGTTTTTAATGTTGCACATTAAAAAGAGTTTTTGAATTTATATGGTTTTAGTGTATTTCTATTTTACAGCTTTTTTTACGGCATCTGTAATATCAGAACCGCCGTATAAAACTACACCTTTAGCTAAAACAATATCGTACCCGCCTGCTTTAGCTTGAGTTTCAATCTGTTTTGAAATTGTGCTATCAATTGCAGTTAATTTATCTGCGTAATTTTTATCCATTGCCGTTTTTTTAGTATTTAGTTCTTTGTTATATTTTTCTTCTAATGCTTGTTTTTTCTTTACATCGGTTGTTGCTGCAACTTCTTTTCTAGCTTTTTCTACAAAAGAAACAACTTCTTTCATCTTTGCCTGTTGTTCTTTTTTCAATGCTTGAACTTGAGATGAAGAGTTAACAACTTCTTGAACATCTACTACTGCAATTTGAAGGTACGTCTGACATAGCAAAATTGCTGAAAGCAATTCCAGATGCGAATGTCAATAAACCAACTGCCAAAATTTTAATTTTGTTATTCATATTTTCTCCCTTACATTATGTGCTTGATTTTATAGAAATATCCTACAACAAAAGATTGATTTTTTCTAATAAATCTTTACAACATTTGAAAAATTCAATATAATAATAGCAGGTCATTTTATTTTTGAACATAAAATTCTATATCATCTATAGAACCCCATGTGTCAGGTCTACCATTTAAAATGAAGCCAATTTCTACTTCACCATTTTTAACCTCAATATTTTTAATTGAAGTCTGATGCCATCTATTCCAGCCATCATCTTTAATATCAGTAGTCATTTCTACACCATTTTGTTTTACAAATAATTGATATTTGGAAGCTAAACCATTTCCTTGTGTCCAACAAGATAAAGTATATTTTCCATCAGAAAGACCTTTTAATTTTTGTTTAATAATCACATTAAATGGTTTATTATTCCAATAGTGCATAGCACATTTATCACGTACATCTCCTTGATTCCAAGCTAAATTTATTGCTGAACTATCACCTACAATATCCCAGCCATTTAATGTTTCATTTTCAAAATTACCATTTAAGACTAAATTCATTTTATTTTTTACTTCAATATTAGCTATAGCCTTTTGTGCTAATCCTTCCACAGTTCCTGATATCGTATAATTACCAGGTTTTGCAAAAATTGGTTTGGCAACATCCCATTTAACAGACATATTTTTTACTGCATCATTAGAATAAACCACACCTACTGTCTGTGGTAAATCTACATTACTATATAAACTAACATCTTTTACATCAACTGTATTTATCGCTGTAACTTGTGGCTCTATATACTGATTATTTGGGTCTGATACTAAGTTAAATGTATCCATAGATTCAAGTGCATTTCCCTTTGTATCAAATAATGTTAAATTATCCCAACCATTACCACCACCATTAGACTTCCAACCTACTTTTTCATTGATAACCCAATCTGGAGCCCAATAAAATATCCCCAACCCACGATTATCATTTACACTAGCAACAGTTGCCATAACGTCACGCAATCCTGTTGCTTGTCCTTGCACTGTAGCTTTATAACCACCGACTTTTTCTTCATTTGTTCCAAAATTATTTTTCTCAAAATCGGCATCTTCTAAAGTATAACCAAAAGCAGTTTCTACAGCTATTACATCTTTATTATATTTGGCACTAACATCATTCATTGTATTTTTTAAATCGTCCATTGTACCATGCCAAAATGGATAAAATGACATACCAATTATATCAAAGTCATTCACTTTATTTTTTACAATTAAATTATCAAAAAAAGTATGATATAAATTTACATCTACACCAGCTAAATGTATCATTGTCTTAACTTTATTATCTTTATCATTATCATGTACAGCTTGTAAACCTGCATTTAATAATTTTGCTAAGAATTTATATCCATTAGGATTATCCTCTGTAAGTTGTGCTTCTGGCCATAACATCCCATTATTTAGCTCATTGCCCACTTGTACCATATCTGGTGTTACACCTTGAGCATTAAAATCTTGCATTACTTTAGCAGTATAAGCATAAACATCATCTACTAATTTATCACCACTATCATTTTTCCAAGCATCCGGTTTTTTCTGTTGACCTGGGTCCACCCAAAAATCACTGTAATGAAAATCTACAAGAACTTTCATACCTAAAGCTTTAGCTCGTTTTGCCATTTCAATAGCCTTAGCTTCATCTGTATTACCACCGCCGACACCTTCTGGTCCTACGACATATGGATTATTCCAAATACGAACACGAATCCAATTTACACCATGATTTTTTAAAATAGTGAGTCCATCTTGTTCTATGCCATTATCATAAAATTTAGTACCATTTCGTTCTAATTCTGGCATAATAGAAACATCCGCACCCTTGATAAAATCCGTAGATAAATTTTCTATAGGATTTACTTGTACTGCTGCTAGTGCTGTAAACGGTAAGGAACAAGAAATCATTGTAGCTGTTATTGCTGACAAAATTACTTTTTTTAATTTATTATTTTTCATAAACTACACACCTTTTATTAGAAACTATAATTAAGTGCTAAATTATACATATCATAATAATCAGAGAACCCTGAGTAATTACTATCATATGGACGCAATTTATACCAGTTAAATTCCAAATTAGTATTATCCGCAAGCATATAACTAATACCTAATCCATAACCTTTTTCACCATTACCACCAAGACCATCACCACCTGGAGTGTTTAAAATGTGTGCCCAACCAGTAGAATCTACACTATAATTTCCTAAACTCATATAATCAGCATAAACTTTCCAAGTATCTTTGGTATCCCATTTCAAATTACCATAAGTAAGTCTAGTCCACCAACCATTTTTTTGTGCTCCATCTGGAAGACCTGATGCTCTATTAGTTACAGCTTCTGCTGTTAAATTCCATTTGTCACTGAGTTGTGTGTTGATACCATAAGCAATTTGCTCTAACATATATGGATTTTCACTTGATACAATCCAATTCCATTGATTTTTATGATTATTCCACAATGTATTTTCATTGCTATTTGTTTTTAAATAACCTAAAGTAAATTTAGTATTATCATCTACTCCAATCTGTGCATTAGCAATAAAAGCATTCATAGAATGCTTTTGCCAATTTTCCGCAGTTAAATTTCCCCATCCTGCAGAAATAAGCGAATTATTTCCCAAATCTTGAGTTACCATAATACCATCAACTGGATTATCCCACCAAATAAGACCTTGCCCAATATTTAAATTCTGACGACCTAAGGTTATAGATGTATCCATCTGTTTCCAAGTCAATGCTAATAAATCTAAATTTGCACTACCATGTGCTTCTTTATCAATATTATTAGTATATCCATTATCATCATTAGTCGTATTTTCTAATTTTACTCTACCTAAAACAGATAAATTCTCATCTGGTTCTGCATAAAAACCTAAACGTAAACGTTCTTGAATACGATTACTTCTTTTATCTTTTCTATCTTTATCATCTACATTAGCTGTATAACCCTTTGGAGTATCAGCTTTATAATTTGTTTGATAACGAATACGTGCATCACCAAACCACTTAATTTTTCCATTGTCGAAGAAATTATTTGTAGCTTGTGGCTCTTCTTTTACTGGCGCTGGTTCTGCTGGCATTACCATCATAATCTTTAATTCATTACTATACTCTTGTTGTAATTTATTGAGTATTACTTTATCTTCTGCTGTTGCTCTATTTTCATTTGCCATTGCTCTAGCTACAAATTGTGCTAAATCATAACGAGCCACTACTTTTTTATCATGAAAATCTGTCAAATTATAACCATCTACTAGACCTGTTTCTACTAAATGTTCCACTGCTGTATATGCCCAATAATCTTTAGGTACTGTAGCAAAAGGGTTTTCACTAGCAAAAGCTGTAGAATTAATCATTGTTCCAGCTATAGCTAATGAACATAATAATTTTTTATTTAATATATAACTCATAAGTTAAAACCTCTCTAAACCAAATATATTCTTATGCTCAAAGTTATAAAATAAATTCATAAATAGCTTCTATGCTAATTTTATCTATCGATACAATTTCATTACTAGTTTCTTCACTACGAGCAGCCATTGGTGAATCACTTTTTATTACTTGATTTTCTTTTAATGGAGAAATACTAATATAAATATCGCCATTTGGAATTTTTCTATAGATATTATCCAAACCAATTTCCCAACTTGCACCATTATTAAAATTATCTGCTACTAATTCATTATTTACAAAAGCATATCCAATATCACCTTGATAATCTATTTTTAAAATAGCCTCTTTTAGATCTCGCATATTTGCATAATCTATATGCAATAAAACCTTACCTTTGCCAATTTTTTCTGTAGTAAATGGTATAGATTTAGCTGATTTAGTAAATTTATATGTTTTTAATAAATCAGTTTCATCTATTTTACAAATATTTCTCATTAAATCGTCTGTTAATCCATCAATAGTTTGTATAATAATAGCATTTGTATTTGCTTCTACACGAATATTATCATTATCTACAAGAATTGGATTTTCAGATAAAAGTACCTTAGTATCTCCTGCTACTTCAAATTTCCAGAAATTTAAACTTTGATAATTAGTTAAAGTATATATATTAATTATCTTACCAGATACTGTAGTAATTACTAATTTAGATAAATCTGTACTAATCGGTTCAATAAATAATTTATTATTTTCTTTAATAATTGTTCCTTGAGAAATTTCTATGTTGCTGATACTATCATTAACAAAACAATATTCTGGTTTCATACCCTGTGGCATAAAGAAGAAATAATTTTCTACATCATCTTTAGCAAATTTTGTAATTAATTGTGTAGTAGCATATTTTAAAGTCAATCCTGCTAAAGTCAAATCAAATGGCAATATACAACTTTCTTCTGAAGCTAAACTCAGATTATTCTTTTCTGGAATAGTTAATGTTTCATCAGATAAAGATAAAGTTAAATTAAAATCATTTTTATCTGGAGAAACTAAATGATCTTGATAGTTATTAATGAATATAAAGCCTTTATTTTTATCTATACGTACGGCATAACGTAACTGTTCCACATCAGTAGGTAAAATGTCTTCTGCCCCTTCTGGTAAAATAGTCTGAGTAGGACAAAATTCCTTTTGAAAACTATTAAAGAAATAGTGCAATCTCTTTAGTCTAGCATAAGATTCACGAACTTGACCAAATTCTCCAATTGCAGCTTGATAATCATAAGAAATTTTTGGGGTAGCATTTTCATTTAAGTATGGTGTTTTTAATCCCAAAGGATTAGATCCGCCATGAAATACGTAATAACCAACGAAGTTACAACCCCCTGCAACTTTTATATTAGCCATAGCTTCTACACTATGATATGGTAATTGAAAACGATATTTATAAAATACAGTCATCCCTCCACCCATTTCACAGCAAGCAAAAGGCACTGTAGTCGGATCATAAGTCGGTTCAAAATTATAAGTAGGCTTACGATAATTACGATAAATAAATTCTGGAGTTACTGGATGTTCTTTTATACTTTCATCGTAAAAAATCCATGGCCAAAAAGCATAACCACCCCACAATGGAAGTACAGTATCTGGTGATGCTTGTGCTCCACCCCAACCAGTTCCTGTATAAATAGGTGCTATCATTCCTGCTTCAATAGCAAATTCTTTTAAAATTTCTATATGATGATGATGTTCTTCTACACTTGTATCATAGCTACCATTATTAATCCATTCATTGCTAGTACCTGTAGTCATCTCCCAAGGTGCACCAGCATGACAATATTCATTATCCAACTGAACACCAATAATAGGACCACCATCTTTATAAAATAATCCACGTACTTGATTGCCAATTTCTTGATAATATCTTTTTACATAAAATAAATATCTTTCATCATTAGAACGCACATTACAAGGCTCACCATATAACCAATCTGGAAGTCCTCCATTTCTAGCCTCACCATGTACAAATGGACCTATACGCAAAATAACTTCTACTTGATGTTTTTTACAAAGTTCTACAAAGTAACGAATATTAAATGAGCCATCCCATCTAAATTGTCCTTTTATTTCTTCATGATGATTCCAAATGATATAAGTAGGAATAATATTTATCCCTGCCATTTTCATTTTAACTATTTCATCTTCCCATTTATGAAAATCATATCTACTAAAGTGAAACTCACCACAAATACCAAAAAATGGTTGTTCATCTTTCATCATATAATGATTAGTAAAACTAATATGTTCTCCATTAGGATTAACACCTTGTAAATGCTCCAAAGTTGGATAAATACTATTTAACTCTTTTTTTAAATTAATCTGATAATTTTTCAAAATAAAACCTCTTTCAATTTCACTATTTATCTATTTTTTATTTCGCTGTTCTTGCATTTTTTCTTCTGCAAGAATTATTTCTTTATAATCAATAACACGCTTATTATCACTAATTAATAATTTCTGTGAAATTAACGTACAAATTCCTGCTACAATACCAATATACAAATATGATTGTGAAAACCCTATACTTTCATACATACTGCCAAAAAGTGGAGAAAATATACTTGCACAAATAGAACTTGTACATAAACAACCAAGATAAATAGAAGCTGATAATCTTAAATCAAAATTTTTAGAAATATATTTAAATTGTCCAACTAAAAATAATGGTTTTTCAAACGAATGAATACATTTTACTGCCGCAATCCAAAGTGGACCCCATTCCAAAGAAGATCCAATTATACGTATAGACATAATAGTACCTGCAAGAATTAATGTTCTTTTTGCTCCTAATTTATTAGCTATTACAGGTGTTACGAATAAGAAAATAGCTTCAAAAAAAGTCTGAATTGCTCCTAAATCTCCAAACCAACGATTTCCCTCAGCTTGTGATTCAAATTGTGATACAAAATATACTCCAAACTGTTGATCATATACATCATATACACAACCAACACCTATCATAAAAAATAATAAAAATAAAAAGTCTTTATTTTGTAATAAATGTTTAATATCCTTTAGTGAAACAGAATTTGCTTTTTTCATTTCTACATCAGATATTTCTACTTTAGCCATTGATAAACAAATAATTGCAATTAAGGCAGCTAAAGATGCTGATACAAATGCTAAATTAGGATTAATGTTCATAGCAATGCCAGTTGTATATGTAGCCGCTGCCCATCCAAAAGATCCCCACATTCTAGCACGGCCATATTCAAAACCATATTTAATAGAAACTTTATTTATATATGAATCAATAACACCATATCCTGCATTAAAAATAAAACCTAGATAAATACCTCCTAAAATAGCGCCTAAATAAAAATTAGAAACAAGTAATGGTCCATAAATATAAATAAAAAATGGTCCAATTAATAATAAAATTATCAAAATAGTAAATAACAATGTTTTTTTCAATCCAATTTTATCAGAAATAAATCCTAAAACTGGTTGCATACATAATGCTGCTAGAGCATTAGCTGAATATAATAATCCTGTCTTAGTTGCTCCTATACCTAAATGCTGACCAAGCCAAATAGCAAAAAATGACATAGCTGCTGACCATGCAAATAAATGTAAAAAGCTAACTGCACTTAAAGCAAAATAATTTCTATTTTTTATACTAATTTGCATTTTAATCCCCCTAATTGATAAAATAATCCAATCAAACGATTTTTCTAAAAATTATTAATAAACTATCAATATTTATTCCAATGATTAATGATAATTTAACATTGCCACGCGACAAAAATAATTATATTATGAATAGACAGAAAAATGTGTAACATGTTAAACTAAATAATATAATATTTTGAAACAAGGTGATTTTATGCCTATAAAAATTCGCAAAACATTACTTCATGAGCCAATTACATTTGATACAATTGGCAATCATTGGGATCAAGTACCAATCTATCGACCAAATGGTTATCCATTATACCATTATCTCCAAACAGAAAAAGGTGTTGGTAAAATAGAAATTCAAGGTAAATCGTATTTATTAAATGAAAATGAAGGTATTTTAATTGCTCCATTTATACCTCATTCCTATGCTAAAAAAACAGATGAATGGTTTACCATGTTTATTACCTTTACAGGAACTATGGAAAGTAGTCTTTCTCAAGCATTAGGTAATAAACAAATCATTTTTATTCCTAAAGAACAAGGTATTATTATTGCAAAAGAATTATTTGATATGATATCTCAATATGAGAATCCTTCTGCTGATGCAAAATATTTTTCTTTAGCTAGTTATCATCTATTAATGAATTTTATAGATAATTCAGCTTTTAATTTATTGAATGAACCTTTATATCAAAAATATGTATTACCTGTAATTAAAGAAATCGAAACTTCATATGCTAGTGAAATCACAGTGCAAAAATTAAGCCAACAAGTTTATGTTACACCGCAATATTTATCGCGTTTATTCTCTAAATTCTTAGGTTGCTCTGTCTATAAATATCTGACAAATTATCGTATCAACAAAGCAAAAGAATTATTACTAACTCATCAACGCATGGAAATTCAACAGATTTCTCAATTAGTAGGTTTTTTAGATACTAGCCATTTTATTGCTATGTTTAAAAAATTTACAGGAATAACACCTCTTGATTTTCGCAAACTCAATTAAAAAAGCTAAGATTAATGGTTTTTATCATTAATCTTAGCTTTTATTTTTATTATTTACCTGTATCTGCCATGCGTTTTGCTAAACGTTTTTTATCAGAATATCTTCTAAATGTAACCCAAAGTGGGCTGGCAATGAATATAGATGTATATGCACCGCAGAAGAAACCTATCAATAAAGCAAAGGCAAAATCTTTTGTTGTATCTCCACCAAAGAAATAAAGCGCAAATGTAGCGAATAATACTGTAGATACTGTATAAATAGAGCGAGTCATTGTCTGATAAATACTTGTATTTACAAGTTCTACAATATCGCCATTTTTTCTAAAATGCAATTTTAAATTTTCACGGATACGGTCAAAAATAACGATAGTATCATTTATAGAGTAACCGATAATTGTAAGTAATGCTGCTACAAATGAAGAATCTATTTGACGCTGAGTAAGTGCAAAAGCCCCAAGTACAATAATTACATTGTGTGCTAAGCCTAATACTGCTGAAATACCGAATTTAAATTCAAAACGATAAGATACATAAGCAATAATCAATAACCATGAAATAATTGTAGCATATATAGCATTCATGATAAGTTCAGTACCCATTGTAGCACCGACTTTTTCTTCACGAAGCACTTGATATGCACCTAGTTTATCAGTTAAACCAGCCATTACTTCTTTGCGTTCTTGTTCTTCTAAATCTACAGTTCTTATCATTACATTTTCAGATTCTGTAGATGAACTAGATTCTCCAGAAAGCTGAATTGTACTATTGCTCAAATTATATTCATTTAAAACAGCACGTACATCATTTATATTTACAGCCTTTTCAAAGCGTAAATCCATGATAGTACCACCAGTAAAGTCAATACCCATATTAAAGCCACGAGTTACCATGAAAAACAAGCTGGCAATAATCAATAATGAAGATATTGCATACCATATCTTGCGTTTACCAATAATATCAAATCTAGCCATTATTTCATGTCACCGTCCTTTACTTTATGACCTAAAGATACACCATAAATACGTGGGTCAGTGAATAATCTAGCTGCAATCAAATGTTTAAGCATAAACTGTGTTAATGTAATAGCTGTAAACATACTGATGACAACACCAAGACCTAAAGTAATGGCAAAACCACGAATTGGACCTGTACCAAAGAAGAATAATACTGCTGCTGCAATAATTGTAGTTAAGTTTGAGTCAAAAATTGTAGTAAAGGCACGTTTAAAACCTGAATCCATCGCCATGCGAAGTGTCTTGCCAGCTTTTACTTCTTCTTTGAAATGTTCAAAGATAAGTACGTTGGCATCAACCGCCATACCGATAGACAAGATAATACCCGCCACCCCTGGAAGTGTAAGCGTAGCATCTAATAATTTAAGTACGAATAATAAAATTATTACATAAGCCATCAAGCTTAAATTTGCAATCAAACCAGAAACACGATAGAAAAGTAACATAAATACAAAAATCGCACCTACACCAACTGTGAATGCAAATACGCTTTTATCTTTACTATCTTGACCAAGTGTTGGGCCTACTGTACGAGTTTCTATAATATCAACTTTTACAGGAAGTGCACCAGAACGTAAAAGCACTGCTAAATTATGTGCTTCTTCAAGATTTCTAGAACCTGTGATTACTGCTTTACCGCCAGTAATTGGTTCATTAACACGTGGAGCTGTTAAAACTTCACCATCAAGTAAAATAGCAATTGTTCTGCCTACATTTGCAGAAGTCAAATCAGCAAATTTTTGAGCACCTTCATCAGTGAATTCAATAGCTACTTCATTTTGATTATTTTGTGTAGTTTGTTCTCTAGCATCTTTTAAATCTGTACCGCTTAAAACAGTATTGCCTTCTTCATCTTTGAATTCAAGCATAGCTGTTTTGCCAAGTACAGCAATAGCTTTATCTGGATCTTTAACACCAGGAAGCTCAATGATAATACGGCGTTCGCCTTCACGCTGAATGATTGGCTCTGTCAAACCAAGTTCATTTACACGTTTTTCCATGATTTTTACTACACGGTTCATAGCATCATCATTAACTTGTGCTTGCTCTGTATCTACACCTTCTAAAACGACATGAGTACCACCTTGAAGGTCTAAACCTTGTCTTATTGAGCCAGCTAATGGTGCTATAAATGCAGCAAAAACACCAACGATAACAATAATTACCGCTAATAATTTCAATAAAGGATTTTGTTTCAAAATATCTTCCCCCAATATCCTTATAATTATCTGTATTTTATAGTAGTATTTTCTGTCAAAATCATATCTACTTTGAAATCGTAATCGTCTTTGATTACTTCATCAACTAATTGACAATCATATACTGCTGCTATTTTTTTAGCGTTAATAGCTTTTACTAAATATCTATCATAATAGCCACCACCCATACCGAGTCGATAACCTTTTTTATCTAGTCCTACAGCAGGCACTAAAATAAAATCTATATCTTGTGGCTTTACAATTCTTAGATTTTCTTCTTTTACTGTCAAAATATTATATGCACCTACAACTAATTCATCTAAAGATTTTATTAAAGTCGCTTGCATTATTTTCATATTTTTATCAGTAATATAAGGCAGGCAAATTTGTTTGCCTGCCTTGAGAGCATTTACTATTAATTCTTTTGTCTGAAATTCATCAGGCATTGAAGCATATAAAAAACATATCTGAGAATTTTTATATTCCTCAAGTTCTACAATTTTCTTTGTAATTACTGCTGAATACTCATTTTTCTGGATTAATGTTAACGCTCTTCTTTTTGCTAAAAGTTCTTTACGTTGAACTTTTTTATTATTTGTTAGCTGGGTTAGCATTTGTTTTTTCCTGAGTTAAATCTCTAGCTACAGCAGCACTGCTGATTTTAATTTCTACATTATCAGCAATTCTAATTCTAATGAAATCAGATTTTTCTAAATCAATATAAGTAATTTCCCCATGGATACCACCTATAGTTAAAATACGATGGCCTACTTTTAAATTGTCCATCATTGTATTACGTTGTTTTTGTTGTTTTTTCTGTGGACGATAAAGTAAGAAATAGAAAATTATTACCATTAATACTATTGGTCCATAGGAATAAAGACTTGCCATCATTGAATCACTCATAAAAAAATTCTCCTCATCATAAAAAATTATATTAATTTA
>OHGQ01000735.1_pt1 | contig 11899 bp, 10 predicted proteins | sample 1567811 | NCBI WGS metagenome assembly OHGQ01 (sample SAMEA3879576, study PRJEB24766) | human gut metagenome | biome: human-associated habitat; feature: feces | place: USA | collected 1985/1987 | reverse complement strand
GGGAGTTATGCCGCCATATGCTTAAAGGTGTGTGCAGAAAATCTCGTTCAAGCGTAGCGCGTTTGATTTTCTGCACACTAATAGGCTTTGCAGATGGCGGCATCTACTCCCACTAAGCTAAGCTGCCATGAGAGCCATCACCTGCAGGTAACGGGTCTGCGCCCGCCACAACCGTCCGTTGTTCATATCACTAATAAATAGATTGGAGTTTTTATGCTTACTATACAGAATTATAAGAAAGTAGAAAGCCTTGAAGAAGCCTATGAGCTTAATCAGAAGAAAGCTAACCGTATTGTCGGCGGCATGATGTGGATGCGTATGGGCGACAACAGAATGAATACAGCTATTGATATGTCAGGGCTTGGACTTGATAAGATTGAAGAATCAGATGAAGAATTTAAGATTGGCTGTATGACTACTTTAAGACAGTTAGAAGTTCATGAGAGTTTTAATGAATATACAGATGGCTGTGCTAAGGAGGCTTTAAGGCATATTGTAGGTGTGCAGTTCAGAAATCTTGCAACAGTTGGTGGAAGTATATATGGAAGATATGGATTTTCTGATGTGCTTACGCTTTTAATCGGACTGGATTCTTATGTAGAATTATACAAGGGAGGCATTGTTCCATTAACTGAGTATGCTGACCGTGATTATGACAGGGACATTGTTGTTAATATTATTGTTAAGAAAAGACCGGTGAATATGTTTTATGAAGCAGTGAGAATAACAGAAACAGATCTGCCGGTGCTTACATGTGCAGGAGTAAAGTTTAAAGATACTGGAGTTTGCAACATCTGCATAGGTGCAAGACCGGGAAGAGCAATTGTTGTTAAAGATACAGAAGGAATACTTGCAGGCGGTATTAACGAGAAGTCAGTAGAAGAATTCAGTACATTTGTTAAGACAAATGTGCCTACAGCGGGCAATATGAGAGGAAGTGCTGAGTATAGAAGCCATCTTGCAGGCGTTCTTGCAGGCAGGGCACTTCAGAATATTAACAGAGATTAATTGGTGATTACGGATTGGAGAATATATGTTAGTTGATATTAAGTTGAATGGAAAATCTGTTAAAGCAGATATTACGGCAGACATGACACTCTATGAATTCGTGAGAGAGCATGGCTGTTACAGCGTAAAATGTGGCTGTGAAACATCTAACTGTGGCTTATGTACAGTATTTCTTAATGATAAGCCTGTCCTTTCATGTTCAGTTCTTGCAGCAAGAGCAGACAAATGCAGTGTTACAACACTCGAAGGATTACAGGAGGAGGCGTCTGAATTTGTCACATTTATAGCAGATCAGGGAGCAGAGCAGTGCGGATTCTGTAATCCGGGATTTGTTATGAATGCATTGGCACTTTTCAGAGAGAATCCTTATCCTGATGAAGAGGAGATAAAGGAGTTCCTTTCAGGAAATCTGTGCAGATGTTCAGGTTATGAGGGACAGTTAAGAGGAATTATGAATTTCCTTGAGGCAAAGAAAGCAAAGGAGGCTGAATAGATGAAGTCGGTTAATAAAGCTATCAGAAAGAAAGATGCGATGGAACTGCTTCTTGGAAAGCCGGTGTATACAGATGATATTGCACCTAAGGACTGCCTTGTTGTAAAGCTTCTGCGCTCACCATATGCCAACGCATTTGTAAAGAATATTAATACTGATATTGCGATGAAGGTGCCGGGAATAGAAGCAATATTTACATATAAAGATGTTGACCAGAATATGAAAAGATTCACATGTGCAGGTCAGACATATCCTGAGCCAAGTCCTTATGACAGGCTTATTCTTGATAAGCATGTAAGATTCATAGGTGATCCTGTAGCTATTGTTGCAGGTGCTGATGAACGCTGTGTTGATAAGGCAATGAAGCTTATTAAGGCAGAGTATGAGGTACTTGAGCCAGTGCTTGACTTTACAAAGGCAAAGGATAATGAGATACTTGTTCATCCGGAGGATAACTGGGAAGCAATGTGTCCTGTCGGAGCTGATAATAAAAGAAATCTATGTGCACATGATGAGTGCAGTAATGGTGATATAGATAGGGTGCTTGAGAGCTGTGATATTGTAATTGACAGGACATATCATACAAAGGCATGCCAGCAGAGTATGATGGAGACCTTCAGGACATTCTGTACAATCGATACTTATGGAAGACTTCATGTTGTAAGCTCTACACAGATAGTATTTCATTGCAGAAGAATCATATCACACGCACTTGGAATATCTCCATCAAAGATACGTGTTACAAAGCCTAGAATAGGTGGTGGTTTTGGCGCAAAGCAGACCTCAGTTTCAGAAATATATCCGGCATTTGTCACATGGAAGACTAAGAAGCCAGCTATGATTATATTCTCAAGGGAAGAGTCATTATCAGCTTCATCTCCAAGACATGAGATGCAGATGCATGTAAGGCTTGGTGCAACTAAGGATGGTATCGTAAAAGGAATAGATTTATATACTCTGTCTAACACAGGAGCTTATGGGGAGCATGGACCAACGACAGTAGGTCTTTCAGGACACAAGTCAATACCGTTATATGGAAAGGCAGAGGCATTCCGTTTTGTAAGTGATGTTGTATACACGAATGTTATGTCAGCAGGAGCGTACAGAGGTTATGGTGCCACACAGGGGCTTTTTGCCGTTGAATCTGCTGTAAATGAGCTTGCTGATAAGCTGCATATGGATCCTTTTGAAATAAGATTTAAAAACATAGTTAAGGAGGGCGATGTAATGCCTGCTTACTATGGTCAGGTAAATACAAGCTGTGCGCTTGACAGATGCTTAGCAAAGGTTAAAGAGATGATTAAATGGGATGAGAAGTATCCTATGAGAAAGATATCTGATACGAAGGCACGTTTTGTCGGAATGGGTATGGCTATGCAGGGCTCTGGTATATCAGGTGTGGATGTGGGAAGTGCCACACTTAAGCTTAATGATGAGGGTGTGTATACAATGAATATCGGTGCTGCTGATATGGGAACAGGCTGTGATACAATACTTGCACAGATTGCTGCGGAGGTGCTTGAGTGCAGTACTGATGACATAAGTGTATTCGGTGCTGATACTGATATATCACCTTATGATTCAGGATCATATGCATCAAGTACAACATATGTTACCGGAAAGGCTGTTGAGAACTGTGCCTTAGAGCTAAGAAACAGAATCGAAAGTCTTGGAGCAAAGCTTATAGGCTGTGATAAGAGTGAGGTTACATTTGACGGAAGCTGTGTAAGCTGTGAGGCTGGAGAGCACAAGGGCGCATCAGTAAGTCTTTGTGATATAGCAACAGCTTCTATGTGTGGCAATGATATGGCACTTTCTGTTACTAATACACATACATCACCTATTTCACCACCACCATTTATGGTAGGTGCAGCTGAGGTTGAAGTTGACCTTGTTACAGGCGAAAGCAGGGTTGTAGAATATGATGCATGCGTTGACTGTGGAACACCGGTTAATCCTAATCTTGCAAGAGTACAGGCAGAAGGCGGAATCCTTCAGGGAATTGGTATGGCAATGTCTGAAAATATCACATATTCTGATAAGGGAAAGCTTTATGAGAACTCATTCCTGCAATATAAGATACCATCAAGGATGGATATTGGACATATTAATGTTGAGTTTGAAAGTAGCTTCGAGGATGCTGGACCATTTGGTGCTAAGTCAATAGGAGAGGTTGTAATAAATACGGCTGTGACAGATGCACTAAGCCACGCAGCAGGAAAGAGGTTCTATGAGCTGCCTATAACACCGGAGCAGATTGCTATGGCGAGGGCAGAGAATAATTAGGATTATAACACAGATAAGATAAAAAATAAGACGGCACGATTTATTTCTGGATAAAGGGAATAGTCGTGCTGCTTTTTATGTTTATAAATAAAGTAAAAGCTTGAAGAAATGGACAAAATAAGTGAAAATAGTTTTGAAGAAACGGTCATAATGAGCAAAAATAATCTTGAAGAAACGGACAAAATACGCCAAAACAACTTTGAAGAAATGGGCAAAATGAGTGAAAATAATCTTGAAGAAACGGTCAAAATAAGAGATAATAATATTGAAGAAAGTTACATTATAATATGTATTATATAAAGAAATCAGGGGTGCTTTTAGCACGGTAAAGAATAATGACAATGATATAGTATAGTTCTGAAAGGGGAAGACTATGAATTTTAAAAGAAAAGTATATAGTAGATTGTTAGAATGGAAGGAAAAGTATTCGGATAAATATGCGGTGTTGTTAGAGGGGGCGAGACGAGTTGGTAAGTCTACAATCGCCCAAAGCTTTGGAGAAAATGAATATGACTCGTGTATTCTTATTGATTTTTCAAAAGCAACAGCTAATATATTGGAGTGTTTTGATGATATAGCAAATCTAAATATATTTTTTTTAAGATTGCAGGCGGAAACAGGTATAACATTATATGAGCATAAATCGCTGATTATATTTGATGAAGTCCAGCTATTCCCGAAAGCAAGACAGGCAATAAAACATCTTGTTGCAGATGGAAGATACAGTTATCTGGAAACTGGTTCCCTAATATCTATAAAGAAAAATGTAAAGGATATTTTAATTCCATCGGAGGAAATGAAAATACAGGTGTATCCAATGGATTATCAGGAGTTCTGTGATGCAACGGGGGGAAACTATGAACTTCTTTGTCAGATATACAATACAGGTAAGGCTATTGGACAGCCAACTAATCGTAAACTGATGAGAGATTTAAGAATATATATGGCAGTAGGTGGTATGCCTCAGGCAGTTGAAGCTTATATAGAGGGTAAGAATTTCTCTGAAATTGATATGGTCAAAAGGCAGATTATATCATTGTATGAAGAAGATTTTAAAAAGATTGATGGTTCTGGAAGAATCTCTGCATTATATCACTCAATTCCGGCACAGCTTGCAAAGGATTCAAAAAAATACAGGATTACCGCGGCAATAGGAAAGAAGAATAATTCAAAAACAGAAGAATTATTATATGAGCTGATTGATTCAAAGACTGTCTTACCTTGTTATAATTCAACTGATCCAAGGGTAAGCCTGACAGATACAAAGGACTTTGACAGTTATAAATTGTATCTGTCGGATACTGGATTATTTATTACATTAATGTTTATAGACCGTCCAGTCACAGAAAATAATGTATATGCGAAGCTGCTTTCTGATAAGCTGCCAGCTAATCTGGGCTATTTATATGAGAATCTTATTGCACAGATGATTACAGCAGCGGGAAGGGAACTTTATTATCACACTTGGGAAAAAGACAAAAGCACACATTATTATGAGGTTGACTTTCTGATTTCTGAGGGAAGTAAAGTAAATGCCTTTGAAATTAAGTCATCAGGGGCAGGAAAGCACGAATCTATAAAACAGTTTTATAAAAAATTTTCAAAGAATGTAAGTAAGATATATTTAATATCACAAAAAGATGTTGGAAAAGAAGAAAATTTAATGCTGAAACCATTTTATTTAATGCCATTTCTCATAAAGTAGATGACTATTTTACATTATAAAATACAGGAGTAAAAATTATGCCTAATATATTAATTGTAGAAGATGATATAAATATTAATAACCTTCTTTGTGAGGTGCTTATGAAGGCTGGTTATACGTGTGAACAGGCATTTTCAGGAACAGAAGCAAAGCTGCTTCTTAATATAAAAGAAAAGGCTTATACGCTTGTACTGCTTGACTTAATGCTGCCTGGTGCAAGTGGTGAAGAGGTTTTAAAAGAGATAAGAAAACAGGGAAGGCTTCCGGTGATTGTGCTGACTGCAAAGGATAGTATAGATGATAAAATCGGAGTGCTGACGGACGGAGCAGATGATTATATAACAAAGCCCTTTGAGATTAGAGAGGTATTGGCACGTATTCAGGTACAGCTTCGTCATATAGAGGCAGAAACAAAAAGTGAAGCAGAGGCAGAAATAGAAGCAGAAACGGAAGTGATAACAAAGGCTGGTATACAGGAAGGACAAGGCAGCGGAAGGCTTGAGTTCAGGGATATGGTGCTTACACGCTCTACCTTTGAGGTAAGTATCGGTGGCAGGGTGCTTCCTAAGATTACAAAACAGGAATTCGCAATACTGGAATTATTGCTTAAAAACCCGAAGCAGGTGTTTAGCAAGGAGGATATATTCGAATATGCGTGGGATGAGCCATATATGGGTGAAACAAAGACTCTTGATGTGCATATAAGCAATATCAGGAAGAAAATAAAGACCGTTACATCTGATGAATATATAGAAACAATCTGGGGGATTGGATATCGCCTGCATGAATAATTTACTCTTTTTTTACTATTTATTTGCGATTGATTAGGATTTATTTTTTATGATAAGAGCAATTAGGAAAAGGAGGAAAAAGCTTTGAGTGAATTATTATTGCAGACAAGGAATCTGACTAAGCAGTATGGCAGACACAGGGCAGTTGATGATGTAAATATGCACATTAAAAAGGGTGCGATATATGGCTTTATTGGAAGAAACGGAGCCGGTAAAACGACCTGTCTTAAGATGATTAGCGGACTGTCAACACCGTCTTATGGCGAAATAGAAATGTTTGGGTATAAAGGAAAGGACTTACAAAAGGTACGTTCAAGAGTAGGGTGTCTTATAGAAGCTCCCGGACTTTATGGCAATATGTCGGCATATGACAATCTGAACATTAAATGTAAGCTTACGGGGATTAAGAAAAAAGGATATATAGAAGAGCTGTTAAAAACAGTGGGCCTTGATACTGTTGGAGAAAAGAAAACAAAGCATTATTCGCTTGGAATGAAGCAGCGCTTAGGAATTGCTCTTGCACTTGTAGGTGAGCCTGACCTGCTTATTCTTGATGAGCCGATTAACGGACTTGATCCACAGGGAATTGTGGAGGTGCGTGAAACCATCCAGAAGCTTGCAAAGGAGCGTGGCATGACAATATGTATTTCAAGTCATATTCTGGAGGAATTATCAAAGATTGCTACAGATTATGGCATTATTCATAATGGATGCCTTGTGCAGGAGCTTACAAGAGAAGAACTTATGAAAAAATGCAGTGAGCGCATAGAGCTTACGCTTGATAATCCTAAGCAGGCTGTTCCTGTGCTTGATGATATGGGCTTTAGCAGCTATCAGGTTATAGATAAAGAACATATTCATATATTTGAAAGACTGGGAGAAAGTGCCAGCCTGAATATGGAGCTTGCAAAGGCAGGGATTCCAGTTAAGGGAATATCTATTACAAGTGAAGAGCTTGAGAATTATTTCTTAAGGCTTACAGGGGGTGACAATCGTGCTTAATATGATAAAGATGGATGTATACAGAATGTTTCGTACAAAGAGTATGTATGTAATATGGATTATATTGCTGGCATCAGCACTGCTTACCTCATTTCTTTCAAAAATAGATTATGATGCAGTTAATAAAGAGTGGGAGAGGCAGCAGGCAGTGGAAAGTCAGGCAGATACTGATGGTCAGACAGTTGATGTGGTAAATGCACAAGACATAGAGGAACAACAGGCAGATAACAGCAACAAGGAACAGCTTTCGCAGCAGAATACAGATAATGTCAATATTGGTATGAGTGTGGAATTACCTACGGAGCCAGGGAAGAAGGTTACGGTAATGGATGTTTTCTTTTCTAATGCACAGGGAAAGTTTTATGCACTTTTTCTTGTAATATTTGCGGTTATGTTTGCAACAGCAGATATTAAGAGCGGTTATATTAAGAATATTGGTGGACAGGTTTCACAAAGGGGGATGCTTATTGTTTCAAGGGCAGTTGCGCTTGCTTTATTTACAGCAATTACATTTGCAGGGATATTTGTATTCCAGGCAGCAGCGAATATGCTTGCGTTTAAATGTGTGGTGTGGGGTAACTGGAAAGAGATTATACCTTATTTCTTAACAGAACTTATGCTTCATTATGCGTTTGTGTTAATATGTATGGCGATAGCAGTTATAATTAAGAATAATGTTATAAGCATGACCTTATCGGTATGTCTTACCATGAATATAATGAGCATTGTGTATGCCCTTATAGATTATGTGGGCAATAGAGTGGGACTTCATAACTTCAATATATATAAGTATACAGTAACTGGAAGGATGGCAATGCTTCCTATGAATGCAGGCAGGGACGATGTTATTAGTTCAATGTGTGTGGCAGTTATATTTATTATTATAATGCTGTCATTAAGCAGTTATATTTTTCAGAAAAGGGATATTTAGAGAATGAGGATTATTATTGGAATATTAGCAGTAATAATTATTATACAGGCATTTATTATGTGGAAATACCAGCGGCAGATTAAGGACATCTGCCGCCAGTTGTCGTTTCTTATGGAACACGATAGTAACAAGCTGATTCAACGTGAAATAGATATGGGGGGAATAGGTGAGCTTTCAGATAAATTGAATGAACTGCTTGACCTGCGTAAAAAAGAAAGAAACGAGTACAGAAAAAAAGAAGAGCTGATTGCAGATACATATACTAATCTTTCACACGATATAAGGACACCGCTTACATCGCTGGATGGGTATTTCCAGCTTATAGAGGAATGTGACAATATAGATGACCAGAGGAGATATCTTGATATAATCAGAGAAAGGCTTAACAGCCTCAATGAAATGCTGGAGGAACTTTTTACATTCACTAAGCTGAAAAATGATTCGTATAAGCTGGAGCTTACGGATTGTTGTATGAACAGAATATTAAAAGAAACTGTCTTTTCTTATTATGATGAATGGAAGAAGCAGGGCATCTGCCCGGATATTAGTATTACTGAGGAAATGCTGTATATATCAGGTAATAAGCAGGGCTTAAGGAGAGTTATACAGAATGTCATAAAAAATGGTCTTGATCATGGGGAAAAGAATATAAGTATCAAGCTTACCCGTGAGGATAATTACGCCTTGCTTAAAATCAGCAATTATACAGAACATCCTGAAAATATTGACTTAAGCCATGTGTTTGAGCGTTTTTATAAAGCGGATGTTGCAAGAGGCAGAGCCTCAACCGGACTGGGTTTATCTATTGCAAAAGAGCTTGTGGAGCGTATGAATGGAGATATAAGTGCAAGAATACAGGGAAATGATTTTATTATTGAGATAAAAGTTCCGCTTGTGGTATAACGAACACAATAGTGCTCATCTTAAAAGTTCCTTACGGAACTTTGTATGTGCGCTGAAAAGCTGTGCAAATATTGTGGTATAATATGCATGAAAAAATAATAAAAATATTATACTACGCATTGATAAAAAAATAACAAAGTGATATAAATGTAAAAGAAACAGGGGCTGTTACGGAGAAATTATATATAGAATATGCTGATTCGTTTAATGAATGGGGAATACTACAAGTTCAATAATAAAGGGAGACATGCGCATGAAAAATATAAAAGAAATAGGGGATTTTTTTATAAATCTGAATGAATATGTATATGCAACAGATATAGAAACCAATGAGATTGTATATATGAATCATAAAGCATTGGAAGCGTATGGCTTGGAATCAATAGAGGATATAAAAGGCCTGAAGTGCTATGAGGTATTACAAAAAGCTTCTGTTAAATGTGGAATGTGCAACAACAGCAGGCTTCTGCCTGGAGCCTTTGATGAATGGCGTTATTATAATCCTGTATTAGATAAGTATATGATAATAAAGGATACACTGATAGAGGGCGAAGGGAACAGAAAGTACAGGCTGGAAATAGGCATAGATATAAGTGAAGAGCTTGCACAGGATAAGCTTATCCAAAAGTACAGAGAAACTGAGGCACTTGTCAATGAGGGCTTAAGAGAGGCACTTGCAGCAGATACACCTGATGAAACGATTAACACACTTCTTGGGTATATAGGTAAAGCACTTAATGGAGAAAGAACTTATATATTTGAAAAAAATATATATGGCAGAGATGATAATACATATGAGTGGACGGCAGATGGAATAAGGTCAGAGAAGGATAATCTTCAGAATCTGCCTCCAGAGGTATGTGCTAACTGGTATAAGTGTTTTGAAAAAGGCGGAAACATCGTAATTCAGGATATTGAAGAAATAAAGGATAGTGATTCCCTGCAATATGATAATTTAAAAAGACAGGGTATTCATTCAATAATTGCAATTCCTATATATAACGAAGGAAATGTTGTTGCATTTATGGGAATAGGCAATCCGCCACTGCTTACACTTAAATATGCCTTAAGTATACTTGAGATTATGAGTGCTTTTATTATATCGTGTATAAAGCGCAGGAATATGATGAGAAAGCTTGAGGATATGAGCTATAAGGACGCACTGACCAATATAGGAAACCGCTTTGCAATGAGTGCATGTGTAGAGAGTATAGATGAAAAACAGAGCATAGGTGTTGTTTACTGTGATGTTACAGGACTGAAATATGTGAACGATACAATGGGACATGATGCAGGCGACAGACTTATTCTTAACGCCTGTGGATGTCTTACGGATGTGTTTGGAGAAGATAAGGTGTTCCGTATAGGTGGAGATGAGTTCCTTGTAATCTGTACACAGATAGATGAGAATACATTAATAAAGCGTATAACAGAGTTAAAAGAACTAATGAAAGAGCGTTCTGTGAATATGGCAGCCGGTGTTATCTGGAGTGAGAATGTAATAACAAGCTTTGATGAAATGCTGCGTGAATCTGAGGAACGGATGTATGCTGATAAAGCACAATATTATAAGGAAAAAGGAATTGAACGCAGAAAAGGACGTGTATAGCAGGGCTAAAGGAATGCATCATATAATACAATAACAGGCAATTTTGTGATAAATTATAATAAATAATACAGCTTAATTATTGACATTTTAAGATCAATTATATACAATCACATTATCTGCGATGACGAAGACAGTAGATTATGAAAGAAAGCGATAGCGAGCCGGGATGGTGGAAGCCGGTGTGAGTAGAGCATAGTTGAATATCACTTCCAAGCATCCTTGCAGAACTTTGTAGTATGATATTATTGGTAAAATTATGGATGGTATTATATTACGAAAAGTAAGTAAGGACGGTAATCCTACCGTTACAAGGGACGCATATGATGGTATGTCGTAATTGATATAGGTTAAGTTGATTCAGCCCCTGTCGTATTACGGCAGGGGCTTTTTTGCATATGTAACGACATTTGTTACAGCACCAATAAAGCAAGCTGATATCGTTACGATTAAGTAAATGATTTGAAAGGAGTAACACAATGGTATACGAGAAAGTTTCATCAGATATGAATTTCGTAGACAGAGAAAAACAGGTCGAAAAGTTCTGGAAGGATAATGATATATTCCAGAAGAGTATTGATAACCGCAAGAAGGGGGAGACATATACATTTTATGATGGACCTCCTACAGCTAATGGTAAGCCACATATCGGACATGTTCTTACAAGAGTTATAAAGGATATGATTCCAAGATATAGAACAATGAAGGGTTATATGGTTCCACGTAAGGCCGGATGGGATACACACGGACTTCCAGTTGAGCTTGAGCTTGAGAAGGAATTAGGTCTTGACGGCAAGGAACAGATTGAAGAGTATGGTCTTGAGCCATTCATCAAGAAATGTAAGGAAAGCGTATGGAAATACAAGGGTATGTGGGAGGATTTCTCATCTACCGTTGGTTTCTGGGCTGATATGGATAACCCATACATCACATATGATGATAACTTCATCGAGTCTGAATGGTGGGCTTTAAAGCAGATATGGGATAAGGGTCTTTTATACAAGGGCTTTAAGATTGTTCCTTACTGCCCACGTTGTGGAACACCACTTTCATCACACGAAGTAGCACAGGGCTATAAGGCTGTTAAAGAGCGTTCAGCAGTAGTACGTTTTAAGTGTGTAGGTGAAGATGCATATTTCCTTGCATGGACAACAACACCTTGGACACTTCCATC
>OHGQ01000723.1_pt1 | contig 12039 bp, 10 predicted proteins | sample 1567811 | NCBI WGS metagenome assembly OHGQ01 (sample SAMEA3879576, study PRJEB24766) | human gut metagenome | biome: human-associated habitat; feature: feces | place: USA | collected 1985/1987 | reverse complement strand
CCCCCCCCCTGTATCGTGATTTTGCCCATAATTTTGCGCCATTTTTTGGCAGGTGCTGCCCGCAAAAGCGCTTTATTTCCTTGAATTTTGGTGCTATACTCAACTTGGCGTTTTTTGTCTGTTCCGGCTGTGCCGTTTGGGGGTATAGCCGGACAAATCAACCGACAAAGGAGAGGATATCATGAAAAAACGCATCGTGAGCATGATACTGGCACTCAGTATGATGCTCTCCATTCTCCCTGTATCCGCATTTGCAGATGCAGGGGCAGGGCTTTCTTCCGCGGCGGCGGAAGAGACCAACAGCATCACTTACAGCTCGGAAAACGAGTATGAGGATGTTGGTACGAACTCTGAAACAAAAAATCAGGTGGTCAAGATCAAGACCGGTACGAACGGTCTGCCCAAGGCAGCAGCCGGTACCGGCTGGAGCTTTGACGAAACTACCGGGCTGACCATCACCGGTACCGGCAGTGAAGATACCGAGTACATTCTGGACGGCACGGTCAGCTGCAATGTGACCGTCAAGAATGCTAATAGTCACACGGTTTATCTGCTGGATGGCACTGTCACCGGCACACTTTTGATAGAAGCCGACAATATGTACGGCGTCTACGTTCTGGGCGGCAGCTACGCCGATGTGGAGCTGAATCTGGGCACCATTGACGGCGGCACCTATGATAAGCTGACCGAGAACGGCGGCAATGTCCGGGGCGGCTTTTTCCGCGATATCTCCGGTCTGAGCGCCGACACGCAGCAGCAGGCACACCAGCTGCTGCTGCCGGAGAACTGCACCCTGAACGGACAAAAGGAAACAAAAATCTATATCATCAAGAAGTATAACTATTCCGGTAACGGGAACGATCTGGAACTGGTAGTGGAAAGCGACACCGGCTGCGATGTATGGGCGGTAGCCTCTACCGGCGGCAGTGTCATGGCACTGCCCGCCGGTACCCAAAATTACGCCTTCACATACTTTGACTCTACGATTGCCACGATCTCCATCAGCGCAGACGGAAAAACGCTTTCCGCCAGCTTTAACATGATCCCGGCGCAGAACGGCGCACCCATGAAGCTGGTTCCTATGGCACTTGGCGCCACAGAACTGCGCTTTAACAATGAGGGTCAGCCCGATCTGACCGACGTGACCTATGTGGACAGTCTGGACACGGACGCAAAGCTGCACCGTGTTTACATGGGCAACGGCTGGGGTTATAACTGCTACCCCAACGACAGCAGCAATGAAAGCACTTTGCAGATCCTGAATCAGGGCGGTGCAAACTTCGACTTCAGCGCGCTGAGCGATGTGCCTATCAACTGCTATGTCGAGATCACCAATGCTAATATTACCGGCGGTGAGTTTGGCGAAAACGGCCGACTGACGATCACCAGCGGTAAAATCAGCGGCGGCACCTTCCACAATGTCAGCGCGGGCATCAACTCGATCAATGGGAACAGTGCGGTCGAGATCACCGGCGGCACCTTTGATTCCCTGTTCTGCAATGGCTCTTGCTCTATTGCCAATGCGGTGATCCAGAGCTGCAATTTCAATACCTATGGCAATAACACCTACACCATTTCGGATACGGTTCTGGGCGAACTGCCTGACGGCATCCAGAAGCTGCTGCCCGCAGGACAGCAGCTCAGCACACTGGTGGTGCGTAACGGCGGTGTGACTGCGATGAACGGCAGAACTCTGCCTCTTTCCACCAATACCATCTATCTGGTGGGCGCAGGCAGCGCAGAACTTACCCTGAACACCGATGTACTGAGCATCAACGATGCACCGGTCGAAAACTACAACGCCAACACCTCTGCCGACGGCAAGGTGCTGCGCATTACCGGCAAGAATGACGGCGCAAAGATCTTTGTGAATAAGTCCACCGATCCAAGCGACCTCAAGCCCCTGCGCATTACCGAAAAGGGTCTGCCCGACCTGACCGGTGTGCCGATGAGCGGCGAGGGCATGACGGCTAACCTCTATGAGGGCCTGGGCTGGAAGTACGCCACCATGGAAGAGAACGGAAGGACACGCGCGGCGCTTTACATCACCACCCCGGACGGCAACCCGGTGGATCTTTCTTCGGATACCATCAACCCCTACCATAAGGCCATTGCCGTGGAGCAGATCACTTTTGCAAATGTGACTGTCACCGGCATCGTGGCAGAGGGCTCTGTTGGTGCGGAGAACACCATCATTCAGGACGGCACCTTCCAGAAGGATGTCTACATGGATGAAAACAGCACCATCGCAGGCGGCACTTTCCAGGATGTCGTCCGCGCTTATGGCAAGATCACTGGCGGCTCATTCATCGCTGAGGTCCAGCTGAACCAGAACAGCGAGGTCACCGGCGGTGTGTTCCACGATGTCCAGCTGCCGAGCTATGCCACGGAGAAAACGGTCATCCAGAATGCCGTGATCCTTGGCAGCCTGAAAACGGACAGCGACAGCAAGGCTGCTATTTCCAATACGGTGAGCTGCGGCTATATTGAAAGCAGATTCCTTGCCGCCGGTCAGCAGCAGAGCAAGCTGATGATGACGGACGGCACTGTGGAACGCCTCAACGACTATGCCGCAGCAACAGACGCGGTTTACCTTATCGGTAATGTCAAGGCAGAGATCCGCTTCAGCAATGCAGTCACGAACATCAACGGCGAGGATGTCAGCGCTTACAACGGCGCACAGCTTTCCGCAGATGGCAAGACCCTGACCCTGACCGCCAAGAATGACGGTGAGCCTATTGTGGTGAACATGGCCACCACCGGAAAGCTGCCCTTCTCTTCCCTGAGCAAGAGCGACTTTACCGTTTCCGGGACGATCGAACATCAGACCGTTAAAAGCAGCAAGGATGGCGTGGGCAAATTGAGCCTCGTCTATGTGCGCACCTACGACAACGAGGTGTTTGAAACCTACCCGGCGGGAGCGGACATGTACGGCCTCTACAAGCAGCGCATCGTAGCGCAAGAGGGCGACAAGTACACAGAAGGCTCGCTTGATATCGGCGAGGTGGTACGCAGATATCAACCGAAGCTCGACGACTTTGAGTATGACCCCAAGACCCAAACTGCAACCTATAAAGGCCCGATGTATTTTGACGATGCACCGCTGTATTCTATCCGGTATGTCCCGGAGGATGGCTCGTTCCCGTCTGTGACGAAGCCCACCAAGGCAGGCACTTACAGCGTTGACATCGTGGTGGATTCTAGTGACCACTACGTTGGCAACCAGTACGAAGTGGACACCTATACTGTGTCTGAGTCGAAGTACACCCTGACCGTGGACGACAAGTCTACCGAGCACGTTGCAGGTGAGAAGCTCAGCTTCACCGCAGACGAGAAGGACGGTTACACCTTCACCGGTTGGAAAGTGACCGGTCTGCCCACTGACGTGGACACCACCAAGGCGACCATCTCCTTCACGATGCCCGCAAATAACGTCACACTGAAAGCACAGTACACCGAGAACGCTCCCAAGACCTATAAACTCGATGTCACCGATGCACAGGTCACCCTGAAGGATGGCAGCGCTGTTGCCGACCTGACAGCTGTGTCCGTGGGTACAGAACTCAAGGCTACCGCAGACGAGGACACCGAGACCAGCGTGTTCAAGAGCTGGAGCTGCACCGGTCTGGAGCTGACCGAGGAGCAGCGCACCGCACGCGTGGTGTACTTCACCATGCCCGACCATGATGTGAATCTGGTGGCGGAGTTCGTTACTCCTACTAAGCCCGATCCCGCGCCCGAGACCTATAAGCTTATTGTCTCCTATGCAAAGATTACCCTGAAGGATGGCAGCGCTGTTGCCGACCTGAAGGCTGTGCCCATGGGTACAGAGCTCAAGGCCACCGCAGACGAGGACACCGAGACCAGAGTGTTCAAGAACTGGAACTGCACCGGTCTGGAGCTGACCGAGGAGCAGCGCACCGCACACGAGATATACTTCACCATGCCCGACCATGATGTGGAACTGACTGCTGTGTTTGAAGTTCCTGCTACTCCCGATCCGGATCCCACTCCTGATCCTAAGCCGAACCCCGACCCCACCCCCGCACCCGGCGGTGACAGTGACGGCGGCGGTGCAGCCATTGTGGCAGTAGCCGCTGTGGGCGGCGCAGCCATTGGCGTGGGTGCCTATATCGCAGGCACCACGGCCTACCTGAAGAGCGTCCTGCCCGAGGGTATGGCCATCCCCGCTAACCGCCAGCAGCTGGCAGTTGCACTGTGGACCGCCGCAGGCAAGCCCGCTACCCAGAGCACTGCACTGTTCAACGATGTGGCAGCAGATGCCGCAGAGCTGCAGGCTATCCGCTGGGTCGTGGATACCGGCCTGATGTCCGCACAGGACGGCAGCTTCAAGCCCGGCAGCCGCGTAGGCCGCATGGAAGTGATCCGCACTTGGAAGACTTACCAGCAGCGCGGCTAAAACCGCTGCCCCTTAACCCCTTATAACCCCGCAGGGACTGCTGCACAGCGCTGTGCGGCAGTCCCTTTTTTGCGTCCCAAAAGGGTGCGCAAGGGCTTTTTTGGGGTTTTTCAGGGCGATTCGATGCATTTCAGGGGCCATTCACGCAGAATTGCTCCATTTTTGCCGCCGTTCGTGGTATACTACAGGCACAGAGCAGTGCTCTGTTCAATATGCCATTCCCGTAATTCCTATAGAGCAGAAAACCGTCCGGTAACCGCAAACCGGGCGGTTTTCTGTTTTTTGCGGGTGCGTGTGGTGCACCGGGTCGTTTCAGCGCATTTGCGGGGCGATTCGTGCCCAAAACCGTCCAAAGCGGGCAAAACGTGGTACACTGGGTACAACAAAAGCGCCCGGCTTGGAGGGCGCTTGAGAAGGAGAGGATCTTATGCAAAAACGGCTCATCAGCATGGTTCTGGCGCTGAGCATGGCACTGACCGCAATGCCGCTGCCCGCCCTTGCCCAGAGCGCCCCGCCCGACACCGCCAAGGCAGCCCGCTGGGCTGTGGAGGCCGGGCTGCTGCCCGACATGGGTGAGGGCGCCTTTACGCCCGGCAAGCGTGTGACCAAGGTACAGGTCATCCGCGCATGGAACCGGCTGAAAAAGCTGGGTCTGGCGAAATAACAATTGCCATCTCCCGATCGATCCTTTCCAATAAGTGCAGCAAGGCCGTCCGGCATTCGCCGGACGGCCTTGCTGCGTTGTGTAGGAGGGGATTCCCCGCAGCGCCGCCGCTTCCGCAGGAAGCAGGCGCTGTAAATGCCGTTTGCCATTACGACCCCACCCGTGAAAATGGGATAGCGGAGCGTCCACAGACGCTCCGCTATCCCGAAAATTAAAATAATTCTTCCGCTGCAACGACGACGACCGCCGCCAGTGGCGGAAACAGGGAGGAGTTGTTGGGGCAGCGGCCAGCAAGACGCGAGTGCCGCCCAAGGCACGATGCGGATGCTGGGTGCCGCAACCCGATAAGCGGCGGCCATTCCAAATCGTCCTCCCGGTTCAAAGGACGCTGCAATGCCGCAGCGTCCTTTTTTATCACATCTTCCACATTCTGTGTTGGATTCGAAACATTTTTGTGAAAGACTGCCAAGGCGCATTGACAAGGCCCTCCGGTCATGCTATGTTAGTATTGACAAATTAGCACCTTATGGAGCATTATATACTCTGTTTCACCATGCCGTAGCTGCGGCAGAAAGGATAAAACCATGACTACCGCCTTAAAACGTACCGGCGCTGCCCTGCTGACGCTGCTGATGTTCTGTATGCTCACACTGGGCGCTTCTGCCGCCGCAAATACCCCCGTTGGGGTCAAATTCTGGAAGGAAAACTCCGACAAGGAATCCATGGCCAACTCCGGCATTGATTCTGACCGCGAGGCTACCCTTGCCCGCCAGTCCAACGGCACCTACACCCTGATGCTGCCCGTCAAGCAGGTGACCAAGCTCAATGTGACCGGCTGTCTGACCGGCCTGACCATCGGCGATGTGACCTACACCGGCACCCTGACCGGCGAGATCGAAAAGGGCAGCGGCATCCTGACCATCAAAAACCTGCCTGCCTCGGTGCTGACCGGCAGCGATGTGAATAAGGCGCTGACCGTGACCTGCAACATCCAGATGGATCTGAGCCTGCTGGGCGAGATCAACACCACCGCCCGGATGTGCATCTGGGCAAAATAAACCGCACGATAACAAAAGCGCCGTTCCACCCGGGACGGCGCTTTTGCTGTTCAGCAGTCGATGTGCTTTTCCACAAAGTCGGCGGCCATTTTATCCAGCTGCATCACCGCATTTTCCGCGCCCTTCATCACCTTGCGCACATTGCGGCGCATCTGGCGCTTGCTCTGGGTAGCCATCATGGCACCGGCAGCCCCAAGGACTGCACCGGTGGCCATGCCCACCACCATGCCTGCGGCGGAATTTTCTCGCTGTTTCATCCTGAATTTCTCCTTTCGGCCTGTCATGACAGGGCTTGCAGTGCTATTATTTCCGCAAAAGAATCTGGTATACGCTTTTTTTATGCAGCAATTTGTGGTATACTGTTCTATGATGCTTTTTATAAGCCGCTGCGCGCGGCTTTTCAGCAAGGAGGTTTTCCTATTTGCAAAAACCCGTTGAACCAAAAAAGATCCTTTGCATCCACGATCTGTCCGGCGTGGGCCGGTGCAGCCTTGCGGTGATCCTGCCTGTGCTGTCAGTCATGGGCTTCCAGCCGGTGGCGCTGCCCACGGTGGTGCTCTCCACCCACACCGGCGGCCTTGGCATCCCCGCCCGGATGGACGGCAGTGCCTACGGCATGGCCGCGCTGGAGCACTACCAGACCCTTGGACTGCAATTTGATTGTATCTATACCGGCTATCTGGGCGGCGAGGCACAGGTAGCGCTGGCTGAAAAAGCCTTTGCCCTGTGGCCTGCCGCCTACAAAGTGGTGGACCCCGTAATGGGCGATAACGGCAAGGCCTATTCCACCGTTACCCCGGCACTGGTCGAGCGCATCCGCAGCCTGTGCCGCGCGGCAGATCTGATTTTGCCCAACTACACCGAGGCGCAGCTGCTTTTGCAGCAGCAGCCCGTGACGGAACAGCTGGACGATGCCGCCGCGCAGGCGTTGGCAGATGCTTTGCAGCCGCTGGCCTCCAACGCGGTGGTCACCGGATTGCCGCTGGGCAAGTACATCGGCTGTGCCGGTACCGGCGCAGACCGCTTCGTCATCAAAAAGCTGCATATCAGCCGCAGTTTCCCCGGCACGGGGGATCTGTATGGTGCCGTGCTCATCGGCTCGCTGCTGCAGGGCAACGCCCTGAGTGCCGCCGCCGACAACGCCGCCGAGTTCGTCTCGCTGGCCATTCAGCAGACCCCCGCCGATCAGGACACCCGGTACGGTGTCTGGTTCGAGCCCCTGCTGCCCCGGCTCTGCCCGGTGAGCTGGAATGACTGAGGAGGCCGCCATGAGCGAAAAACCGACCCTGAACATCGTTCTGGTAGAGCCCCGCATCCCCCAGAACACCGGCAACGTGGCCCGCACCTGTGCCTGCACGGCCTGCCGCCTGCATCTGGTGGGGCCCATGGGCTTTGCCATCGATGACAAAAAGCTCAAGCATGCCGGGCTGGACTACTGGCACTACCTCGACATCAATTACTATGATGGGCTGGAGGATTTCTTTGCCCGGAACAAAGGCCCGTTCTACTACTTTACCACCAAAGCGCCCCAGCGCTACACCGACATCCAGTACCCGGACGGGGCCTACCTTGTGTTCGGGCGGGAGGATGCCGGCCTGCCTGAGGCACTGCTGGCGGCCAATCAGGAGCACTGCATCCGGATGCCCATGCGGGATACCTGCCGCAGCCTGAACCTTTCCAACAGTGTGGCTGTGGGTGTGTATGAGGTCCTGCGCCAGTGGGATTTCCCGGAGCTGCTGGATCATGGCCGCCTGCGAGAATACGAATGGAAATGAGGGACATTATGAGCAAGATCACGATCCTGACCGATTCCTCCTGCGATATCCCGCAGGAGCTGGCCGAGAAGTACGGCATTGATATTATGAGCTTTCACATCCTGCTGGATGATGTAGACTATATCGAGCGTGAGAGCTGCACCAATGAGGAGTTCTACGAAAAGATGCGCGCCGCCAAGGGCATTCCCTCCACGGCTGCCATCACCCCCATCCAGTTCTGCGAAAAGTACTGCCAGTATGTGGACGAGGGCTACACCGATGTGATCCATGTACCCATCAACCGCAGCGGCTCCTCCACCTACAACAACGCTGTGATGGCCCAGGGGATGCTGCGGGAAGAGCGCCCGGAGCACCACCTGCGGATCCATCTGCTGGACCCGCACACCTACTCCATGCCCTTTGGCTGGTATGTCTGCGAGATGGCGCGCAAGCTGCAGAACGGCGCGGAGATCAGCCACGTCATTCAGGAGTTCGAGACCCAGATGGACAAGATGGAGATCGTTCTCGGACCTTACAGCCTGAAGCAGATGAAGAAGAGCGGCCGCATCTCTGCCGCCGCCGCCGTCATGGGCGAGCTGATGGGCATCCGCCCCATCATCACCCTGATCGACGGAAAGACCAAGGTGGAGGCCAAGGTGCGCGGCGATGACAAGGTCGTGCCCGCCATGGTGGAGCTGGCCAAAAAGCGCAGCGAGGGTGTGGAGGACTTTGATTATATGATCGGCCACACCAACATCCCCCAGAAGGATGATCTGATCAAAGCCTGCCGCAAGGCCTTTGGCAAGCCGCCGCTGCTGGTGTTTGAGCTGGGCGGCGTCGTTTCCGCCAACACCGGCCCCGATACCATTGCTCTGGTCTACGTTGGCCACGCACGCTGAATTTTTTCTGAGAACTGTCCGCCGCGGCAGTTCTTTTTTGTTTGCAGGCCGTTGCATTTTGCGGCAATTTATGCTATACTCCCTTTTGCTGTGCTTTTGCGCGGCAACCTGAAAGAGCAACTTAGGATTTTAGGCTCCCCGGCGTGTCTCGAACCATGCTGGGCCAAACCCATAGGGCTGGCGGTCCCTGTGCGGTCAAAATTCATCCGCCGGAGTATTGTTATGAATCAGAATTTTACTGTCCGCAAACTGGCCCGCTGCGCTGTGGTCGCAGCTCTCTATGTGGTGCTCTGCATGGCGCTGCAGCCGTTCTCCTACGGTGCAGTGCAGGTGCGTGTTGCCGAGGCCCTCTGCCTGCTGCCCGTGTTCGGTGCCGAGTACATCGTGGGCGTGGTGCTGGGCTGCTTCCTGGCAAACCTGCTGGGCTCCACCATCGTGGATGTTATCTTTGGCACCCTGGCCACCCTGCTGGCCTGTGTTGTGACTTACAAACTGCGGAACGTCCGCTTCAAGGGTCTGGCCATCGTGCCTTCCCTGCCGCCCGTGCTCTTCAATGCTGTCATCATCGGCATTGAGATCGCCGTCATGTTCCCCGATCCTTCTTCCTCCGCTCCGCTGTGGCTGGCCTGCATCACCAACGGCATCTCCGTCGGCATCGGTGAGCTCATCAGCTGCACCGTGCTGGGCGTGCTGCTGGTGAAGATCGTGGAGACAAACACCTCCCTGCGCAAAGTGTTCCTGGAAGCCTGATCGAGCAGGCAGACAAGACAGATTCATAAGGCAAAGGCTTTTCCGTTGCTCGGCCTTTTTGCCCATAATATATAGAAAGACCTCCTCTGGCCATTTTCCAGAGGAGGTCTTTGTTTTTATCCGATCACTTGTGCTCCTGCAGCCAGCGCAGGGCCATATAGGCATAGGCCGCGCTGCCCTCAAAGAGGACGCTGTCATCAAACTTCACCTTGGGGTGATGCTGGCCGTAGGTGTAGCCCTCGTTGGCGTTGCCCGCCGTCAGGAACATGCTCACGGTGGGCACCTCATGGCTGACGAACGCGAAATCCTCGCTGCCGCCGCCGGGCTTGCCGCCGGTCATCGGGGTCATATCCATTGCACCCTTGCCCAGCAGCTCACCCATATAGGTCAGGGCGTTGCCGGCAAGCTCCTTGTCCACCACCATGCAGGGGCAGTAATCACTGAAGGTGATCTCGGCGGTGCAGCGGTAGGCCGTGGCCACCCCCTGTACGATCTCGGTCATCCGCTTGTGCAGCAGCTCCGTCACTGCGCCCTCGGGGTCGGTGGTGCGGATGGTGCCCCACATCTCCGCGCTGTCCGGGATGACATTGGAGGCCGCGCCTGCCTGGAAGCGGCCGGTGGTGAACACGCCAAAGCTGTGGGCATCCAGCTCCCGGCTGTTGATCTCCTGCAGGGCAATGTGGATGTGTGCCGCCGCCGTGATGGGGTCGATGCACTTTTCCGGCATGGAACCGTGGCCGCCCTTGCCGTGGACGATGATGTGATACTGCTCACAGCTTGCCATGGTGATGCCGCCGCAGGCAGGCACCAGCACCACACCGGCGGGAATGGGCATTCCGCCCAGCACATGGAACATGACTGCCGCATCCACGCTGGGGTTTTCCAGCAGGCCGTTGGCGATCATATCAGGCGAGCCCTGGAAGATCTCCTCGGCGGGCTGGAACTCCAGCTTGACGGTGCCCTCGATCTCATCCTCGTGCTCCTTGAGCAGTTGGGCAGCACCCAGCATCATTGCCGTGTGCATATCGTGACCACAGCCGTGCATCTTACCCGGCACCTCAGAAGCGTAATCCACGCCGGATTCCTCCTGAATGGGCAGGGCATCCATATCGCCCCGCAGCAGGATGGTCTTGCCGGGCTTTTTGCCGCCTGCCAGCGCAATGACACCGGCCTTGCCGCAATCCTTGGGCTCGTAGCCCATCTCGGTCAGGGCCTTTTTCACCAGTGCCTTGGTCTGGGTCAGATCAAAGCCCACCTCCGGGTGACGGTGCAGGGTGCGCCGCCACTCCACCAGCTGGGGTTCCAGCGCCTGGGCACGGCCCAACAATTCTTTTGCAGTCAACATTTCAGTCAGCTCCCATTCTGTTTGATTTTCAGCCTGCATGGACAGCCTGTTCAATGGAATTTTCCACCAGACTGTTCAGACTCATATTGTGGGCCATTGCAAAAATGACCGCCTGCTTGTGCAATTCCGGAGAAATGCGGACATTGAAGCTCCCCTTATAGGCACGTTCCGGTTCGGTGTGGTTTTCCTCGCACAATGCCAGATAATCATCCACTGCACCGTGGAAATCATTTACCAGCTCTGCAGCGGTGCTGCCCTCGTAAGAGATCAGAGCTCGGATCCCCATGACCTTACCATAAAAAATGCCATCTTCTTCGGAAAACTCAACGCTTCCGACATAGCCTTTGTATTGAATAGTGTTATTCATATGAGATCCTCCTGTTCCAAAATCTCTATCAGCTGTTTGATTTGATAGGCTTTTAATTCTTTTTGTGGATGTGGCTTATGGAGCAATATGCTTCCGTGTTCATCGCTTACGAACATGACACGGGAGCCACTTGTTTTTCCCTGAAATCTCATTCCTTCATAAAGTAATACAGATCCACTGTGGAATCTTTGTAGATCACATATCCGTGCATTCTTCCGAATTCGTCAAATTCCTGATCCTGCATCTTCCCCACCAGTTTTTTATCTTCCGACAGGATCACATAGGCACAGGCCTCTTCTCTGGCCAGTTCTGCCAGCTCCTGTGCATCAATGACCTCCTGCTCCATAACATCATAAAGATCATTCTGCACCGTCCACTTGCTCACCATAATGTCCCTGCCGTAGGGCATACAAATCACATTGGAATACTGTCTCACATACTGCAGCAGTTCTCCCGGGAATGCCGCCATGACTTCTCTGCCCGGAACCTCAATGGTATCACAGATATCCACAACGCTCTGGGGTACATGATACGCATTTTCCGCCTTCTGAAAATTGGGATTCCTGTAGATCAGACTGCCGGATATCGTAAACAGCACAATAGCCAACGTTATCCCCACATATCTTTTTCTACCGGCGAGTTTTCCACAAAGCTGCACCGTACCGAAAGCAATCACCGGCGTCACAGGCAACAACCACAGGATCCGGTAATAGATTTCCCCATCCGCCATCTGAGAGACGATCTTCGCCACCAGCGGATTAAAAAAGACAAGCAGCAATACT
>OHGQ01000716.1_pt1 | contig 12142 bp, 9 predicted proteins | sample 1567811 | NCBI WGS metagenome assembly OHGQ01 (sample SAMEA3879576, study PRJEB24766) | human gut metagenome | biome: human-associated habitat; feature: feces | place: USA | collected 1985/1987 | reverse complement strand
GATCCCAAACGCCTCATAGAACACCTTTTGGTCAAAGGTGCCCTGCTCCAGCGCAAAGGCATGAGCCTGGTTGATGGCCTCTTTTGCGGAGTCGCAATCTTTCAGCGTTGTGGACCGCAGGTGATGAAATTTCGTCCACACATTCTCAAAATAGATGTAGTAGTTGCTCCGCAGTACTTCCACACCGTCCATACGAATGGCTGCCCGGCCCTCATGGTCGGCGCTTTTGCTGTAACTGGTGGCAAAATACTGAATGTGACCCCGGAGCGCCGGGCACAGGTAATCATTCTCCAATTTGTTCCGGATTCCACTCCAAGTGGATACGCTTGCCATGTTACCACCTCTCAGTCACGATAGATACCCACGACCAGGATATAGTCATCATCTCCATGAAAATCCTGACACTTGTTATAGAAGTCTCTCAAAGTTCTAAATTCGGCCAACGCTGCATCCCGATTTTCCACTCCGTTCTGTTGGAGATACTTGTCCAGGAAAGCATCTTCATCCACCTCATTGAGGGCAGAAACGATGTCATCCAGATCCTCCAAGAGAGTGTAGGCCACCTGACCATCATCAACGAAATCAACACCTACGATTGCTTGGCTGAGCGGTTCATGAGAGATCGGTTCTGTCCCAGGGCATCCCACCAGCGCCATGTGGAGCTCATTCCACAGGCGGATTTTTTCGGTGTAGAGAAATTCATGCTGATTTGCCGCTGTTTTCAAAGCATCAACCGTATTCTCGCCACTGAAAACAGCATTCATGAGTTCATCTTCAGCAGGGGCGCTTCCATAAAAATAGTGGGCAATGTTTTCAGTGTTCATTGAGATACCTCGCCAGTTTCTTCTCCAGCAGTTCTGCCATATCATTGCAGAGGCGCTTTACCTTGTCCTGCTCATGGGCGTAGTACCAGATGGTTTCCTCTCCGGGGCGGAGCAGGAGCTGGTCGCCGTCCGCTTCTTTCCAGAACTCGCCCAGCACACAATACCGCTCGCCATGAATGGTCAGATTAAATGTTCCAGAGAGTTCAACGATTACGCCTGTGGATACATTGATGCCTGCGGTCAGCAGGAAAAACTCCCGCACCTGGGACGGGAGCGTGAAGTCCAGCACGCTTTCTTGATTCCCGATCTGCTCCTCCGTGGCGGCGGGTTTGATCTCGTCAGAGGGGTCCAGCACCTTTGCCAACGCCTTGGAGAACTTGGGGTATCGGCCAAATAACTCCGGGTTATTGGCCTTGAATTCCTTTTGCTTTTCCCTCTGCACCCGCTCCTGCTCCTTACAGAAAGCGTCCAGCTCCGCCAGATACCGCTCCTGGTAGAGATTGCTGGCTTCAAATGCTGTGCCGCTCTTTTCCAGAATGGCGATGGCTCTCTTTTGGCTGCCAAACACCGGGACCCACTGAAAACCGTGTCGGCAGGGCTTCAGTTTCAGAAATTCACCCCGACTCAGCAGGGCTTCCAACTCCGTCTCATGTTCGTCCCACCAGTTCCGCCAACTTTCTGGTGTTTCCCGCCCCTCGACCAAGTCCAGGAGTTTTTCTGTCAATGATTCTTTGTCCATAGGTGTCCACGCTCTTTCTCCGCCATCACTTCCACATTACTCGGTAGCACAAAGCTCATTCATTTTTGGAATCAGTATTTTATCCATCCACTGGCAAACAATCTCAAAGGTATTGTTAATCTTTTCTTCATTTCCTATATCAAGATATATTTCATTGTCTCTCAAACTGTAAAACAGTGGTTGTGTGTTGATGTCTGGTTTGGCATAACCATAAGGGTCGTATGGACGGGTGTTGATTATATAGCAAACCTCTATGCTTATGCTATCCTTTGTGTTCCCGCCGAATGAGGAAAACGCAATCATATAGGTGAAATTTTTACTGTGTCTCGTAAGTGTTTTGTCGGATTTTTTATACTTAAATCCTAAATGCCCATACTTTTCTTGCAGCTTGTTTCCAAGTATTTGCATTGCTTCGTTAAAGGTCATTATGCCCCCTCCATTTTTTCATCGTAAAAATAAATCATGATACTTGTGATTCCATGACTTTGCCATCATCATTGATATAAGTATAATGAATAAAATCCTCATCCACAAGCAGCAGACAGGGGCTGAAAACCTCCCATTCATCATAATCGCGCAGGATGTCATCATATTTTCCGAATATGAAGATTTGAAACAGTGCCTCTGTTCCCATCAAAAAGCACAGGTAAACATTTTCGTGGGGATACGGGCAAACTTCTTGGATCGCCAGCTGCCCCGGCTGCTCAAAATTGAGTTTTGAGATAAAGGTTTCAATTTTGAGCACTTCAGCTTCATCCGCGTATCGGTATTTTTGAGAAAAATGTTCAATGCTTTTTGTAAGACGGTCCTTGTATTGCTGTATTTCTGCTCTTTTCTGCCTTTTCTTGAGCTGCGCTTTTTTCTGAGCCAATAGCTCTTTCCTCTCATGATCCATAGGTCACTTCTCCGTTTCAGAGGGCGCAGGAATAGATGCTCATGGCCCCGTAATCGGTGTGCAGGACCAGCCCGCTTTGGGTAAAGGCAAAATTCACCTGCCGCACCACAAAGGGGTCGTCAATAGAGGCCAGCAGTTGGCCGCTGCCGGTATCCCACAGCTCTATGGGGGAGCTGCCACGATCCTGCTGAACGGCCATCAGACTGCCCCTTGTCCGCACCATACAGGTGTCTGAAAAATTTAGCCCCTGCCGGACCGAAAACGGGAAAGGATTGGCAATCTCCTCTCCGGTCTGGGTCAGATAGAACCTGCCGCCCACCGAGAAGCACTGGTCATCCGGAGAGAAGAAGGGATGCCAGCCCGCATTGGGGATCACAACTTTTTGGGCGGACTTCAGATCGACCAGCACATACTCACCCTCGGTGACACGGTAGACCGCTTTGCTCTGCCGGGGAGAGAGCATCCCGAAGCAGTAATAGGCAAAATTCGGATCTTTTGACTTCTTACATTTTACCGTTTCCCGCCACACTTTCGTGTTGCTGCCAAAGGCAAAGACGACGATCTCCTCGCCCGTGTACCACAGGGCCAGGTCGCCACTGACATCCAGCATGGTCTTCATGCTGTTTTTCTTGTTGGCAAAGGGCGTGACCTCATGGGTGCGGAGCGAGAACTGCTGGAGAAGATAGCTGTTGTTCAGAAGAAGGGTGTCATTGGAGCAGAGGACCTGCTCATAGGTCATCCGCTTGGCACCCAGAGAGACCGTTTCAAGGCTCTCCCCGCTGCCATCGAAGTGATAGAGGGTCTCGTCCTCAAAATCTCCGACCACCCTCGTCAGGAAGAAGTCATCCCTTGCGGGAGAGGCGGCCAGGGGCATGAAGCCGTTACTGTCCTTACCGACAAACCGATGGCACCGCGCCTGCCCAACAGCGGCATCCCGATTCTGATAGACAAATCCTTTCCGCATCTGGCCCATCATGGCGCTGGCAGCCTTGCTCCTGACCTGGAAAGCGGAGTCGCACAGGATCTCCTTGACCTTCCCGCCATTCAAGCAGGTTCGGATGGTATGGCCGTCAATTTCAATCCGCCACTGCTTATTTGTAGTGGGGTTGAGGAAGGTTTTTTCAATCATGGCTTTGACTCCTCCCTTTGAATCAGGATGGTTTTTCCCTCGGCGTTGATGTCATAAAGGTCATCCAAATGGATATGGAAGCCATCCACACGAGCGGTTTCCGCCATCCCCAGAGCGGCTTTCGCCAACAGGAGCAGCCCCGCCCGGTTTCCCGTTAACTCCAATTCATTTCCATCGGCATGGGTGGTAAAGGAGAGGTAGGCTTCCGGTTCCACTGGGAGGATAGGCAGTAGTTCGTCATTCAGTTGAATGGTCAGTGTTCTGGTTTTCATCACTTACCGAAATACCTCCCATCAATCCCACCAGAAATACCAGACGGTGGACTGCCACAGGACATCTGCCAAGGAGCCAATGCTTCCATCCTCATTCTGATCCAGATCTGGGCAGAAACCATATTGCTCCACAGCCACCTCCATAGCTCTTTCCTTGGAGATCGGAGTTGGAAGTTCAAACTCCAATTCATCGTGGCTCATGGCGGCAGGGATGGCACCATGTTGCTCGAACCAGTATTTCGCCACTGCCATCAGGTCCGGTGTGTCGGGACACTCATTCCAATTTCCAAAGGGCAGGTAGGCGAAGATCTCCCAGGGGTTCTTTACCGGAATTTTAGCCAGAATGAGCGGATATGTCATTCCGGTATCATCGTTCCAATAGTTTGCGAAGCGGTCGTTGGGTTCTCCGCCCTCCATCTCGCCCAGGACTTCCTCCTCCCAGTCCAGATCATCGTCCTCGGCTTCTTCCTTGCGCTGGCCGGTCAATTCCTCCAAAATCGCCTTTCCGTCCTTAACAGGAGCGGAGAGCATCTTCTTCCGGTACTCCTCTACCGTTTTGAGGTCAAATTCATAGCAGTCCGCATCATGCTCCGGGTCGGCGTTCATTACCAGACATTCCAACAGCGTTTCATCATCCGCCTGGATAAGTACGGGAACAAAGCCCTCCCGTACCCCCAGCCGCTGGGCGTAGCTGTATGCCGACATGATGGGGTCATCATCTGCCATGGATGGGAAATAGGTACACTCGCAGTCCAAATACTCCATGATGGCCTGAGCCACCTCGGAAGGCTCCAGCGTGTCCTCGTCGAAGTCCTGTCCCTGCCAGTTTTCAAAGCGTTCCTCAATCACTTGAGCCATGGTCTGATAGTATTTCTCATCAAATGGGATGAATAAGTATGCCTCCTGTTGAAATTCATTGGAGTGGTATCGGGACGGACCAAAATATTTCAGGGCATAGTCATCAATGTCGGCAGGATAGTAGGGACTGTCGCCCTCTCCGTAGTAATAGCCTGCAAAGGCACGGCCTTGCTGATTGAACAGCACAGAGAACAGACAGCCGTCCAGCTCATCCCGGATAAACTCCCGCAGATCCACGCTGGCAGGGTCGGCTTTGACCTGTTTGGCCACTTCGCTGTATTCTTTCAGGAAGTCCTCGCCCATCAGGTCGTGCTCCATGCACCAGCGCAAGTAGATGGCCATGTGGTTATAAGCATTGATGGGGTCAATAGGCAGTTCCTTCTCCTCAATGCTCTCAAGGTGATAGGAAGCGTCGTCCATCTCACCGTCAAAATTATCATTGGAAAGGGTGCCACGGGTGATCGCATTCTGACGAGTGGGGTTTACAACAAAACTGATCCCCCTCATCTTGTTCAGCAGAGCGTCTACATCATGTTCCAGTTTATAGTCCAACTCGTCCTCATAAAGCGGAATGACCTGATAGAAGTTGACCTCCTCGCCGCCCGGCAGGGTGCAGACCTCGCCGCCCTCCTCTGTACTTTGGGGGCCGGTGAGAATGGCGGCACACAGCTTCGTATTTTCCGCAAAGTTCTCCTTGTTATCCATGGTATGTCCAAAGCCCAGCCAGGTATCGCTGGCAATGGGAAGGCGGGCCAAGGATTTCAGCAGGCGGATGGGCCAGTACCACTTTTCGTCTTTCATGGACTCCTGATCCAGCTTCCAGTCCGCAGGCAGGGCAATGGCCAGCTCCGCCCGCTCCAGCTTATATTCCGCCAGTTCCTCCGGCACATTCATCCGGTGAGCGCCCATGCCCATGGTGACCAGGGTGCAGTAGTCCCGCTCCTCAGAGGGCGGCACCACGCAGATGTCCACATGGATGTCGGGAGAAACCAGCTCATGGAACACATTCTCGAACTTGCCGAAATACTGCTCAATGTGCTCCTCGACGGCTTCCATCTCCTCCTCGGTGTAGACTTCGGGATTACTGAATTCTTCCTCATCCTGCGTGTCATCATTGTCTGAGTGGTCGCAGCTGTCATCCTCCGGATCTCCCTTTATAGGCTCGTAACCGATCTTCAGGGTCATCTGTTCCTCTGGCAGAGAGATGCCGGGGCTGCGGGTGATGGTGTGCTTATCGTCCGCAGAAAAACCGATGGTCTCGCCGTCTTGCAGCGTCACATCACACGCCAGCACATAGGAGGCAAGGCTGGCCAAAAAGTCCCGCAGTTCCTCCGGCTCAGCGTCGGTGTTCAACACCTCCATTTCCTCCTTGCCAAACACATCCATGCCGTAGGTGTAGCCGTTTAGGCCCCCCTCGCTCCGGTACAGGCCGAACCAAACCCAGTTGAAGATGGGCAGTTCGTCCTCTTTGAGCATATCGGCAAGGCCCTCATAGAAACGAGGCTCAAATACCACGCCGCTGGTGTAGACACCGGTGGCATATTTCTGCTTGCAGCACACTGCCATCGCCTTGGTGAACAGCTTACCTCGTTCCAGCAGTTTTTCCTCCTCGCCCAACACAGCCACCATGATATGGGCCTTGTGCGCTTTGGCCACCTCTACGGCCTCTGGCCACATATAGTTGTTTTCGGCGTTGATCTCTGCTTCATTGTCCGGGATGTGACCGTGGAATAGTGTCACGATCAGCATCATATTGCCGACCCGCATTACCACAGCGTCATCGCTGTTCTCAACATCTTCGTCGCCCTCATCCGGCTCCTCATCTACGATACCCCATTCTTCCCGCAGATCTCGAATCAACTGCTCCTTGTCCCACTCTGCTTTGGAGAGGAGCACAGATCCGGCAAAGGAACCCTTATGGTCGGTTTCCTCCTCGTCGGCGTCATCCTCAAGACCCTCTGCATCTTCATCCGGATCATAGAGGGATTCATGCTCCAGTCCGCGGATAAATTCCTCAAAGCTATCTGCCAGATGGGTAATTTTATAGTCATTTTCCTGATCCACATGGACTACCGCAGGCTCTCCCTGGGGACCGCAAGCCCGGTAGTCCAGGAAAATCATATCGTGTCCGGCGCTTGGACAGTCGCAGATGGCCACACCGATGGCAGGATACTCCCACTCATCGATCATAAACTGGCTGCCCAGCTCTCCACAGAGGGAGCAGCTCTTTTCTCGTCCGATGCCGAAAATGCCGGTGATGGCCACATGATCATCTGACCAACAGGTAGGCTCATCGCAGGGATAGCAGGTGTTCACCGGAATGCCGCCGTTGTGCTGCTTCATCAGCCAGATGTAGGCGGCGGGCAGCTTGTAGCCCAGTTCCTCCTCCACGCTGGCAATCAGCTCATCGGAAGGCGGATCACTGACATATTCTTTCAGTGCATACCAATTATCATCCCAGAAGTTGGTGAGGTCGAAGCCCTCAAATGGGGTATCACCGGGCACGAATTTGGCCTTCTTCTTCCGGCTGCGCTGGCGTTTCCGGATCTCCGCCTTACACTCCCGAATTACCGCCGGAGCATTTTCATCCTCCGGGTCCAGCTCCGCCCACCGCTCGGCGTAGGGAATGGCCTTTTCCTCCTGGCCGTAGAGATACTGATAGCCATAGGCCATCCGCATATTCCACTCCGCCTTGTCCTGGCCTTCCTCCCGGACGGACTCCAGCACCTCAATGGCCCTCAGAAGGGCTTTGTCTCCCTTGGATTTCAAAGTACCTTCGTCATGGTCCCCGATGATGGCGTAGTTCTCCAGTGCACGGGCCAGGGCGTAGGCGGTGCGGTAGTTCCTCCAGTTCTCCGGGATGGCATTCAGTGCCTGGATACAGCGGGTGTACTCATCCTCGTCGTTCCACTGCTCCAGCTGAGCGAAGAATGCTTCGGCGTTCTGTTGGGTGTAAGGAATATAGTCCATGCCCGTCAGCGTTTCGTCCAACTCGTCATCCTGATTCTCAGTTTCTGTCCCATCATCTTGTTGCTTTAGGGGTACAGAACCGGCTTCACGGCGGAAGGTGTGGAAGATGGCCCATGGGATGTCCGTGCCTTCAAAGAACTCTTTCGCCATGTTCAGCGCCTCTTGGATGTCCCAGGCGATGAAGTCCACATAGCCACAGTAGAGGCCGGTAGCCCCGCCGGTGAGAGTGAGCACTTCCGAACCATCCCCGCCGGTGAGCACTTCCTCCAGTTTGTCCCGGAAGTCGAAAATTTTCTGACTGCCTTCCTCCTCCCGCAGGGTATCCAGGGGATAGCAGAAGAAGCCCGCCACCGCGCCGTCGGCATGGAGATCGTCCATAAAATCATTGTCGGCATTCAGATAGCCGTTGATGAGCGGCACACAGCAGGTGGAACCGGCCATTACATCCAGCCGCCAATCGGCGTCCGGGTCCTGTTTGGGTTCCATTTTGTAACCAAGGTAGCTCTCCAGATAGGCTTCCGGGTCGGTGGAGAGCTCCAGGCCCTGCTCCCGCAGTTTGTCGGGCAGCTGGGACAGGAGGAAGGACGGCTCTGCCTTGGGTTCCTCCAGCACATCAAAGCTGTCTATGTATCTCATGTGGGGGATCTCGCCCAGCACTTGGTCGGTGAAGGTGGTGAGCATCCACCAGGCCCGGCCTTCCTCCTCCCGGAGCATAGGCAGCAGCTTTTCACAGTAGGCGGAGATGGCGAAGCTGTTTTCACCCTGCTCCTCCAGCCAGATCTGCACATCATCCCCGGAAATCTCCCAGCCATCATTGGTTCGCAGACCGATGTTTTGAAAAGGTTGACGGCCCACCAGGATGTTCCAGTGCTCCAGCACCTCCTTGGGAGCGTGCTTCTGGAAGTAGACCAGCTCAAACAGCTTGACCTTGTCACCCTCCGGAGTGAGGATCAGCTCGTACTTCTCGCCGTTGAAGCCCATCTCGAAGGAAATCTCGTCAAAAACCAAATTCAGGGTTTCCTCCATTTGGGCCACGATCTCCGCACCGCGGGTGTGATCTTTGTCCTCGTCCATCATCTGGCGCAGCTCTGCTTCCATCTCGGCAAAGGTTTCCCACCAGTTCTCTGTCCGTTCCCGGAAGCACTCCCAGAACTGCGGCAGAGAAATACCCTTTTTGCACGAGTCAATTAGTTCCTCCATGTCCTGTCGGGTGTTGAGCTTAGGATCATCACCGGGATGCAGTTCCAGAGCTTTTTCAAAATGCCGCAGAGCGCGGCCCTCCTGATCCAGATAATAATAGGCATACCCCATACGGAAATTCCAGGAATAAGTATCTCCCAGTTCCTCCTCATGGGACTGCATCAGTTCCAGTGCCTGGTGAAGCAGCTTCCTTCCCTCCGGCTCGCTGGAGTCCGCCAGATTGTTGTAGGCGCGGGCCAGCTCCATATCCATTTCCGGGGTACGCTCCTCGGCAGAGATTGCCTCCAGTGCGTCAACGATTTTCTGGTGTTTGTCCTCCTCATGCCACTTCTGGCACTGCTTCAAAATATCCATATCAGGGTCCTCCTCGTCCTCATCTGGTTTCCAGTCTTTGATCTGCTGGAACACGCCATTTTCATCCCGCTCAAAGGCGCAGGGAGCGGGGGTGTTCAGCAAAGGGATGATGTCGGGATCGTCATTGCAGATCGTGTTCAGCTTGTAGATCCCGGCGTTGTTAGGGTCGTCCATGTACTCGTCGCTCTCATCACCGGCGGTAAAGCGCCAGCCGCTGTCCCAGCCGCCGTCCGGCTCCTCCCTGTAGCAGTAGCCCACCTTGCGGCCCTCTACTGTGATGCGGTTGGTGGCGATGCAGCCATCGGCACCCTTCCAGTCAGGGAGCAGAGATTTCACATCCTCCGCTTTCACATGGTAGTCCCGGTTGCGGCCAGCGGCCTCGTACAGTTCCTTCCGCAGCGCCTCCACATCCCGAGCCATCTCCTGGATCTCCTCGTTGTCCATCATCTCACTGAGGTCATATTCCAGCGGATTCTGGGCAAAATCCGCCAGGGACTTGTTCATGGCGTCGTGTTCCTCTGGCGTGGCGGTGATGCGAATGCGGCGGGCAGGGGTGTTGTACTCGTCCAGATCCTGAAGGTTTACACTGCCGCTGACGCTGCACTCCAGCAGGATGGCGGCCAGATCAGTGACCACATCAATGGCGAAGTGGAAGTCCATCTCCACGCCATCGGAGTGTGTAAACTCCAGATACTCCACGGTTTGGCGAAAGTCCCAGTTCTGCTTGTCCAGACCGATCTTGGAGAAAATCTCGCTGAGGGGGATCTCCTCCTTTTTCTGATCCTCTAAAAATGCCACAAGGTTCAGACTGTCATCGGAACCGCCAATAAAGTTGCCCCAGTATTTTTTGATATACATTTGTCGTGCCTCCTGTTCTGAATCCAGTCGATCAATGAGCTGATTCAAGTGTTCCAACCACGCAGGAGCGATCTCACCGCTGTCCTCGTTCTTCCAAAGATCCACAATCTCACGGATGCCGTCCTCGTCCGGCACCTCGTTTTTGATGTCGGTGAGCTGCCGCAGCAGGAAAGCAAGGGCTTCTTTGGATGCTGTGAAACCGGTGACTTTATCCCATATAGCTTCTTCATGATCGTAGTCCAGCTTGCCGTTATCCTTCCATTGGAAATACAGCTCCGCCAGAGCCATCGCAGTATTGTCAAAGAGGAAGTCGATTTGTGAGAAGTCAGATCCCAGCATGACTTCCTCTTTCATCAGTTCGATCATCTCGCCCAGATCCATTACCGGATGCTCCGGTACATATTCATTTTTGAGGATGTCCAGTACATCCAGCCCTTCGTCACGCTCTAATGCTTTTATGCCCCATGCTCCCATGTCGGCACCTCTCTTTCTTTATTTCGTATCAAGCTTCTATTGTCAATCATGGTTCTCCACCCGGATAATGGGCCGGTAGAAGTCATAATCTCCGTTTAGTTCCTTGTCCTCCTGCACTTCCGGCTTACAGTGGGGCGAACAGGGTAGGAAACCGAGAAATGGGCCCAGCCCGCCGCAGATATTGCACCCGCCGTCACCGCCGCAGGTGGTAAGTCTATCAGCCTGCACCACTTCCCGCATATAGGGATCGTAGGCGATGGACAGGCCGAAGAAGTTGGGTTCCTCCATATCATAGGGCCGGTTCTCATCCTCATCCATGTCCTCAAACCAGCGTAGACGCATGGAGTAGTCTAACCCATCTCCCCATGGGAACAGGGTCCGACATCCGCCGCCGCACAGGTAGGCCCACTCGTCCGCTGTGGGCAGGGAGAAGCCCCTGTTTTCCAGCATGGCAAGGAGTTCATCGTAATCAGTGCGGTTATAGATCCAGGTCTGAAATCCATCTTCCGTCCGCTCAATACGGGCCGACTGATGCAAGGTAAGACTGCTGCTGTCACTCCAGGCAAAATCCCGGAACTCCTTCAGCCAGTCAGGGTGGGCAGTCAGCCTGGGATCGTCCATTTTGACTGGCTCCCAGTTAATTTCCTCCAACTCCCGGCCCACCAGCATGGGGCCAATGGCCGCTTGCCGGACGGGAGCCATGCTTTCCCGGATCATCTCCTCCGGGTTCTGCGGTTCCATTTCCCATTCCCGGAACAGATACTCCAATTCCTCCCGGCTCTCCTGATTCAGTCCCACGGCAAACTGCTCCCAGCCCAGGGTGACGGTATCGCCGGGGACAAAGACGAACTCCCGACCATCTTTCTTGAAGATGCCGGTGGTGCAGTTCTGGCCCCAGCGGTCAAAGGTATGTAGACCGAGAAAGGTCATATTATAACGAGCAGCCAGGCTTTCCATCAGTGCCTGCTTCTCGGTGGTTTCCATTTGATTAAATTGGGGGCGGAATAGTCTTTTGTTCATAACAAGTCCTCCTACAGCCTATCCAGGTTTTCCTGTAAATCGCCCTGCATCAAGTGCTGGGCAATGGCTTGGTTCAGTGCCTTATGGGGGTGATAGGCTGCCTGCTCTACATCGTGGAGGCACTCCTCCATCAATGCCTCCGGAGAAATGCCTTCCCGTTTGCCATAAAGATGGCCGAAGGCATAGCACACGGACTTGAGAAAGTCGAAAATATAGTCGTGATTTCCACGCATACTGGGCAGGTCGTTGAACGAGCCCATACCTCCGTATGCCCGAAGATGGTGGGCAACCTCCCGCCGCTGGTTCCAGTCCTGAATGTCCCGCTCCAACCAGTCGATCCAGTTTTGGAACTCTGGATGGTCTGCCAGAAGGATGGAGCGCAGACAGGTCAGAGCCTCGGTATAAATATCAGACTGTTTCATTGGCCATCGCTCCCCCAAATACCTCCATAGAGTACACCATCTTTTCCAAGGAACAACATCCGGCTGCGAAGCAGGCTGCACTGCTCCACAGCGACCTTGTTTCCGTCACAGGTGGGAATAGCCTCCT
>OHGQ01000710.1_pt1 | contig 12230 bp, 10 predicted proteins | sample 1567811 | NCBI WGS metagenome assembly OHGQ01 (sample SAMEA3879576, study PRJEB24766) | human gut metagenome | biome: human-associated habitat; feature: feces | place: USA | collected 1985/1987 | reverse complement strand
ACTGTTCGCCCGGCACGTTTGCGTGCCGGGCGAACGTATGCGCTGCGCTTGTTGACACCTTGCGTGGACACACAGCGTCAGAACAGTGTGTCCGAAAAAAAGAAAAAGTCCTGTATTCCTTGAGAATACAGGACTTTTTGCTGGTCCGAGTGAGAAGATTCGAACTTCCGGCCTCTTGAACCCCATTCAAGCACGCTACCAACTGCGCTACACCCGGATATTTTATTTGCTCAAATAATATAGCACACCGCGCAAAAAAATGCAAGAGGGAAATGCGGCTTTTGGGCAGAAAGTTTTTCGTTATATTTCTTTACGATTGTATCAGAATTTCGAATAGATAGGTTTCGAAATAATCATAAAATTTTTTAAATAAATAAATTGAAATTTTTTGGCTGATTTGTTAACGTGTTCTTAACACCTATATGGGATGATAGAGTCCCATGCATGCGCGGGCATGCAAGACCAACGTGGCAAAATGGAAACAAAACAAAGGAGGAAACATCATGACAGGTAAGAAACTGCAGCGGGTGCTGGCGTGCCTGCTGGCGGTGCTGCTGCTGTCGCAGGTCGGTGCGTTCTCGCCGGTCGTGTTCGCGGCGGATGCCAGCGGCTACACGCTGCAAGACGGTACGGCCATCATCAAGTCCACGATGACGACCGATGAAGTGAACCATGCGCTGACGCGCGCGCTGGTCGTCGGCTTTGACCAGATGAGCGAGGCAGATCAGAACGCGCTTCTCGACAGCCTTCAGTGGGAGTATAAGTGCGAGGGCAAGGGCAAGGGTCTTTTTGGCGTCTCTGTCACGCGTACCGACTGGGGTTCCATTAATGGGTTTACTAGCGCAGATAAGAGAACCAATTATACCCACCCCGCGCTGGCCGATAACAAGGATGGCGACTACAAGGTCCGCCTTGCCGGCACGACAGCGGAAGTGACGCTGACGAAGGCGGAGAAGCTCTCTTCGTCCATCGCGCTTAAAGAGGGCGTCAGCATTGCGCTGCCGTACAATGAAGACGGCACGCTGAATGCTGACGCGCTGCGCGCGGCCATCTTTGCTCAGGTCGTGGAGAACACCATACCCGAGTTGACGGTCAGCAACGTGACCATCGAGTATTATGCTACGGCTAAGAGCGGATCTTTTGTCGGCGTCGGCGAAGCATGGATGCCGCTGGAAGGCGGCACAAAAGATTTGCTGACCTATCCCGCCATTTCTGCGGGTGAGCAGCAGATCCAGATCAGCTTCAAGGGCGACAAAACTTACAAGGCGTCCTCTAAAACGACGACGGTGACCTTCACCGAGCGCCCGGCCGTGAGCGTGACGCGAAACGACAGCCCGACGTTTCAGCTTAACTATAATGACAACGGCGATGCGATCTACGACAACATCCAGCAGCAGGTCTTTGATGCTGTAATCCAGAGCACAGATCCTACGCTGACGGCGGGTGATGTCAGCATCAAGTATCTGGCAACGGAAAAGGTTCTCGGCGTTGACAGTCATGAATGGATGCCGCTTACCGGCGGTAAAAAGAACGGAACTTCTTACCCCGCCATCGGTGAGGGCACGCAGAAGGTGCGCATCTCTTGGGGCGGAAACCGCTACTATGCGCCCATGGATCTGGAAGCCGAAGTGCTTGTCACCGGCCGTCCGGCTCTGCAGGTGACGCTCAAGGATAGTCCGTCTGTCAAGCTTGTGTTCAATGACGACGGCAAGGTGATCTATGACAACATCTATCAGCAGGTTTGGGACGCTGTGATCGAGCGCACCGAACCGGAGCTGACGTTGGAGCAGGCTACGCTTGAGTATTATGCCGACTCGAAGGCGACCGGTTGGGTCTCCGAGTGGGTGCCTCTTGAGGGTGGCAAGAAAAATTCCATCTCTTATCCCGGTGTCAGCGAGGGCACGCAGAAAGTGCGTGTTTCCTGGCGTGGTACGAGCGTCTATGCGCCCGGCCATGTGGACGTGGATGTAGTCTTCCTCGACCGCGATCCCGCTCCGTTCCACCTCAAGACTGGTGTGACCAAGGTCGGTATCGTCTACAACCCAGACCAGAGCATCAACTACGAGGCAACCGAGCAGGCGCTGCGCGAGGCGCTCATCGAGAGCACCGATCCGGGCTACCCGGTCGATCTGGTGAAGGTGCAGTATAATATTTACGGCACCTCCATTACGGATGATTGGATCGCCAACTATAAGGACCTCAGTTACAAGGTGCTCGACAGCGATCTGTTCAATGGGATCAAGGCCGGAAAGTTTGGTCTCGGCGATCAGCTCCTGCGCCTGTACTGGCGCGGCAATGCGGACTACAAGCCGTTTGAGGAGACGCGCGTCCGGGTCAAGATGGTCGATAACCGTCAGCCGACCGAGGTCGTGCTCAAATCTGGCGCTTCCATCACCTACAACATGGATGCCGATGTCATGCTGCAGGCGATCTTTGAAAACCTCATCGACTGGGACGCCTCCACGCTGCCCGAAAAGAGCACACTGAGCGTGGCTGACTTCACGATTGAGTACTATGCAGAAAACGAGGTCGAGATTGACGGCATGACGACCGGCGGCGGAGCACATCTGTATATGCCGATCGAAGGCGGTAAGGGCGGCGCATTTGAAGGCGATTTGGTGAAGTCTCTTACTTATCCCCAGATGGGCACAGGCGAGCAGCAAATCCGCGTGACCTTCAATGGCGATGAGGCTTACCGTCCCAGCACGCCTATTGAGGGCAATCTGACCGTGAACAAGGCGAAGGTCTCTGTTAAGGTGCACTCGACGAGCATCTATGCCGAAGAGGCCAAAGATAAGCTCGGCAAGGGCTTTGTCACCACCGACCCTGCCGATAAGTTTGACATCTACACCATCTATGGCGGCATGACCAGCGACGTTACCACCAGCGTGTTCGTGCAGCTGCCCGAGCGTTACACGAACACAGCGCTCATCAAGGCGATCGACTGGGCACTTGAGCAGGCCGGTCAGCCGACGCTCTCCGAAATGATGAACAAGGGCACCACGGTCGGCCAGCTGCGGAAGATCCTCAGCGATGTGATCAGCAGCGGTGCGGATTTGCCGCAGTTTATTAAGGACGCACTCAAGAAAGCCAACATCGACATTGACACGCTTGTCAAGCTCAATGATGCGCTCAGCAAGCTGCCGGGTCTGCTGGACAATGTCCGTGTGGCCATCGGCACGCCGAATCAGGCGGGCCTCTATGTGGTCCCGGCTGTGACGAACAACAAAAACTATGAGACCGGCGTTGGCACGGGCATGCTGCTCGTGAAGAAGCACTACTCCGGCGTGAAGCTGACGTGGAATCAGAACTTCACCAATGGCAAGATCTCCGCTGCGGACGCTGCGAAATTTGATTTCAAGGCGACGCTGAGCTATAACGGCAACAGCGATATCTCGCAGGACAACGTGCACTACCTGTACTCCGGCTTCACCAGCAAGTGGAAGCCGTATTCCAGCACCTCAACGCCTCCGACTGAGCCCGGCCGCTATGTTGTGACGGTCGTAACTCTGGGCGGCAACTATCAGGCAGCGCCCATCACGCGCGCTTTCCAGATCACAAAGTAATTTTCCCGCGTGTGTCTCCCGGGTGATTTCTGCCCGGGAGACATTTTCACGCCCGGGAAAACCGGCCGCGGCGGAAAAATGAAAAACGCCGAAAATTTTTTCAAAAATTACTTGACACCGGTCGATTCGTCTGGTATATTAAACAAGCGCTGAGGCGACGAGGCCGAGTAGTTCAGTCGGTTAGAACGCTAGCCTGTCACGCTAGAGGTCGAGGGTTCAAGTCCCTTCTCGGTCGCCACCCGCGGGGCGAAAGCTCCGCGGGCTTTGTATGCTGCTATAGCTCAGTCGGTAGAGCGCATCCTTGGTAAGGATGAGGTCCCCGGTCCGAATCCGGGTAGCAGCTCCAGAAAAATCCCTGTAACCACAATGGCTACAGGGATTTTTCATTTTCTGGGAGGCTTTTGCCCATTCTCGAAACCACTACCAAAACCACTACACAGCTCGTTGTTTAGGCGCGTTTTTCATTTAAAGCCGCTCGGAAAATATCTCCCGCTCGTTTAATGCTCTCCTTATCTGCGTGTGTATACATGCGCAGAGTGACAGCCTTGTCACTGTGGCCGAGCTTTTCCGAAACTGACGCAATGTCTGCGCCGTTTGTGATTGCAATAGAAGCGAATGAATGACGCAGTTTGTGCGGATGTAGATTTGCTATTCCATATCTGTTGCCGAAGTCTTTCAGGTATTCAGTTGGCGTTTGTGGATGCATGACGGCTCCACTATTCTCTTGCGTAAAAACAAACTCTGAAAGTATGCAGTTATTGATTTGCTCTTTGCGCAATAGCTGCAATTTCTGCATGACCTCCGGGCAAACATCAATTACTCTTGATTTCCCGTTTTTGGGGGTATCGAGATACACGCCTTTTTGTGGCGTATAGCAAAGGTTTTTTTCAACCGTTATTGTACCATCGGCAAAATTGACATCTGACCATCTGAGCGCGCAGCATTCGCCACGGCGCATTCCTGTGTCAATAAGGAGAGAAACAAGCGCTTGCCATTTGAGCGGCTCATTCGACAAGCAATCTTTGATATGCACAATTTCTTCGACAGTGAATGCATCTACTGCGGCCCCACGGATTTCGCCTTTTCGCGGCTTCGGCCGCTCCACTTTGTCCATTGGATTCCGTGTGATTGTATCGTCAAGATACGCCATCTTAAAAAGAGAATGTAGAACAGTGTAGTATTTAATAACTGTGCTGTGGGCTTTTCCGTCTGATTGGATAGAGAGAAGTAGAGCAGAAATGTTTGCTGGTGTAATGTCCGGCATTTTTAGATTGCCTATCGCGGGATATATACGGCTGTTTAAGCACTGCTGATAACATGTGCGCGAATTCTCACTAAAAGTTACGGTCTTGTTTGGCATAAACACTTTTTCGCCATACTCGAAAAGCGTTTGCACCTTGGCAGCTTCTCTTTGACGCTCAATTTCTAACGCTTTGCGTTCTTTGCGGGGGACAGCCGCTCCGCTTTGCACTTCTTTTTCAAAGTCCCGAGCGGCTTTATTTAATTCCCTCTGCGTTGTGCGGGCACTCCATCCTTCATGCGGATAGAACGTCATATAGGCTTTAGGGATGCCTCGGCCGCGGCTAACACCTATTTCGTAAAAAAGCACCCCGGATTTTGTATGTTTTTCTCGGATTGCGGGCAAATTTTCAGACCTCCTTAAAAAAGTGTTGACATCCATCCCACAAAATAGCATAATACAAGAAAAGCCATAAAGCAACCGCAAAATAAGCAGATTGCCACAAATGGCGTTATATAATCTATCAGCAAACAGTCCGGTTATAGTATCCGGTGCGCGAAGTACTATCCAGAGCAAAACAATGCGCCACATAAAACAAGTGATTAGTGATTCTTGTATTTATGGGGGGCTGATTCAAATGCTTCACCACACTTTAATGAGTGGTGGAGTATTTGAATCAGCCCCTCTTTTTATTTTCGAGGAGGAAAACAATGGATAAGAAATCAATGTATCAGACAATTCAGGAAACAAGCCGCACAACAGGGCTATCACAATATTATTTGCGACAGGGCGTTAAGAACGGTACGATTCCGCATGTAAATTGCGGGCGAAAGTATTATATTAACGTTCCTGCCATGCTTGAGCGGCTTGCATCATGTGAAGCAGCGCAGCCGCTCGGAGAGGAATAATAGAATGGGCAGAACGAAGAAAAAGAAAACGGTCAAGTCGGGGCCGCTTGTAGAGGTCGTTTGCTATAGTCAGGCGTTTCCGAGGGACACGAAACAGGAGCGAGCTATCAAAACGAAAAGTAGTAGCGAGGCGCGGAAACGCTTAAATGATATTGCGTCTTGGAAGAAACTTGAGCGGCTCATATGCTGCAATTTCCTGCATGGCTGCTATTTTGTTACGCTGACATACTCAGATAAGAGGTATATAGCAAGCGAGAAAATTGCAAAGGATGATGTACGGCAGTTTATAAAGCGTGTGAGGTACCACAGAAAACAGGAAGGGGATGCGCTGTCTTATATTTACGTGACTGAGGGCAAACATGGCGACCACAGGCTGCACCATCATTTGATTTTGAATAAAGCAAGCGGCGACCTATTGCAAGAGTTGTGCGCGCTTTGGCCTTATGGCGGCGTTGACATAGAGGGGGAGATAGATGTCGAATTTGTTTCTAACCTCTCGAAATATCTAACGAAAGAGCGCGTGCATGATGGGGCGCGAGCGTGGACAACCTCGCGCGGCTTAAAGCGCCCAATGGAAACCTCGGAATTCGTAAATGACAGATACGCCAATCTTGCGCCGCCAGGTGCGTATATTATCGAATCCACAAGCAGCATTGAAAATAGCTTTGGCCGGTATACATATCTTAAATATTTAGAGCCGAATGCCCGGCTCAAGCAGTAAAAGGGCAATAAAAAAGCGGTTAAACAACGCCGCTTTTTGGGCTTGAAACTGTGTATATTATAGAGTGAGAAAGACGTGAAAGCATTGAAAACACAAGGAAATTGTGAGATACTCAAAATCGTGGACGGGAAAAGTAATTGCCCGATATGCGGTGCGCGGATTCGATGCAGGGCGCAGGATGGTGCATCACGGGTTTCGTTTTATTGCAAGCGCTGCAAGCATGTTTGCACACTGGACGTGGAAACAGGCGACATTTGAGGCCGGGCCGAGCGGCTTGGATGCCAGATAACCGCGGAAAATTCAGTGCTAAACGCTTTCGCGAGGATATGCCCCCCCTGTGTTCGGGCCGTCTGAAAAACGGAGCGAGGAACGGTGTGGGGCGGTACTTCCAAGCGCGTATGGCTTTTTGCTCGGGGGGTCGCGCGCGGTAAGAATCTAACGCGTGTGCGCACGGGAGCAATATAAGCGCCTGTTTTTGGAGCGGATAAAAAAGCGGCTTAAAACGCGAAATTTTACGTCTGCACCGTGAAAATTACAATCAGCAAAATGGAAAGCCGAGCGGCTTTAAGCGGGGTGGAGCAGAAAATTGCCCGCTCAGAAGAACAAAACGCAAAGCCCAGCAGCGCTAATTTGAAACGCGCCACGGGGCTTTGCATTACTCAGAGCGGTCATTGGTGATTGTTTCGTCAATGGCTCTGTTTATGAACTTGTTTACGCTTTCGCCTTGCAGATGCGCATGCTTCTGAATTTCTTCTTTTTTGCCTTTGGGCACTGTTAGATTGATGCGGTCATAGGCTTTTGCAATCCATGAGTTTTGGGCTTTCATTTGAGCTTTTGATACTGTCATAGGACCTCCGTATTGTTGGGCGCGTCTCATGAGACGCTATTTCCTGCGATTTTATATACATTATACGCCGAAAATCAATATTGCGCAATGATAATTGTTCACAAATATTGCGCAATGATATTGTGCAGTGCGCTAATTGAAATATTGCGCAATATAGTATAAGCTACTATTATCGGAGCCCGAGCGCAGAAGCAAGCCGCTCGGGGAAGAAATATAACTTATTGGAGGGCTCAAGATGGATAAATTGTTTGACATCTCTGATGGACTGGAAACAGCATTGGGGGAACTCACGAAAGCACGGAGCGCCTTATCAATGGCAGCTTTTGAATTGGATAGTAACGCAACCGCAGCAGCGAATGGCGGGCCGTCTGTTGCCGAGTATTTTCTCCGCGAAAACATGCCTGACTATGTAAACGTTTTTTTCTTGGCGCTAGAATCCATTGATAAAGTAAAGGCGGGCATCGAGCGAGAACATGAGCGGCTTTGTGCATTGTCCAAAGCATCAAGAGGCAGCAATGAGGCCGCGCCAAAGGCGGCTGCGGCTGCGGCGACGTATGTCTTTAGCGCTGCTTTGATGGAAAAACAAAAGCCCAGTGTAACGCAGTAAGCAGTAAACAAAAGGAGGTGGCATCCCCTCCTTTAATTGATGGTGAGCGGCTCGGAGGTAAAACCACTACAAAACCACTACATGCGCAAAAAACCACTACACAACAAGCCGCAACGGACTACAACAAGTAAATATTTGCAAGCCGCTCAATGCATTGAAAGCACTGAGTAAATTGCGATAAACTACAAAAAGAAACGTGCGCAAATACACAGTGTAAAAGAATTGGTAAGGATGAGGTCCCCGGTCCGAATCCGGGTAGCAGCTCCAAAAAAACCTGTAACCGCAACGGTTACAGGTTTTTTGTTATTCCGTTTTCTCCAAATAGGCCAGCGCCTGCAGATAGATGCCCTTTTTCGCGGGCGCAGCGCCGTCGATCCGCCGAGTGTCGAGGTTGTGCCGCAGGTCGGCACACTTGACCCTGCGTGCGATTGGATTTTTCGCCAGCGCCTGCACGTAGTCCATATAGGGCACGCCCTCGGCGTGCGTCAGCAGCCGGAGTGCATCGAGCACGGATGCGGGAAAACCGGCGCGCTCCAGATCCGCGAAGGAATACACATCCCCGTGATCCTCAATCACGTCGTGCAGCAGCGCCACGCACGTTGATGCTTCGTCGTCCATCTGCGTGGCGAGATAAAACGGGTGGAACACGTAGGGGTAGCCGCCCTTGTCGAGATCGTCCTTGTGCGCCTGAAACAGGATGGTGCACGCTGTTTTTACGAGCTGCGAGTAGTACATATGCCAAGCCTCCGTATGACGAATATCGGCGGTGCACGTCGTATATCGATTATAGCAGGTGCGTACCCGCTGCGCAACGGCACTTTGCAGCATACAGTAAGACCCCGCCGTTCGGCGGGGTCTTGCAATTGCGAGTGAGCCTGTAAGCCGGGTTCTGTAATCGACAGCCATCTATCTAGACGCACCGTTGCCGGTGCGTTCCAGCCACCTCCATGGGACGGCCGGGCAGGCCATATGTCCCTCCGCGGTGTTGCTCCGGATAGAGTTTACAGCGCCGCACTGTCTCCAGCCGGCGAGTGAGCTCTTACCTCACTTTTCCACCCTTACCCGATCGCTCGGGCGGTATCTTTCTGTTGCACTTGTCCGAGGGTCGCCCCTGGCGGGTGTTACCCGTTATCCTTGCCCTGCGGAGCCCGGACTTTCCTCACGCACAGCCTTTCGGCTCGTGCCCGCGGCTGTCCGGCTCACTCGCCCGACTATTTTACACATCCTGCCGCAGTACGTCAAGCGCTGCGGCGATTTATTTTCTTGTAATCGCGTCAAATGGGCGGTATAATCGCTTATAAGATTCTTTTTCTTCAAAAGGAGTGTCAGCATGACCTTTTCGGATTATATCGACTACCTGCGCGACAAGCGCATCGGCGTCATCGGCTTCGGCGTGAGCAATCAGCCGCTCGTGCGTGTGCTGCTGCGCAGCGGCTGCGACGTGACGGTGTGCGACCGGCGCGAGCGCGCGCAGCTTGGCGTGGCCGGAGACGAGGCCGCGGCGCAGGGCGCGAAATTCGCCCTTGGCGCGGACTATCTCGAGCATCTGGACTTTGATGTCATCTTCCGCACGCCGGGCGTGCTGCCGATCGTGCCGCAGCTGCGCAAGGCTGCGCAAAACGGCGCGATCCTCACCTCCGAGATGGAGGCATTCTGCAACCTCTGCCCGTGCCGTATCCTTGCCATCACTGGCAGCGACGGCAAGACCACAACCTCGACCATCACGGCGGAGCTTCTGCGTGCGCAGGGATACACCGTGCACCTCGGCGGCAACATCGGCACGCCGCTCTTTGATCGTATCCCGGACATCCGGCCGGAGGATTTTGCCGTGCTCGAGCTCAGCAGCTTCCAGCTGCACAGCATGCACTGCGCGCCCGATGTGGCCATCATCACGAACATTTCGCCGAACCATCTGGATGTGCATCCGGATTTTGAGGACTATGTGTCAGCCAAGCGCAGCATTTACCGTGGTCAGCGGCCGGACGGCGTACTTGTGCTCAACGCGAAGGATGCCCACACCCCGCGTTTCGCAGCCGAGGCGCCGGGGCACGTGCGCTATTTCAGCAGCATCGGCCCGGTGAAAAACGGTGTCTATTGCGCAGACGACGTCATTTACCGCGCGCATGACGGCGTGGCGGAGAAGATCCTGAATGCTGACGAGATCCGCATCCCCGGTGCGCACAACGTGGAAAACTATATGGCGGCCTTTGCCGCGACCGACGGCCTGGTTGGTAACGCGGCGTGCATTCAGGTCGCGCACACCTTCTCCGGTGTGCCGCACCGCATGGAGCGCATCCGCGAGCTCAACGGCATCACGTTCATCAACGATTCCATCGCCTCGAGCCCCTCGCGCACGATCGCGGGTCTGCATGCGCTGCCGAAGCCGCCGGTCATCATTCTCGGCGGGCACGACAAGCACATCCCGTTTGACACGCTCGGCGACGAGGTCTGCCTGCATGCAAAGGCGGCGGTCGTTGTTGGTGAGACGGCACAGCGCATTGCTTCCGCCATCCGCGCATCGAATTTCTATGACCCGGGAAAGCTGCCGCTCGTCGAGGCACCGGACTTCCGCGCGGCGGTCGAGACGGCCTACCGCCTCGCGCAGCCGGGCGATATCGTGACGCTGTCGCCTGCCTGCTCGTCGTTTGATCTCTTCAAAAACTTTGAAGAGCGCGGCAATACCTTCTGCGCCATTGTAGAATCTCTGCACTAAGTGCATGAATCGCTCTGCCGCTGCATAGCATGGCAGGGGGGATCTGCTATGATTTGTGCGTCTCGCCGCTGGAGACCGGCCGCCCGCCGCCGGCGCTCGCTGCGGCCAAACCGGAAGGCGGCGGCGCTGCTGCTGGTGCTCGTGCTGCTGGGCGGCATGGCATATTTCACCGTGTCGGTACTGCACCTGATCACGCAGCTGGCCGTCAACTCTGCCTGCGATCTCATGCAGCTGAAGATCAACGCCGCCGTCTCGGCGGCGACGGTGCAGGTGCAGGGGGACTATTATACCTACCGCACGGATGCGGACGGGACCATCACAGCCGTGAGCATCGATACCGAGCATGTGGGGCAGGTGTCCTCGCTCGTGCTCGAGCGTATGATGGACGGCGACGACGGGCAGGTCGAGCTGGATATTCCGCTCGAGACGCTCTTCGGCGTGAATTTTCTGCCCGGGCTGAAACTGCCGCTGCCGGTGCGCATCCTCGTGCTGACGACGTCGGATGTGAGCTACCATAATGAACTCATGTCGGCCGCAATCAACCAGAGCAAATATCAACTGTATCTGAATGTGAAGATGGATCTCGACATTCTGGTGCCCTGGGAGCACCAGGCCGAGACCGTGGGCACGAATGTCCTGCTGGCCGAGACGGTCATCGTCGGCAAGGTGCCCCAGACGTATGTGGAAGTGGAGTAAAAAACATGGATGTACGCGAAGAGATCCTGACGCTGCGCCGTCAGCTGGAGCATGCAAATTTTCTCTATTATGTGAAGGACGCGCCCGAGATCAGCGACTTTGAATATGATGCGCTCATGCGCAGGCTCGAGGAGCTTGAGGCGGCGCATCCGGAGTATGCCTCGCCCGATTCGCCGACACAGCGCGTCGGCGGCTACGCGCTCAACACCTTTGCGCAGGTGCGCCATCAGGTGCCGCTCGAGAGTCTGCAGGACGTGTTTTCATTCGACGAGCTGCGCGCGTTCGGCGCGCGCATGGACACCGCGCTCACGCAGGCGCATGATTATTCGGTCGAGCCGAAGATCGACGGCCTGTCCATGTCGCTCGAGTATGAAAACGGCGTGTTCGTCCGCGGCGCCACGCGCGGCGACGGCATCACCGGCGAGGACGTGACGGAAAACCTCCGTACCCTGCGCAATCTGCCGCTTAAGCTCGACAGCGCGCCCGCAAAGCTCATCGTGCGCGGCGAGGTCTATATGTCGCATGAAGTATTTGCAGCGCTCAATGCCGAGCGCGAGCTGCTTGAGCAGCCGCTGCTGGCCAATCCCCGCAACGCGGCAGCGGGCTCCGTGCGCCAGCAGGACCCGAAGGTCGCGGCGGCACGCAAGCTGGATATTATCATCTTCAACCTCCAGTTTGACAGTGACCGCACGTTCGCCACGCATACGGAAACGTTGGACTATCTGGCATCGCTGGGATTCCCGGTCGTGCCGTATCAGCGCTGTAAAACACTCGATGCCTGCTGCGCGCGCATCGACTGGATCGGCGATAACCGCGAGTCGTTCCCATTCGATATCGACGGTGCGGTCATCAAGATCAACGACCTCGCGCAGCGGCAGTATCTCGGCAGCACGGCGAAGTTCCCGCGCTGGGCAGTGGCGTATAAGTACCCG
>OHGQ01000681.1_pt1 | contig 12920 bp, 10 predicted proteins | sample 1567811 | NCBI WGS metagenome assembly OHGQ01 (sample SAMEA3879576, study PRJEB24766) | human gut metagenome | biome: human-associated habitat; feature: feces | place: USA | collected 1985/1987 | reverse complement strand
CTGGCTTCGGCCACGTGCATACTCTTCATCCTGCTGATTAAGCCGCTCGTTTCATTCCTGTACAGCGAACCTTACAGCATAGTGAGCACCTACGCGTCCTGGATGGCGGTCGGGTTCTCGATTCACGGTGTCGGCGATATGATCAACCGTTATCTGGGCTCGCACGGCCAGGGAAAAGTCATCCGCAACAGCAGCTACTTCTGCGGAGCGATAAAAATATCGGGCTATATCCTGTTCGTCTATCTCTGGGGGATCAACGGCGCCCTTCTGACCAATGTTTTGAGTTCGGGAGTCTATTTCGCGGCCCTATTGATTTACTATTCTCGATTTATAAAAAACGACAGCACCTATGCACATGGATTATAACTTTGTCGTATTCGGATACGACAGTGGGTTTTACAGAACCGTTTTATCCGATATTATGGGATTAAACTCCGTAATATACCGAGATCTGTGGGGCACAAAGAATAAAATAGCAGCAATGATTTACAAGCTATATTTCACCCCCCGACTTCCCAACCGGCATTTTCCTTTCAAGAACTTATTATACCATGCCGCCTGCGATTTTCATTTCGCCGACAACCGCCCCATTTGCTTTTTATCCTTCGGAAGAAATTTTCACGACAGAACCTATCCTTTCCTGTCCTACCTGAAACAACATTATCCGAATGCAAAATTTGCGCTCTACTACGAGGATCTCGTAGAAACTCATCGACATGACATCGGATGGGTCAAACAAAACTTTGACCTCGTGTTATCCTACGACTACAACGATGCGAAACGATACGACATTTTGTACTATCCGACACCGTATTCCGCCATTCCGGTCGAATCCGTAACCAATCCGGATAACGATGTCTATTTTTTAGGTAAAGGGAAAAACCGCCTCACAGAAATCATTGATGCTTACGAACGTTTCACGCAAAACGGATTGAAATGCGATTTCAACCTGGTGGGAGTTCCCGATAAACAACAAGTATATAAAAACGATATTCATTACATCAAATCCATGTCCTATCAGGAGAATCTTTTCCGGGCTTCTCAATCAAAGTGTCTGTTAGAAATTTTGCAAAAAAATGCGAGAGGCTATACCTTCAGGATGTGGGAAGCTATTTTATTGGGGAAAAAGATCATAACGAATAATCCGATTGTCCGATACAGTCCGTTTTTCGACGAAAGATATATCTCGATATTCACCGACACAAAAAAACTCGATACGGATTTCATCCGGGCCAATCCCGATCTCAAAATAGACTATCACTATATCGATCAGCTATCGCCCCGACATCTGCTCGAATTCATAACCGCCCGCTTAAACGAAACTGTATGATAATATGATATATATTGTAATCGGCATCTACCTGCTCGCACTGGCCATACAGTTCGATTTCCGGGGCAAAGGCTCCGCCGCGACCCGAAAATTCCATTTTCGCCTCGCATTTCTGATTTTAGTGGCTCTCATGGCCTTCCGTTATCGGGTCGGAGGCGATACACTCCGCTATATGGATTCGTACGAGCATATCGACACGTTCGATATCGGAGGTCGCCTGCAACCGCTTTGGCTTTTACTGAACAACTTCCTGCACTCGATCTCGCCGAAATTCCTGTTGTTCCAGATCGTCCACGTATTGTTCATCAATACCGTATTCTTTTCATTCTTCAAAAAATACTCGAAATACCTGTTCGTCGCCATTTTCCTGTACTACATATACCCTTATTTCATTTTCAATATGGAGGTAATCCGGGAATCTTTCGCAATCGCCTTCTTCCTGCTCTCCATAGATGCCTGCCTGCGAAAACGGTGGCTGATTTACTACCTTTACATCGCCATCGCCTTCCTATTTCACGCCGGCGCTATTTTCCTGATTATCGTCCCGTTCCTTTTCAACTGGAAAATACGCCCTTTATCCATATTTGTCGTCTGCGGAGCGGGAGTCGCCGTCTTGTATTTTTTTCTAAACACGTCTTTCGCCAACACCTACATGTTCTTGAATAATATTGAAGAGCAAGGACGCGCTTATATTTCCATAAAATCCAATATCAACGGTTATATCGCTCCGCTACTGTTCCGCATTCTTTTCCCTGCGATCATTTACTATATCGGCATAAAACGAGGATTGAACAAAGACAAATTGGCCCCGCTGTTCTTTTTCATCCTGTCCGTTTCCATTTTAACGACAATATTCCCTCAGTTGTACCGCCTTTTCAATTACCTTCGACTGTTAGAGGTCGTTCTATGCGCCAACGTGCTGTATCTGATCCAGCATACGGAATCTCCCCGGTACAGAGTAGCCTTTCCCAATCTGTATATCCTGCCTATCCTTTTGTTAATTATAGCGAACCAAGTTGTAAGATATCAATTTGACGACACATCCTCAATTTACATGAACACTCAAAAATACCAACTGTTCTACCCGTACTATTCCGTTTTCAATCCGGAAATATCCGAAACGAGAGAGATGATGATGCGAAATCAATTTTACCACAACGAATATTAATCATCATGTCCCATAAAAACAGCCTGCTCTTCATCGGAGGCGTCGATAAAGGCCATACTCCGACTAATGGGGAAACGATGAAAAACCAACTGTATCTCGATCGATTCGAAGAGTTCTTCGATATAATCCATGTGATAGATACCCACAACTGGAAACACCGCCCCTGGGTATTTTTGCAAATACCGCTTTACGTGTTGTCATTCCCCCATGCAAAAATATTCCTTTCCATCAACAGAGGGCTCTCATTATGCCGTCTTTTATATTATATCGGGCAGAGTAAACGTACCTACTGCAGCGTCGTCGGAGGGAATCTGCTCGAGGTGCTCGAAAAAAAACAAAATTACCTTCCTTCGATTCAGAATTTAAGGGGCATATTCGTCCAAGGAAGAAAAATGGCGGAAACCCTGAAAAACCAATATCGCATTCCAAATGCCGTCTATGTCCCGAACGCTAAACCCTATTACGCAATAACACCGGCAACTTGCGCCCCCGCAGCATCCGTTCTGCAGTTCGTTTTTTTGTCCCGACTTCATCCCGACAAGGGAATCGACCTGATCCTCCGGTGCGCAGAACGCCTCGATCGGGAAGGATTCGGCAATAAATTCCGGATAGACTTCTACGGGAAACCCGCAACGTCGGACTACGAACAGGAATTCCGCAAGCGGATCGAAACTCTCGAAAACGTCAGCTATTCCGGAGTCCTCAATCTGAAAGAAGAGGCCGGCTATCGGACATTATGCCGATACGATATGATGTTGTTCCCGACCTATTGGTATGGAGAGGGATTTCCCGGCATCGTCATCGATGCCTATATCGCCGGTGTCCCTCTGATCGCCTCCGATTGGAATATGAATACCGAGGTCATTACCGAAAAAACAGGCGTCATCATTCCGCCGAAAGACGAGGAAGCGCTGTACATTGCAATGAAAAATTGCATCTTGGGACGTTACGATTTATCAGCGATGAAACGCAACTGCCTGAATGAAGCGAAAAAATACGACAACAAAAAAATTCTTTCCCGACATTTCCTCCAGGAAGTCGGATTACTCGACTGATTACGACATGCTCAAAGAAAATTTGAAAATCTGGTTACGCGGAGTTTCATTCCTACTGCTCTTCATTCTGTGGGGGGGGAATTATTTCGCTTAAAACGGTCTTATCTCCGAAAAAAGAACCGGTTGAAATCTTTCATTTACTACTCCTGCCTGTCCGGTTACGGAAGCTGGATCGGTATCGAAAGCAAGATCGAAGATGTCCCGGTATTCCCGCATGGCATGTACGGTATCTTTGTTTCAGACGGAGCTGAAATCGGGAAAAATGCAGTCATATTCCAACAAGTGACCATCGGATCCAACACTTTGGCCGACAGCCGCAAACAAGGAAGCCCCGTTATCGGAGACAATGTCTATATCGGCAGCGGAGCGAAAATCATCGGCAATATTCGTATCGGAAACAACGTACGAATCGGCGCCAACTGCATCGTCGTCGAAGACATAGAGGACAACAGCGTCGTCGTAATGAACAAACCGCGAATCATAAAAAAGACACATAGTCAGAACAACACGTTCATAACAAGAGGAGAGTTGAAATCACAAGACCGACATGATAATCATTAGCCAACCTAAATTGGAGGTGCGAGAAAACGAAGTTCTCGTATCGTCATGTATCGAGGACGACAAAAAACATTTCCGCGAAACGATTTTTTACAAGACATCCGCAACATACCGCCCGTATGTAGTAACGGAAAAAGCCGATCTGTTCGTCCTTTCCGCACTCATGCCCGCCCTGTTCTCCCAATCGGACATCCGTGTCGAGGGCACACTCTCTTCCGATCTCAAATACGCGTTGGAAAACGGCCTGATCTACATTCTGGCAAAAACCTACGGAGTGCGCCCGATCAAAGTCCATGCAGAGCGGATAGAAACTTTCGAATTCGGAGGAAAAGCAGTCGGAGCGGGATGCAGCATGGGGGTCGATTCCCTGGCGACAATCAAACAACACTATATCGACGATAACCGATACGGCCACAAAATAACGCATCTGGCCATTTTCAATACCTGTGAGTTCGGATTCGAAGATGCAAACGAAGCGAACAAACTTTTCCGGTACGAATACTCCCGTGCAGCGGCTTTCGCCCGAGAAACGGGACTGGAACTACTGTACGTACAATCCAACGTCACCTCCCTGCTGAACAGGTACGGAACCGGACTTTACGACACCTGCACGCTCGTTCATGCCGCCGCGATTCTATTCCTGGAAAAACTCTACGCCGTATATTACCACTCGAGCGGGTATCTGCTCGACAAGCTCAAATATACGACACAAAGTCTGGAACATTTCGATTTCATCCTGTTCGACATGTGTTCCACCCGAAATACGAAAATATTCTCCACCCTCGCAACACAAGAGCGAACCGAACGCACGGAATACATCATCGACGACACTCTCACAAAAAAATACCTGCACGTCTGTATCAAGACCATCGACGACGGTCCCGTTCACAACTGCGGACGTTGCTACAAATGCCTAAGGACATTGGCAGCGATCGACATACTCGGGAAGCTCCCCGAATACGAAACGATCTTCGATCAATCCTACTACAAAACGCACAAAGCCGCCATCTTTGCGAAATATCTCGGATACCGGGCGGCAGATCCCTTTTTCGCGGATATCCTGAATTTCGCAAAGCAAAAAGGGTTTCGAATACCGAAGATGGCTTATTTGTTGAGTGTAAAATACTACCTATTATTACCGGCCTATATGCTGGGCAGAGAATTGCCGAACCCCACCAAGAAAAAAATCAAGAAATTCTTAAGAATGAAAGGATAGCGGAATGGGAATAAGAAAAATATTCGAAAATTGCATATATACCCTGTACGTACGCATGGCCCGACAAGCGGCAGCCAAGGCCGACAGATACATCGGGAAGCGTCCCCGACAGCCCTTGACGACCGATGAAAAGGCAAAAGTCCGCGAGGTATGGAAAAGTCTCGGGTTCCCCATCCGATACGACTTCTTCGAAACCTGTAAGACGTTGGTCGGGTTCGATGCTTATTATCTTCCCGAATCGCTTTACAGTCCGGTTCTCAAGGGAGCTCTCAACCCCATCTGGAGTACTTACGCTTACGAACACAAAGGAATGTACGGCTTTCTGTTGAAAAACGTCCCCCAACCAATAACCGTCGTGAACAATATCGACGGTCAGTTGTACGACGCCGATTATGTTCCGATATCGTTCGAAGCCGCCGTCGAAAAAATGTGCCGATTCGAACGGGAAATGATTATCAAGCCGAGCCTCAACTCGGATTCGGGGCACAATGTTTCGAAGTTCAGGGGCAACAATCGTAAAGGCATAGAAACATTATTGAAAAACTCCGGCAAAAATTACATCGTTCAGGGTGTCGTGGAGCAGCATCCCGCCCTGAAAGCCTTCAATCCCACCTCCCTGAATACGATGCGAATAACTTCGTTATACCTGAACGGGAAGGTTTCGATCATCTCCTCCATCTTCCGCTTCGGCAGCCCGGGGAGCGTGGTCGATAACACCGGTGCGGGAGGCTTCGTGTGCGGCATCACGAAAGAGGGCATATTGAAAGACATTTGTTTCGACATCAAGATGAATATCTATTGCCGCACAGTCAGCGATATTCCATTCGCCGGACAACCGATACCTTCCTACGAAAAAGCGATAGAGGTCATCCGCCAGAGCCACACACGACTTCCGAATGTCCATCTGATCGGCTGGGACATAGCGATCGACGAAACGGGAGAACCCATACTGATCGAAATAAACATATCCTATCCGGGTATCATATACGAACAACTATGCTCCGGCCCCTTGTTCGGAGAAAGAACCGGGGAGGTTATCGAATATGTAAAACGAAATCGACCCAAAATCACCCTAAAATTATAGGTTTTTATATGCTGCAAAAAATCATCTATAAACTCGGTGTCAAATGGAGAAACCCCTCTCTTTTAAGACAATTCGAATCGCTGAAAAAAAGCGACAAATGGAGTATTGAAAAATTGCAAGCGTACCAATTCGAGCGTTTGAAAACACTTTTACAGTTCGCATACGATCACTCTCCGTTTTACAAAAAGGAATTCGACGAGGTCGGGTTCCATCCCTCGCAAATGACGAGCCCGGACGACATGAAAGTACTGCCCGTCATCGACAAATCCGTATTGATTCGCAACAACGGCGACATACAATCGACTTACAAATTCGATAAGCTCCAATTTTCCGAAACTTCGGGTTCTTCCGGAAAGCCCTTGCTCTTCTATCGAGATGAAGAGTGGGATTCAGGACATCGGGCCGCCGTAATGAGAGGACAAAGCTGGTACGGCATCATGCCCTGGGACAGAAACGGATATTTGTGGGGATACAATATAGACCGTAAAAAAACATTGAAAACCAAAATTCTGGACAGACTCTGCAATCGATTCCGGATGTTTTCATACGCTCCCGATGATATGGAGCGATTTTGCCGTAAATTGCGGAAATCCGCATTTCTGAGCGGCTACGCCTCCATGATTTATGAAACTGCACGATATATTAACACACATCCTCACGACAAAACGAAATATCATCTGAAGCTCATCAAGGGCACTTCGGAAAAGATATACCCCAACTACCACGAAGAAACGCAAAAAGCGTTCGGCTTGAAAATAACCAGCGAATACGGCGCGGCCGAAGCCGGAATCATCGCATTCGAATGTCCGGAAGGTAAAAACATGCATATCTGCATGGAAAACGTTTATGTGGAAGTAATCGACGGCGAAATCGTAGTTACGAATCTATTGTCCCGCTCCTTTCCGATCATTCGGTATAAACTGGGTGACGCCGTGGTTCTGGCATCGCCCGATTACAAGTGCCCCTGCGGCAGAAATCATCCGGTGGTTCTGGACGTATGCGGCCGTATCGGAAAAAACATCCTCGGAAAAACCTCTAAATACCCGAGTCTAACCTTTTATTACGTTTTCAAGAACATCGCCATCCAGGACGGTATTACACTGAACTACCAGGCCCGTCAGGACGAAAAAGGCAAAATCACGATTAACATCGAACAGAATCCTGAAAATATTTCCGAATTGCAACAGTTGGTTCGACGAGAATTGGATAAATATTTCCACGACGACATCGACTTTACGATCAACTGGGGCGTACAACTCCACACCCATAAAGAGAAATTGAAAGATTTTATCACGACAATCGAGTAAACCGACCGAATCTACATGTCAGAACTGGTATCCATTATCACCCCTTCCTATAACTCGGCCGCATATATTGCCGAGATGATCGAATCGATCCTGGCCCAAACCTATACCAACTGGGAGCTGCTGATCACCGACGACTGTTCGACGGACGACAGCGTCAAAATCATAGAATCCTACGCGACAAAAGACTCCAGAATAAAATTATTCCGGCTCGCAAGTAATTCGGGAGCTGGTATCGCCCGCAACAAATCCATCGAAGAAGCCCGGGGACGTTACATCGCCTTCTGTGACAGCGACGATCTGTGGAAACCGCAGAAATTGGAAAAACAGGTCGAATTCATGCAAAAAAACGGATATGAGTTCGTATATTGTAAATCCGACGTCATAGATACCGAGGGAAACGTCATAGCGATCAACAACCGGGTACGGCGTGTTTCCTATTTCAGCACGATTATTGTAAATTTTATCGGAACTTCATCCGCGATATACGATACCCGGCGAATCGGCAAAATCTACATGAAAGACGTCCGGAAACGTCAAGATTGGCTTCTTTGGATCGATATTCTGCGACTTACCCGACATGCCTATTGTACTCCCGAAAGGATGAGTTCCTGGCGTACCGGGAATGAAAACTCCGCCCGGAAATCAAGTCTGTTCAAATATCACCTGATGATCTATAAAAATTATTTGGGATTTTCTGCTCCGATCGCCTTTTTGATCTGTTACGGCATATCATTGCCCTGCTTCTTTGTAAAAAAAATCAGATATCGGCTTATAAACTTCTTCCATCGCCGAGAACTATGTAAATAAATATAATCGCTATGATGAAACCGCAATTCAAACGGGTGGAGAATTATATCAAACCCGGTAAATGGCACTGGTTGAAAGCAGTACTATGGTCGGTAATAACATTACGTTTCTTCATTGATCTGATCCGACTGCTGGCATATTACTCTGTAAATTGCATTGTCGGGCGCCAACAGGCAACTATCGGCAAAAACTGTAAAATCCATCCGACGGTCATGTTGCGCCAACCGACGATGATTAAGATCGGCGATCACTGCTCCATCAATCACAACAATATATTCCAGGCCGGCCGACAAACCGGAACGATCACACTCGGCAACCATGTTCTGACGGCTGCAAATGTCATGTTTATCGCTTATTCGCATGCATACGACACACGCGAAATTCCCATTATAGATCAAGGTTACTACGATGCTCCGATCGTTGTGGAAGACGACGTATGGATCGGATTCGGGGCGATCATTTTGGCCGGAGTAACGATCGGACGGGGCGATCGTCGCCTCTCGGGCCGTCGTGACGCGCGACGTGCCGCCCTATGCCATCGTCGGAGGTGTTCCCGCCAAAGTATTGAAAATGCGAGCAACCGATTTATAATCATGAAAATTTCGCTGCTTCCCCGCTCACGCGTCAATTATTCCTGGACGCATTTATTCAAGAGTCTGTTCATCCGCACAGAAAGTGGAAAATACACAAGCCGGTTGAAACGGGAAATCGCCCGGTATTTCGGACAGAAGGATGTGATACTGACCTCCTCGGGACGTAGCGGGCTGCAAATATTGATCTCTTATCTGCAACGAAAAAAGGTCATCGTTCCTTCCTATACCTGTAAAGCCGTCACAGAAGCTATTCTCATGGGGGGGGGAAATGTCCAATACGTAGAAGTCTCCGAAACTGATTTCAACATGCTTCCCGAAGAGTTGCAAAAAGTAATAGACAAAGATTCGGTCGTTATTGCGACTCATCAATTCGGCAATCCCTGCCGTATCGAAGAAATTCAATCCTTGTGCCGTCGCACTGGTGCGATCCTGATCGAGGATTGTGCCGCATCGCTCGGAACGCATATCCAAGGCCAGCCGGCGGGATCGTTCGGAGATTATGCCTTCTTCAGCTTCGATTCCACCAAATTAGTAACCGTCCCCTCCAAAGGCGGTTTTATCATCGCCCGTGAAGCAACTGAAACCGAACGGCTCGCAACCTATATTCAAAAATATCAGGCACCCGGTGTCAGCTTCCGTATCAAACATACAGTGATCGGTTTGATCTACCTGCTACTGAAAAACAAATACCTGTACAGAGGATTTCATTTCCTGACCATGCAGTGCCGGAATCGGATGCAACTGGACGAATCACATGAGCTGGATCTGCATTTCAACGACTATTATCGACACAGAATGGCCGAATGGCAGGCTTACATGGCTCTTCCCCAAATAGAAAACCTGGACAAGCTCATCCTTCGCCGCAAAGAGATATATCGCCGATACGACAGTTCTATACGCGAAACGCCCGTTTTACGCAAACCGGTTTTCAACGACGAAGCGTGCTGCATCCGATATGCCATCCAGGTCGAAAACAAAGCATCGTTCTACCGACGTTGTTTGACCCGGGGGATTGACATGGCATTCAGTTTCAGTTACATTGTTTGCCCCGCTTCTTTTACTCATGCAAAACGGATCGCAGAAACGGTTCTGGACCTCCCCTATTATTACGATATGAAAGACGAAGAGGTAACCTGCGTTATAAATACGATCAATGAAATCGCAGCCGAAACGCCCCGTAAAAAACAGAAACTCATCGTATGAACGTATTATTGACTGATGCTCAAGATGTACAAAGCATCACCGTAGCCCGATCGCTCCACAAGCGGGGATGCAAGGTATATGGATTTATGACTTCGCGCATATCGTACGGATACACATCTCGTTTTTTCCACCGGCATATCCTTTGCCCGGATGTAAAAAACGAACCGGAGAATTTCGGCCTTTTTCTGCGTAAATTCTTAGCAGAAACCCCTATAAACGTAATTATTCCCTTAAGCGACGGAACAGCCGCTTACATCAGCCAAAATAAAAACGAACTCGAAAAGATTCATGGCGTACGATGCGCTGTCCCCGGATACGAAATCTTCCATAAAGCGCATAACAAACAACTCTTAATGGAGTTATGCCGCCGCATCGGAGCGCCCCACCCCAAAACGATCGAACTCACTCCGGATAATCTCGTGCAAGCAAGCGCATATACGGGTTTCCCGGCATTAATCAAACCGAATATTTCGGAAGGAGCACGAGGAATCGTTTACGTCAATGACATAGACCGGTTGCACGAGGTATTTCCGTCCGTTCAGGCAACATTCGGCGCCTGCACATTGCAGGAATTTATCCATCACTCAGGCGTGTACTACAACGTAATGCTGTATCGTGATCGAAACGGGAAATGCTTGGGCAGCACGGTTATCAAGATACTTCGATATTTTCCATTGAAAGGCGGAACCAGTTGTTATAGCGTAAGCGTAGAAAATCCGGAACTCACCGAAATCTGCTTCCGAGTTCTGGAGAAGATAGACTGGATCGGATTTGCCGATTTCGACATCATGCAAGAAGCCGAAAGCGGCGACTACAAGATCATCGAAATCAATCCGAGAACACCTGCGAGCCTAAAGGCATCCCTGGCTTCAGGAGTGGACTTTCCGGCAATCATACTATACGATACGCTGGGACACCCCGTTCCCAAGTTCAAATACGAACCTGGTAAAATCCTGCGTTACATGGGACTTGATGTCATGTGGTTCCTATTTTCGCCGGACAGATTTCGCATCCGTCCTTCGTGGTTCAAATTCTTCGGACGGAATATCTATTATGAAGACGGCACCTGGAGCGATCCCCTGCCTATGTTAGCAGGCTGTTTCGCCGGAGTAATAAAATATCTGAATCCCAAATTCAGAAAATCAAAATTGAATTGACAATGAATATCCTGACTTTCGACATAGAAGACTGGTACAATCATGACGATTATTCGCAGGATTTCGAATGGGATAAATTCGAAGTCCGGCTCTACGAAGGAGTGGATAAAATTCTCGAAGCACTCGATCGTCGCCACCTCCGGGGAACATTCTTCTGTTTGGGATGGGTTGCCGAGAAGCATCCCGCTATTATTCGTCGAATAGCCGATGGAGGGCACCAGATCGGTTGTCATTCCTACCAGCATCAACTCGCAACCCGTTTTACTCCCGCACAATTCGAACAGGACACAGGCAAAGCGAAAAAACTGCTTGAAGACATCGCAGGACGAGAAGTAAACGCTTATCGGGTCCCGTCATTCTCTATCACTCGGAACAATCTGTGGGCTTTTGACCTGCTTGCAAAATTGGGCTTTCGTTACGATTGTTCGGTCTTCCCCTCCCAGCACGAATTCGGCGGAATACCGGAATTCCCCTCTTCCCCCTTCCTTATTCGGACTGCACACGGAACGTTGAAAGAATTTCCAATAAGTTTGGGAAACTTTCTGGGGAGATCGATCGTATATTCCGGCGGAGGATATTTCAGAATCATGCCTTACATGCTCATAAAATCCCTGATGAAAAAGTCGGACTACGTAATGTCCTATTTTCATCCGAGCGACTTCGATCCGGGGCAACCCCCAATGCCCCACTTAAGTCGAATGCGCCAATTCAAAAATCGGGTGGGACTAAAAAACGCTTATTCCAAATTTCAAAAGTTAATCGCTGATTTCGACTTCGCCTCGCTCGAAGCCATCGACCGGCGCATCGACTGGAGTACAGTTCGAATTATAAATCTGTAAACCAACATTCTACCATGAATACGAAAAAAATACCCTTCTCGCCACCAGACGTAGGCGCAGCCGAAGCACAGGAAGTTACCCAGACACTTCTTTCCGGATGGATTACCACAGGACCGCGTACCAAGGAGTTCGAACGGGAAATCGCAGCATATTGCCATACGGAGAAAGCCGTGTGCCTGAACTCGGCGACAGCCTGCATGGAGATGATTCTCCGCGTACTGGGCGTCGGTCCCGGAGATGAGGTCATCACTTCGGCATACACCTACACGGCCACCGCAAGCGTCACCTGCCACGTCGGAGCCAAAGTCGTTCTGGTCGATACGGCGCCAGGCTCCTTCGAAATGGATTACGACAAACTGGCCGATGCGATCACCGAGAAGACGAAAGTCGTGATTCCGGTGGATCTGGCTGGCATCGTCTGCGATTACGACCGTATTTTCGCAGCGGTCGAAAGCCGCAAACAACTATTCCGCCCCACGAACGAATTGCAGAAAGCCTTCGGCCGGGTCATCGTTCTTGCGGATGCCGCCCACGCTTTCGGAGCAAAACGTGCGGGCCGGGTCTGCGGCGAAATCGCCGATTTCACCTCTTTCTCCTTCCATG
>OHGQ01000678.1_pt1 | contig 12950 bp, 7 predicted proteins | sample 1567811 | NCBI WGS metagenome assembly OHGQ01 (sample SAMEA3879576, study PRJEB24766) | human gut metagenome | biome: human-associated habitat; feature: feces | place: USA | collected 1985/1987 | reverse complement strand
TCCGCAAGTGTGGCTACACTTGCTGTGCTTGCTGACTACTTCGTACCCCCGTATTTCCCCCTCTACCCATACTACAATCCGAACAGGGCGTTTTGGCCAGTTTTGGAGGACTTTTTCAAAAAATGTCGCTCCTATCCGTAACTTTTCTCTGAACACTTCGCCGGATGCCTTGTGTTTCTTCGGATATTCGTATATAATGTATCGTGTTGAGTATTATCCATGCGGAGGTGCGGTATGAACGGGATCAAGGGCTATATCTCCATTCGGGAGGCGTCCTACCGTTGGGGCGTGTCAGAGCGGCGGGTCAACCAATATTGCGCCGAGGGGCGGATCCCCGGCGCGTCCCGGTTCGGGCGCTCATGGGCGATCCCGGAAAACGCGGAAAAGCCGTCCGACCCGCGCTTTCAGGAACAGCGCCGCGATCCCGGCAGGACAAGCACCTGACGGATACCCCTCTGCATTTTAGCATCCGCAAAAAGGAAGTGAACGTTATGACCTGCGACGAGGTTTTTTACCGCCAATATCTGAGCGGCGACGACGCGGGGCTGGAGGCCCTGATGAAAAAATACGGCGATCCCCTGACCCTGTATATTGACGGCTATCTGCACGACGTTCACGAGGCGGAGGAGCTGATGCTGGACGTTTTCGCCTATCTGTTCACCAAAAAGCCGAAGATACGGGACGGCGGCTTCAAGGCGTATCTCTATAAGGCGGCGCGGCACATGGCGCTGCGCCATAAGAGCAAACGGAAGCCCCTGTTCAGCCTCGATATGCTGACCGGCGAGCCGGACGGACGGCTGCTGGCGGAGGAGGTCATCCGGACGGAGGAGCGAAACCGCGTCCTGCATTTCTGCATGGACGAAATGAACCCGGACTATCGGGAGGTTTTATATCTCACCTATTTTGAGGATATGAGCTACGCGCAGGCGGCGGAGGTCACGGGAAAAACGGTGAAGCAGATCACCAACATGGTGTATCGCGGAAAAGAGAGCCTGCGAAGGCTGCTGGAACGGGAGGGAATCACAAATGCGGAGTCATGAGGAGCGCGTCGCGGAGACGAAGCGGCGCATCGCCAAAATTGAGCGGGAGAAACGGCTGCGGCGCAATACGATCACCATGGCTTCCGCCGTGGCGGCGTGCCTTGCGCTGCTTGTATGCGCGTCCCTCGCCATGCCCGGCATTGCCGCGCGGATACAGATCGGCGACTACTCCGGCTTTGAAACGGCGGCCAGCATGTATGGCGGCGGTGCGGCTTTGGGATACATCGTCATCGGGCTGCTGGCGTTTTTACTCGGCGTGTGCGTGACCGTTCTGTGCTTCCGGCTGCGTCAGATGAACCGTGAGGACGGGCAGGACAAGGAAAGCGAGGATGCGCATGGAGCTGATTGAGAACCTGCTGCAACTGCTGGTCACGTTTGTCGGCGCGGTGCTTTCGGGTATCGCCTACCGCAAAAGCCGCAGGCAGGCGTATTTTCTGCTGCTGTGCTTCTACGGCTGCTTTGCCCTCGGCGCGCTCTACTGGACGCTGTATCTGCTGCTGTTCGATACCACGCCGCGGGTCTTTTATGTGTCGGAGTTCGGCTGGGTGGCCAGCGTCATTTTCCTGCGCATTTTGCAAGCAACGCTCACCAGTCAGGACGAGCGCAGCTTCCGCTGCCGCAGGGCATGGCTCGCGCCTGCGTTCGGCGTGCCGCTGCTGGTGTTCTACTGCACCTTCGGGGACATTCTCTCCAACCTGATCTGGTGCGGCATGATGATATGGCTCTCCTTCTGCGCCATTCGAGGGCTTGCCTATGCGAAAACGCAGATGGGCGCGGCGCGGAATATGCGGTATTTCCACATCGGCGTGCTGTGCTTTGCGTTCGCGGAGTATCTGCTCTGGACGGTGGGCTGCTTCTGGCCGGATACCTCACCGGCCAGCCCCACCTTCTGGTGCGATATGCTGCTGACGCTTGCGATTCTGGGGCTGCTGCCCGCCACGAGAAAGGCGGTGGAAGCATGACCTACATCGAAAACATCTTCCTCTGCATGGTATCTCCCCTGCTGGTGGCCGCTCTGTGCATGGGCAGGCGGCAGCTCCGCTTCTTCCTGTTCTGCATGGCCGGGATGGGGGTGTGTCTGCTTTCGGCCTATATCAACACCTTCCTTGCGGCGGTGTGTCAGGCAGATGCCCTTGCCGCCACGGCGGAGATCGCGCCGGTGGTGGAGGAAATGATGAAGCTGCTGCCGCTGGTGTTCTATCTTCTGGTATTCGAGCCGGAGGGGGATAAAATCAAGGTTGCGGCAATAACGGTCGCCCTCGCCTTCGCCACCTTCGAAAATGTGTGCTATCTGATCCAAAACGGCGCAGACCGCTTCTCCTTCATCTTCTTCCGGGGCTTCGGCACGGGAGCAATGCACGTCCTCTGCGGTCTGATCGTGGGCGGCGGGCTTGCATACACATGGCGGCGGACGTGGCTGAAGATCGCGGGCACCTGCGGGCTGCTGGGCGCGGCCATCACCCTCCACGCCATCTACAATCTGCTCATCGCCCACGGCGGCGCGGCGCAGTACATCGCTTACGCCCTGCCGGTGCTGCTGGTGGCGGCGGGAAGATGGTCTGTTTTCCGATTATCGCGGAAGTAATAACCGAATATCCACTCCTTGAGAGCTGCTTTTTGGCGGCTCTCAAATTTTTTTGAAAAATTTTGCGTTTTGGGTGAGAGTTTTTTCGATTTTTTGTACCTATATAAGTGAAAGGGTTTTTAAGCCGCATTTCAAAAAATCCAGAGAGGAGGTTCAAACGAAATGTACGATACCGCAAGACGGGTCGCACTTGTTAAGCAGCGGGTGCAGGAAAACACCCGCCGAAGGCAGCGGCGCGAGGTAATAAGTCTCTTCGCAGCGTGTATGCTGCTGTGCGCGGCGCTGATGCAGACAGCGGGCACGGTCGTCGGGCCGGGGCAACCGGAAGCATGGGGCGTGTTCGGCGCGATGCTGCTGCGGGAGGACGCGGGCGGCTATGTGCTGGTGGCCGTCGTCTCCTTTGCAGCGGCGGTGGTCGTTACCGTGTTTTGCACACGATTGAGAAAAAACAATAAACAGCAGGAACAAACCAAGGAGGATGAGGAAACATGAAGAAAAGATTTTTAGCGGCGCTGCTGAGCCTGTGCATGACGCTCACGCTGCTGCCAACTACGGCGTTTGCAGCGGTGAGCGATTCGCTGGGCAACACACCCGAGGAAAATCAGGCGATTTTGGAGCAGCTCTCCGCCTTGACCGGCGGCAGCAGCGACCAGGTGCTTTCCATGCTGAACGCTTTGGGGCTGCTGGATGAAGACGGCAATTTCAAGGTGGATCAAACCATCACGCTGGACGGCCAGGTGTTGACACTGGCGGCTGTCATGGAGCTGCTGGAAAATCCCGCCACGGATCTCACCCGTATAGCCGACGTGGATGGGACTCCGGTGGCGCTGGGCGATTTGAAGACCATGATCCAAATCGAACAGGAGCTGCAGCGGATCAAGGACACCTATTTCTCCGGCAGGGAGTTTACCGGGGAAGCTCTGGAGAATCTCAATAGCCTGATGGAGCAGCTGGAGCTGCAGGGCATCAGTTTGCAGTATTCCGCCTCTGCCACAAAGCCTGAGGGCGTTGAGACGGTGGATATGAGCGGCATGATGAGCCAAACGCTGGGGGCTTCCGCAAACAACAGCTGGAGCTCCGGGACTTTTACTGTATACCGCGGAAAACCGGTCGGCTTTTCCTACCGCATTCAAAAAGGCCAGCTCAGCGAGTATATCACCGATGTGAAGGTCTCGATAGGCAAGACGAGTGGGGTCAAGCAAAGCGACGGGTCCTACAGGCTGGCCTATGACGTAGGCGAATCTTACAGTTTAGGTGGTTGTAAAATCACTGTCGAGGTTACAACCAGAGGAGGGAACCCAGACTGGCTCAAGGATTCTTATTCCTATGGCGACCTGCTGGGGATGATTGAATTTTACGATGCGGAAAATCTGGTGTTCTATGACGGCGCCAGCTATGCCGACCACTGTCAGCTCAAGCTAAAAAAGACGGTTGGCGTCCCCGCAATAAAAACGTCAATGACTGCGCCGAACTATGAGGGAGAACTCAAAAATACAACCGTATTATATGATGATTTGTTTATTCCTTTGCTGGCAGAAAAATACACTGTCGCCAACGGTGCCAACAATCCGGACTTCGTTGCGCTAAGCAATACCATCGGAATTTTGGAGGGTGCCCGCAACTCGGTGCTTTCCAGCGGCTCCTCCCCATTTCATCAGCCATACCAAATCGACGCCAGCATCAAGTTTGACTGGAGTACCGATGTAGCTGCCTATACTGGCCCTGCGCCGTATGGCTATAATAGTACCACACAACACTATGCCCCGTTCTATCTGACGGAGTACAAGCTCGATGGAACAGCTCTGAATCTCAGCGGCGACAGAACGAAAGCTCTGGACTGTACGATTAACAAGGGCAGTACGGCCAGCATCTCCCTGCAGTCTACCACGCAAAACAGAAAGGCACAGCAGTACTATCTGCCCTTCGAACTGTTTCTGAAGAATGTAAATAGAGATATCCAAAATTCCACCACCACCGCCAAGACCAGCAACGTCTCCGCCAGGCTGGTGGACACGGACAACCCCATCATTCAAAGTGTCACGGCCCCGGCGGGAACCTATGCCAGCGGGCAGCACGTGCCCATCACAGTTACCTTTAGCGAGTTCGTGAATCTTGGAGACGCCCGCGTGACCATCAATGGCAAAGAGTATACCGCCGCTGAGCTTTCCATGAACGACTACGGCGTCACGGCAATGCTCTGGTACCCAGTGCAGGATACGGATGACACCACGATCACCATCAATGATATGACCGGTGTGGAAGATGTTTTCGGTCATACGCTGGATACCACACAATATCCAAGCGAGCCGATTACCGACGTTACGCTGAAGAGCGTCTTGATGCGCAACGCTCCCACCGCACTGACGGCCACCTACGCCACCGGCAAGGCATCGTTCACGATGAACGCCAACATGGAGCAGGACTCCTACAAGACCGTATACAGCAATTATCACACCCCGGCAGGCACAGACCCGAAGGAAGCCCCGTTCCGCCTCGAGCTGAGGTACGACTCCGCGGTTGAACCAATCCATCTGCAGGTCTATCTGGACACAGAGAAGGAAGCCTTCACCATTAGCGACTATGCAATCGCACCCGCGGCTTACACCCGCACCTATACGGTGACGCTGCAGGCCAACGAGGGCACGAAAGACGCTCCTAACTGGGTGAATGTGCTTCCCCTGACCCGGCAGTTCACGGTGGCAAAGAAAGTTTCCGCGCACACGGTGAAGGTCGTCCCGGAAGCGGATCCCGCCAACTATACGATTTCCCTCGCCGAAGCCGCCCGCCCCACGCTTAAGGCAGAGGTTTTGGGGGCAGGCGGTGAGACGGCCAGCTACACCACCGGCAAATGGAGCAGCAGTGACACGCTCATTGCCACCATCAACGAGGATACCGGCGTTGTTGCCACCACAGGAACCAAGGTGGGAACCGTCACCTTTACCTTTACGGCGGACAACGGGACTGAGGACACTGCCGATGATGTGACGGGCGAGTCAAAGCCCTATACCGTGACGGCAGGCGATTCCCTGGCACTGGTGATTCCCGGCGGCGCGTCCATCGTGACGCGGGTAAATCAGCCCGCCACCGTGCTGTGGAGCTCCAACGCCGCGCTGATGGCGCCGAACAAAGAGTTCAATTACAGGATCGACCTGTATGAGGGCAACTACGCGAATGAGGCGGCGCTGAGCGGCCTCAATCCCGTTGCGACTTATTATACAGCCAGCAAGGATAAAAACAGCGTGCGGATCAAGGAGAATGTGCTCTCCAAGCTCTCCACCGGCAATACCCCTGCCTACACGGTATTGGTCTCCATGCCGCACCCCAACGCCGAGGGTGAGAACGTCCGCCTGTCGGCACTTGCCTGGATCATCGTGCAGGCACCACCTGCCACGGCCAAGCTGACACCGCCCCAGAGCATTTACCACAAGGATACCGACGGCACCGTCAATATCAACTGGTCGGTGGAAAACGCCACTGAGGGCGCCCCTTTGCAGCCCACGCTGACCATTACCCGGGTCACAGAGGACAACAACACCCAAGAGGTGGCCCGTGAGCGCCTATCCGGTACCTCTGGAAGTTTCTCCCTGCCATTACAGCGTGTGAAAGCCGGCAATCTAAAGGACACCTATCAAGTGGTTTTGAGCGTGGAGAATCCTGGTGAGGAATCTCCCAGCACCGACTCCTTCCCCCTGTATGTCTACGATGCCGACGCACTGAAGGTGCAGAACGACAAAGGAAACACGATTTCTAAGCTGACCATGGACAATACCTCCAAGGTCAGCGGCAGCCTGCCCACCGTTACAGCTGAAATTTTGCAGCTGCGCCAGGAGTTGGGGCTGATCGAGTACATAGGCATCAACTATGACGAGTACGGATGGAACTCCTTTAAAGACGGCATCCGGTGGCTCTCCAGCAACAACAATGCCATTTCCGTCAACTACAAGCAGGGCGGACTGTATGAGGACATCAGAAACTTCTCCTTTGATTCCTACCTTCCCGAAACCAAAATGGCGCTGTCCGGCTTGGCCAACGGCACCGCAACCGTCACGGCTACCCATGCCGCCACGGGCATGAATGCCGCCGTACAGGTGACAGCGAAAACGCTGCAAAATAAGTTCTATCTCTTCCAGCTGACGCCTGCAGCGGAAACTACGCTGCAATACACCGACGGCAAAGGTGTGCCCAAAACGGTCACGACCAACAGTGAAGGCGTGCTGGCACTTTACGAACCCAACGGAATCGCCAGTGAGGTGTCTCTGCGGTCCGGCTCCGGCGCGGATATTTATCTGGGCACCATCTATAAAGAAAATCTGCGTTCCGGCGAGCGGGATGCCACAAAACTGCAGCTTTATCCCTTGAATACCTTCAGCCTTCGGCGAGTCGCCCGGGCATCTGTGACGCTCATCACGCCTGGCGGTAATCCTCTGGCGAACAAAACGGTGACCGTTCGCGGTGGCGTTTATAAAAACGGAGGCTACTGCGAGACAGCTCTGCTGGGCTCCAGGGCAGGAGCACTTGTCAGCGGCATCACCGGCGACACCTATACCACGGATGCGGCGGGAAATATAACCGTCTATCTGGATTCCACCCAGTTCTGGTCGGCCGAAAAGGGCGAGAGCAACACCACGGCGCTTTCCGCTCTGGATCAGCTGGAGTACATTCTGGAGATCAGCGCAATTGACGGCGACAAGTACTATCCGCTGCTGCTGACCGTCAACGGCAAGCTGGGCGTGGACGATGTAATGCGCACCGCAGAGGGCGTTGTCTCTCTGGAGCGCGTGCCGGAGGGGGAGGAAAACAAACCCTTCATTGTGGCGCAAAGCGTTGATTACGGTCTTGCCAACGGTCAGAAGGTGGATGTCCGCAACTCGACTGGAAAAATTGGCCCTAACAGCAGCTTTAAAACAGCAACCCTGCACACCACCATGTTCCTCTGGGGCGAGGATATTGCCAACGCGAAGAATTACCGTCTCAGGTTGGCGGACGAATACGGCGTTCTTCCTGCCGCCCAGAGCAGCAGTACCAAGCAGTATCCCTTCTCGTCCATCCCTGTAGCGGAAAACGATCTGACCCTCACCGAGGCCACCATGACCACCTCTGGATGGATCGCCGACGGCAAGGATGTGGGTATGAAAACGCAGCTGAGCCTGAACGGCAGCCTGCTGCAGGAGAAAATAATGCCCTTCCGGGTCGTTGATCTGACCCGAGTGCCCAAGGTGACAGAGGATGACCGCGTCACCGGTATTCTGGCGACGATGGGAGCCTCCAGTGGAGTGAATCAAGTCGACTTTGGCGGAGTGGGCGATAGTAACATTCTCAAGGTGCTGACTGGACGGCTGGATGATCTGAGCGGTCCGGTGGACACTTCCGTGTTCAAAATGATCATCACCCCCAGCGAAGATCCCTCCGTGTTCCGTGCCATGATTTGGGCCGGGTACAACACGCTGGAGATGGAGGACATGGACTATTCCGAGGACGGCGTGGCGTTGGGTGCGAATGTGCTGACGCAGAACCTGGAAGTGGGCGTGCCCGGGACCGGGGATCTGAGCCAGATGGCCCAGGGCACCTATGATCCCAAGGGGGACTACAAAACCAACTCCTTGGCCGACAATGTCACCAGCACGGATCTCAACTTGCAGTTGGAGGGCTTTTACGAAGCGGAGATCCGCTATAACGCCGAAAAAAAGGAGTGGGAGGTTTTCACCGTAGGCGGCGGCTTTACCGCCGGCGTTGGCGTGGGCTTCTCCTTCAGCGTGAACGCCATGGCTGGCCCCGTGCCGTTGACAGCAACCTTTGAGCTGGGTGGTGCCATTCAGCTGGATTTCCGTACCGCAGTGCGCTACGGCCAGCAGGGACAGGGTACAGAGCTTGCCTGGAGCGATCCCACGGCCACGGCAGTGAATGACTTTTTGACCACGCTGCGTATCAACGCCTATGTCCACGCGTTTGGCGGCATTGGCTTTGACTATTCGATCGTGGCGCTGAAGATCGGCCTATTCGGCAATTTGGATGTGGACAGTCAGAATAAGTTCCTTTCCCGCACCTATCTTGCCGACGAGACAAAGCGCCAGATCAACGGTCAGGCCCTGGGGATCCAAAGCGAAGTGGGAATCAAATTTGTGGCCAGCTTCCTGTTTATCTCCTACGAGGCGGTGATCGCCTCCGGAACCCTTGGAGCCACCAAGACTTTTAATGACTGGAAAACAATCGACGACTACTGGAATAACGCCACCAGTGGGCTGAGCCTTGCCTCGCTGCGGATGGCGGCGGCCCAGAGCGGAATGCAGGTGGCTTCTGGAAGTGCAACGCTCCAAAGCCGGGACTATCTGGAGCAATATGCCCGTACCTGGGGCCAGCCCCAGCAGCGGATGATGCTGTTCTCTCTGAACTCCACCAGTGGGCTGGAAAACATCCAGACCAATGCCAACCCCACATCCTATCCACAGCTCAGCGATGACGGGAAGGTATTGGCCTACATCAACGACGGCAACAGCAGCAGTATTTACGACAGCCGGGCACATTTCTCCACCCTCAATGGCGGCGGCTATTCTGTCTCCAGCAAAATTGACAATCCTACAGGATTCTCCGGCTACGGCGACACGAGCGTTTCTTTGTCCGGTACTGACAGCTTCGCGGCGGCTGCTTGGGTTCGCATGGGCACCGACCTGCCGGGTAAAAATGCCGGTGATCCAGTGACATTGGAAGAGCAAAACCTGCTGATGAACAGCACGGAGATCGTAGTGTCCGTCTATAACGGCACAACCTGGACTTCCACCCGCCTAACCAACGACGGCACGCCGGATCTGGCCCCAGCCACGGCAGTGGGCGGCGACGGCAAGGCCATCGTGTTCTGGCGCAGCGTCTACACCCCAGATCCTGGTACGCAGGGCAGCAACTTGCTGAACTTCACGACCAGAGATTGTATCATGTACAGTTGCTATGACAGCAGTAACGGCGACTGGAGCAATGCCCAAATGCTTTATAACGGTGCTACTGGCAGAGTGAAGGCGTTGCAGGCGGCCATGCTGCCCGACGGAACCGCTATGGCGGTTTACTCGCTGGACCGCAGCGGAACCGGAGATACCTCCGCCTACGAGATCGCCTATTGTACCGTGGCTGCTGACGGAACTCCCGGTACAGCCATGCTGGCGACCTGTGACAGCAATCTTGACGAAAACCCCCAGGTCGTTGCAGCCAAATTTGGCAGCGGGGATGACCGATTTGTCATCGGTTGGCACAGTGTCCGAGACGGCAGCAGCGATATCCAGCTGTTGGCTGTGGACGGCAGCGGCACCATGTCCAACAGTTTCCCCGGCTCTCTGTCTGCCCTGACTAACAGCGGCAACGCCGTCGTGGGCGGAGACTTCCGCTTCGCTTCCCTCAGCAGGGATCATCGCAGCCTCAATGATCTTACCATCGTCTGGAATGAGACTGTCAATGACGCCAACGGCGCGGTAGATCACGGCATTTTGAAGGCGGCCAAGCTGCGCTATGCCACAAATACCTACACTCTGTCCGCACCATTGGAACTGGCAGAGCTGCCGGATCGCACGCTGGCTGACCACTTTGATGCCTATGTCAGCGGCAGCAATCAGGCGCAGGCTGTCATTCAGGCCACCTTCTATGACGATGAAAACCCGCAGGTAATCGGCGGCGTGACCGTTCCGGGTGAGAAAACGAACCTCTATACCGCTACCTCTGATTTTGTCACCGATGCGGTGGAAGTGGAACAGATCGGTGTGGATTATGCAACGCTGGCGCTGAACAGCCTGACACCCATTCGCTTTACCATCCGCAACACCGGGCTGAACGATGTGACAAACCTAACGGTCAAGCTTGGCAGCGGGGAAACCGCCACCCTTACGGAAAAACTGCTGCCCAATGAAAGCACCACCCTTACCGTCTGGCACCATGTGAAGGACCGCGTGACCGACCCGGGCTATACCATCACCGCCGCCGGCGGCATCAACGAAAACGGCACAGTGTATCTGGATTATCCCGACATTGGCATCTCGCAAATGGAAGTGATTGCGGAGAGTGCCGGCAAGCGCACGGTGCGCATGACCCTCTATAATTCCTCTGCCGCCACGCTGGCCGGCGGAAAGAGCCGCGAGGTGAAGCTTGCGTTCTATGCGGATGATCTGCATACCGAACCTGCAGAGGTAGCCTGCACCACAAACGGCGTATCGGTTCGCAATAATGAAATCACCATTTCCGAAGACAGCGCCCTCGCCCGCATCGATCAGGGAACCTTTACACTGGACCTGACCTATGATCTGGGCAAGTATATGAACTCCATTGGCAAAACCGAGATCCCCAATGTGGGTACCTATCTGTACGCCGAGGCGTGGGCGGAAGGCCAGATCGGTGGAACGGGAAGCAATCAGCGCCTGCCGGAGTATGACGGCAGTGACAGCGAGGCCAGCGTCCATATGACCGGCGCACTGGCCCGCACCGGAGAGCAGCTGACGATGGATGTGACACAGGGGAACGACGGCAACGGTCACAGCACCGCCGCCATTACCCTGCGCAACAACTGCCTGCAGTCTCAGACCAGCGCAGCGCTGGTGGCCACGCTGCTGGATGCTGCCGGGACCGTTCTGGAAACGAAAAAGACCAGTATTGGCGGTGCCATCTCCGGGGAAACCTTCCAGACGGAAACCGTCACCTTCTCCCGGCTTGGCACCCGCGTAGTGGTGCGAGCCGCAGTGCCCGGTAATGACCTTCTGACCTTTGAAGGTCTGGCAGTGGGGCTCGGCGATTTTACCGCCAACGGAACGAACTATACCTATACGCTGCAAAATGATAGCGGAGCAACATCTACGCTAGTCACAGCGGTGTCTGGAAACGGCGAGCCCGTGAGCATCAACGGACAGGCTCTGTCCACCGGCGGCAGCGCAACCGTTGCCATCCCCAAGAGCGGCACAACCAACATTGTCGTGGGAATCGGTGCTAAAACTTACACGCTGACGATTCTGCGCAATAGCGGCACAGGCGGCAATGGAGGCGGTGGCGGCAGCAGCTACAGCTACTACACCATCAAGGCAACTGCCGGGGCTGGCGGCTCCATTTCTCCCTCCGGCAATGTCAGCGTCCGTGAGGGCAGAGATCAGACCTTCACCATCACTCCGGATAAGGGCTATGCTGTCGCCAACGTCAAGATCGACGGCAAGAGCATCGGCGCGGTGAAGTCCTACACCTTTGAGAATGTCAGCAGAACCCATACCATCGAGGTCATCTTTATGAAAGCCAACGGCAACCCCCAGACCGGCGTGTTTGTGGATGTAGCCACCGGCAGCTATTATGAGGACGCTGTGGATTGGGCAGTGGAAAACGGCATTACCAAGGGAACCGATGATACCCATTTCTCCCCGGACGGCATCTGCACCCGTGCGCAGGCCGTGACCTTCCTGTGGAGAGCAGCTGGCAGTCCCGAACCCGAAACCCGCGCCATGCCGTTTACCGACATCCCCGTGGGCAGCTATTATTACGACGCTGTGCTGTGGGCAGTAGAAAACGGCATCACCAAGGGCACCAGCGACACCACGTTCAGCCCCAACATGACCTGCACCCGCGCCCAGATCGTCGCGTTCCTGTGGCGTTCCGAGAAGTCCCCGGCAGCGGGTACGGCCAATCCCTTTGCCGATGTGAAGTCCACCGCCTACTATGCTGATGCGGTATTGTGGGCGGTCAAGGAGAACATCACCAAGGGAACCACCAGCACGACATTCAGCCCCAATGCGGATTGCACCAGAGCGCAGATCGTGACCTTCCTCTGGCGCTGCAAGAAGTGACCGGCTGACATACGGCTAAACATCAAAGCCGCTGGCATGACCCCATAAGCGAACATCGGACAGCGCAGCGGACGGGCATCTCGCCCTGAAGCTGCGCTGTTCTCTTTTCGCTACAAGAAACAAATCAATGACATTTTGAGCTGCGCCGCTATCCCAGCGCGGCAAGGAGACAGCATTATGAAAAGAATCACAAGAATCATTCGTCCGATCATCTGCATGGCCGTCCTTCTCTTTGCTATGACCACGGCAGTCATGGGCTGCTAGCAGAAAGAGACGGAGCCTATCGACATTCCCGGCAGAACGCCTTCCGGCACATCTGCGCCTCAGCCATCAGCGACTCCCGCGGGCGAAGTTATCCCCTCGGTGGACAGGCAGGCAGAGTTGGCGGAAGCCAGAGCGAAGAATCCCGACACCGTGGCATGGCTGTATATTCCCGGTGCGGAGGTAGACGACCCCGTGATGCAGGCGGAGGACAACGGCTATTACCTGAGTATTCCGCGCGAGATTGCGCACCTCAACCGCTCAAATTGA
>OHGQ01000659.1_pt1 | contig 13298 bp, 10 predicted proteins | sample 1567811 | NCBI WGS metagenome assembly OHGQ01 (sample SAMEA3879576, study PRJEB24766) | human gut metagenome | biome: human-associated habitat; feature: feces | place: USA | collected 1985/1987 | reverse complement strand
AATATAATAAATAAATATTCGAAAAAACATGCAAAAAACCAAGAAAAATCTTGAAAATGCGTGTTTTTTCGTTTTTATTTAAGAATTTTTATGCTATAATTTACACTTGTGAATTATAAATAAAAAATAGGAGGAGTAACATGGACGCATTCACAAACTTTTTAGGCAAAGTTGATGATATTGTCTGGGGCTTGCCACTCATAATACTCATCATCGTCTGCGGAATCTATCTGACGATCAGACTTAAGTTCCTTCAGATAGTTCATCTGCCAAAGGCACTGAGATTCATGATCAAGAATGAGGAAGACGGTACAGGAGAGGTGACGAGCTTTGGCGCGTTATGTACAGCACTTTCAGCAACTATCGGTACAGGTAACATCGTAGGAGTAGCAACAGCTATAGGTATCCTTGCCGGTGGTCCTGGAGCACTTTTCTGGATGTGGGTAGCAGCGCTTTTCGGAATGGCAACAAAGTATTCAGAGGGACTGCTTGCTGTAAAGTACAGAAAGATTGACGAGGATGGACACGTTCTCGGAGGACCTTTCTACTACATTGAGAATGGTATGGGTCACAAGTGGAAATGGCTTGCAAAGATATTTGCATTCTTCGGAGCATGCGTAGGTCTCATGGGTATCGGTACATTTACACAGGTAAATGGTATTGCTTCTGCAGTTCAGGCTTTCTTTGATCCTGACAAGGCAAATACAGTATCAATCTTTGGAAATGACTACTCAATAGCCATCGTCATCTCAGCATTTATTCTTGCAATCCTTGTAGGACTTGTCGTAATCGGTGGAATCCAGAGAATATCAAAGGTTTCTCAGATTATAGTACCATTCATGGCAGTTCTCTACATCGTGGTGTGTCTGGTTCTTATCATAGTTAATATAAATAAAGTTCCAGCTGCATTTGAAACAATAGTCAAGTGCGCATTTAAGCCTATGTCATTTGCAGGTGGTGTTACAGCAAGTCTTGCAATAGCCATGCAGAAAGGTGTTGCACGTGGTATCTTCTCGAATGAGGCTGGTCTTGGTTCTGCACCTATCGCAGCAGCAGCAGCTCAGACAAAGGAGCCTGTTCGTCAGGGACTTGTAACAATGACAGGTACATTTATTGATACTATCATCGTATGTACAATGACAGGTCTTTCAATCGTTATGATGGGAAGCTGGCAGGATGGCAGCCTTGAGGGAATCGCAGTCACAACTGATGCATTCCAAAAGGGACTTTTCTTTATGCCAGGTCAGGTTGCAGCATTCATCCTGATGATCTGCCTTGTATTCTTCGCATTTACAACTATCCTTGGTTGGGATTACTATGGTGAGAGGTGTCTTGAGTACCTCACAAATGGCAGCAAGGTTTCAGTTCAGATCTATCGTTGGTTATACATACTTTGCGTATTTATCGGACCATACATGACAGTTAAGGCTGTATGGACTATCGCTGATATATTTAACGGACTTATGGCGATTCCGAATATCATAGCACTGCTTGCACTCAGCAGTGTGGTTGTGGCAGAGACAAAGGATTACTTTGCACGCCACAAGGAACTGTAGGGTTCGATTGAAGTAAATATTTATAATAATTGGGTGAGCATCTACCAGCAGTCAGGCAAAATTTTGTCTGGCTGCTTTTTTATATGGGGCAGAAAATTGGAAACTGTGTTTTCTAATGTTTGAATAATTTGTGAAAAATATTGACAAATATAATGCAGGTGTTTATATTGTCAATGTTAAAAATACCCTGTAGGGGTATATAAAAAGGAATTATAAGTATGACAATGGAGAAAAAAATCCTATTGATTGAGGGAATGACATGTGTCAACTGCCAGAACAGGGTAGAGCAGGCTTTACGAAATATGGCAGGAATATCTAAAGTTCAAGTCTCATACAGCAACGGGCAGGCGGAAATCGAGTTTGACGGTGATATATTGACACTAGAAAGTATTATAGATATCATTCAGAACCTTGATTATACAGTAATACAAAAAAGAAAAATACATTATAAGAAAATTGGCAGTTCAATAGGCACATTTGCAATTATTATCTGTCTGTATTATCTGTTACAGAGATTTGGTGTTCTGAACCTGCTTGTTCCATCGATGCTTGCTGATTCAACGATGAGCTATGGTATGTTGTTTGTAGTGGGATTACTAACATCGGTTCACTGCATAGCGATGTGCGGCGGTATAAATCTGTCGCAATGTATACCTTCGGGGAAAGATGACAGTGGGAATGGAAACAGTGAGGTTATGCCATCATTGCTGTATAACACAGGGCGGGTGGTCTCTTATACAGTAATCGGTTTTCTGCTTGGCGGAATCGGCATGATCTTAACAGGTTGGTCTGAGACAGGAATTCCACTGATCCTACAGGGGATATTGAAGATAATAGCAGGTCTGTTTATGGTGATAATGGGAATAAACATGCTGGGAGTTATTCCTGTACTGAGAAAGTTGCAGATAAGACTTCCGAACAAACTTGCAAATAAAATAAGCACGAGAAAGATAAGAGAAAAGCGTCCATTTTTTGTAGGTTTGCTGAACGGATTGATGCCATGTGGTCCCATGCAGTCTATGCAGATCATCGCGCTTGGTTCAGGAAATCCTATCACAGGAGCATTTGCAATGCTGATGTTCAGCTTGGGTACAGTTCCCCTGATGCTTGGATTTGGAAGTATCGTGTCTGCGCTTGGCAAGAAATATACAAAGATTGTCATGCGTGCAGGATGTATTCTTGTTGTGGTTCTGGGACTTGCGATGCTTTCACAGGGGGTAAGCCTGTCTGGAATTAATATGAACAGAACAGCCACTTTATCAGAAAACACGGAAGAGTTAAACATGGCAGAGATATCAGAATCAGGCGATGTGCAATATGTAAGCAGTGAACTGGACTTTGGAAGTTACCCAGAGATTACAGTTTATAGCGGAATTCCGGTCAAATGGACAATAAATGTGCCGGAGGAGGTCATCAACGGATGCAATTACAAGATGGTATTGAGCGCGTATGGTATAACCCATGAATTTACACCGGGAGAGAATGTGATCGAATTTACACCGGGAGAATCGGGGACTGTTCAGTATACATGCTGGATGGGAATGATAAATGGCAAGATTAATATCATTGACAGAGAAGGAGAATGAGATAATGAGAAATAAAACAATGACAAGGAAAACAGATACAAGCAGAAAAATACTTACAGTTATAATGACATTACTTGTGGCATCAATGCTGACAGCCTGTGGAAGTTCAAATACGTCAGGAAATACAAGTGCATCAGGAAGTTCAAATGCGTCAGAAAATTTATCTTCATCAGGTAGTGGAAAGCTTGAAGCAACCACAGAGAAGAGCGAAAATGCTGTATATGTAACTCCTGCAGTAGAAAATGGAGAGATTACAATTGACGTAGACACATTGACTTCGCATCCATTATATGTAAACTACGATTCAAATGGAACAAATATTCAGCTTATCGCTGTTAAAGCATCTGACGGAACACCACGTCTGTCACTCAATACTTGCCAGGTATGTAATCCTTCACCAATGGCATATTTTAAGGAGCAGGATGGAAAGCTGGTATGCCAGAACTGTGGAAATACATTCACTATGGACAGCGTGGGCGAGACATCGGGAGGGTGTAATCCAACCTATATTGACTATAAAAATATAGATGGTAAACTGACTGTGAGCACGGCTGATCTTGACACATATGCAGATAGATTTACGTCTTGGGGTGGGCCTGTCAAGTAATCTGAAACACCAAAAGGAGATTTGAATGGGGGAGTTTGTAATGGGAAATACAATAACATTTTTACTTATAGTATTGGAAATTATGTTCTTGAGTGGCATTGTTATGGCAATACTTGCTCTATATTTCAATATCAAGAGGAAACATCCAATATTTTCAATCATATTTTCGATTATACTAATACCGCTGATTTGTATTCCGATACAATTCACTGGTGGAATCTTGATTTCACGATGCATGCTGATAATTGCTTTGATATATAGTGTGGCAATGATTGTAATGGCGGTGAAAAATATCAGAGACAATTGTTGAATATGCACTCTTTATGCGAATGCCCTCATTGAGCCGGCAGGCGGCATGATGGGGACAAGTGTATCAGCATGATGCGTAATTGTTGAGCGTTGAATTGGATCATGATGGCAAGAGTTTAATATTTTCATCATGATCTAAAGAAAGAATATGGTATGAGGAAGGAAAAATACAATGACTATCCATGAGTTCGGAAAAGAGAATAAAGAAACGATAATATTGATACATCCATCTGTTGTGAAGTGGGATTACTTTGAGAATGTAATTCCTCTGTTAGAAAAGAATTATCATCTGCTGGTTCCGGCACTTCCGGGTTATGATTTTGACAATGACAATGACTTTACAAGCGTGGAGCAGATTGCATCAGACTTAAATAACTGGATCAAGGCGAAGGGATTCACGGAGATATATGCTGTATATGGCTGTTCTATGGGCGGTTCCGTTGCGCTTATGGTTGCGCTGGGACAGAAGGTTAGAATACAGCATTGTGTAATAGACGGCGGAATCACACCGTATCAGTTGCCATGGATCGTGACACGCTTTATTGCGCTCAAGGATTATCTAATGATGATGATAGGCAGAGCAGGCGGTGTGGCTTTGCTGGAAAAGGCATTTGCTACAGACGACTATTCCAAGGAAGATCTGCAGTATGTTGCGGATGTTCTGAGACATTGCAGCAGCAAAACACTGTGGCGAACATTTGAATCGTGCAATAACTATAAGGTGCCGGATCCTGTTCCGAAGATTGATACGCACATCCATTATTGGTACGCAAAGAATGAAGAAAAAGAGCGGAAAAATGATATAGCGTATATCAGGCGCAGGCTACCTCAGACGGAGTTTGAAGTATTACCGGAACTCGGACACGGCGGACTTGTCTTACTCAGGCCTGAGTTGTTTGAGGAAATGATGAGCAAGTTTCAGTGAGATATGGAAAATATGAGTTAATATACGTTTGACATGAAGGGGGTGGAGAATGCTAATATAATATCAAAAGGTGCAACCGATAGACGGTTAGCCCTGATATTATTGGATACAAAAGTAACCGCTAAAGTTTGTTAGGACTGGGCGGTTATTTTTGTGTCTTATCATTGCTCTTAGAACCTATTGTATAGCCAAGAGCAAAGCATGTAATGCACAAGCTGATGAATATCTTGGCTATCCCGTATATGATGATGGCTATGTTGTGCTGCTGGTAGTGAATTTTTCAGAAAGCATGATACATATTCTTCGATTCTTGCATCAGCAAGAGAAAACGCAGGAAGTGGCAAGGCTGTCTTTATCTATTGTGGGAGATTGCTATAATCTCATTCTTTATACCTCTCCGTTATCGCTGACACGGCAGTCAAATGATGGGACATTTGAGATCATCTGGCCCGAGAAAGTGAGCTTTGCAATAGATGATAGGGAAACTTTCAACTTTCGTGAAGGAGATAAGCTTTACTTCAATATTTGGTATGAAGACCCGGATTACCGGGAGGAGACGATAGAAGAGTAATACGGTGCAAATGGCATCCGCAAACACATCATTAGGTCTTAGAAGATGTGTTTGCGGGTGCTTTTTTATTTGCGGGAGTTTTTTTGATTTACAAAGCAATAACACTTGACAATAAAGTTAGCAGCGACTAACATTGTGGTTGTTAAGAGAATTGGATCAGGGGGATGTAACAAATGAAAGGTTCTGAGACTATAAAAGAAACAATGCACAAGGCGGATTGTTTCTTATATCCGGTTGGTGACAGAAGAGATAAAGTTGTCATTGTGTTATCAGGCAGCGAGGGCGGTCTGGAGCATACAGGAAAATGGAGAAAAAAGTTGTGAAAAAACAGTTTTTTGAGATCGAGAAGGACGGATTCTATGGAACATATTACGAGAATCCAAATGGGGCTGACTGTGCATTCATAGGACTGTTTGGAGACGATCCGAATGATTTTATGGCGAAGTGCGGAGCAAAGTGGCTGCACAAAAATGGTGTGAACGCACTTTGTGTATCTCCTGGAAGAAAGAATTACAGCCATGTAAATAATCCGCTTGAGAGAATAGAGATAGCTATTGCATGGCTGAAAAGTCATGGAAACCGGAAAATAGGAATCATGGGAATGAGTACGGCTGGAATGGATTCCCTTGTTGCTGCCTCGTATTTTTCTGATATCACATTGACATTTGGACTTACGGCAAGTGACTTTGTATGGCAGGGATTTGAACAGGGCAACAAAGACGGATGTAAGGAATGGCCGATACCGGGTGCATCGACTCTTTCGTGGAGAGGCGAGCCTCTTGCTTATATGCCATTTGTGTATGAGCATCCTGTGTACTGGCAGAAAATCGAGGAGGAGACAAAGGACTCCGGCGACATTGAGCGCAGTACCTGCCTGTTCATCGACTCGGAGAAGGCAAGGGAACATACGGAAGAGGAAATGATCAAGGTCGAGAACATAAAGGGAAAGCTGTTTTTAATTGGCGCAGATGACGACTCATTCTGGGAGGCGGGCAAATACATCCGCAGAATGGATCAGCGTCTGAAGGAGCGCCCGCATACATGTGAGTATGTGCCGCTTGTGTATGAGCACGGAACCCATTTTGTGCTGCCGGAATCGATGCTTCGTATGGCGCTTCCGGTTGGACTGAAATTTGTCATGAAGTTTATATTCAAGGCTGCAAAGGATTATCCAAATGAGTGCGAGGCGACGAGAAAGGATATAGACAGAAGACTCTCAGCCGCACTTAAGGAATGGATACAGGAATAAAAAGGCAGGCGATTAGAATGTTGAAATATGGAATGTATGCAAAGGCTGTGGAACTGCTGTGTTTTAAGCAGGCACTTGCAAGGCTTGCGCAGATATATCCTGATATGGACATGAAGAGATATAAAAGATCCGTGAAGAGAGAGTACAAGGAGATGCTTCTCAGAACTCCCGATATAGGTGGAAGCTCACTGGAGATGAACCTGTATATCGCAGCATTTGTATTTTCACTGCACAAGGCAGAGCCGGATAGGATCACACCTGAAGTTGTGGATGAGATGGTCACTGCGGTGTTCGATTCGCCTTTCATGGTGAAGGCGCATGAGAACAAGAAGTGTACGCTCTTCATTGACAATGTTCAGGACAAAAAGGTGCAGGAGAGCATAGCAAGCCAGACATCAAAGTATGAGCTTGACTGGAAATTCCACTACGAGAAAGGTGTAGACGAATTCTATAACACTTATACGGAATGTGGAATATGCAAACTGGGCAAGAGGGAAAACTGCTTTGAATTCGTTCCGTGCCTGTGCAATGTGGATGAGAGAAATTACAGAAATGAAGGAGGCCAGCTTCAGCGTACCAAGACCCTTGGTCAGGGTGATGAATGCTGTGATTTCCATGTCACACTGATAAAATGACGTTAAAATGGACTAGAGTCCAATGTTCACAATGTTAGCCTGTGGATTTACGATGCACTTGCAATTCCAGGCAGATTCGAGGAATATGGATTCTACGAGGAGTCATTTGACCAGCGTTTCCTTGATCTGATTGCGGCATTTGATAAATGCGGCAAATATTTGTATGAGGGGAGCTTGAAATGGTAAATACAATAGCATTTTTACTTATAGTATTTGGGATTATGTTTCTGATTGGTATTGCAATGGCAATACTTGCTTTATATTTCAATATCAAGATGAAGCATCCCATATTTTCAATTATATTTTCAATAATACTTATACCTCTGATTTGTATTCCGATACAATTCACTGGTGGAATCTTGATTTCACGATGCATGCTGATAATTGCTTTGATATATAGTGTGGCAATGATTGTAATGGCGGTGAAAAATATCAGAGACAATTGTTGAATATGCACTCTTTATGCGAATGCCCTCATTGAGCCGGCAGGCGGCATGATGGGGACAAGTGTATCAGCATGATGCGTAATTGTTGAGCGTTGAATTGGATCATGATGGCAAGAGTTTAATATTTTCATCATGATCTAAAGAAAGAATATGGTATGAGGAAGGAAAAATACAATGACTATCCATGAGTTCGGAAAAGAGAATAAAGAAACGATAATATTGATACATCCATCTGTTGTGAAGTGGGATTACTTTGAGAATGTAATTCCTCTGTTAGAAAAGAATTATCATCTGCTGGTTCCGGCACTTCCGGGTTATGATTTTGACAATGACAATGACTTTACAAGCGTGGAGCAGATTGCATCAGACTTAAATAACTGGATCAAGGCGAAGGGATTCACGGAGATATATGCTGTATATGGCTGTTCTATGGGCGGTTCCGTTGCGCTTATGGTTGCGCTGGGACAGAAGGTTAGAATACAGCATTGTGTAATAGACGGCGGAATCACACCGTATCAGTTGCCATGGATCGTGACACGCTTTATTGCGCTCAAGGATTATCTAATGATGATGATAGGCAGAGCAGGCGGTGTGGCTTTGCTGGAAAAGGCATTTGCTACAGACGACTATTCCAAGGAAGATCTGCAGTATGTTGCGGATGTTCTGAGACATTGCAGCAGCAAAACACTGTGGCGAACATTTGAATCGTGCAATAACTATAAGGTGCCGGATCCTGTTCCGAAGATTGATACGCACATCCATTATTGGTACGCAAAGAATGAAGAAAAAGAGCGGAAAAATGATATAGCGTATATCAGGCGCAGGCTACCTCAGACGGAGTTTGAAGTATTACCGGAACTCGGACACGGCGGACTTGTCTTACTCAGGCCTGAGTTGTTTGAGGAAATGATGAGCAAGTTTCAGTGAGATATGGAAAATATGAGTTAATATACGTTTGACATGAAGGGGGTGGAGAATGCTAATATAATATCAAAAGGTGCAACCGATAGACGGTTAGCCCTGATATTATTGGATACAAAAGTAACCGCTAAAGTTTGTTAGGACTGGGCGGTTATTTTTGTGTCTTATCATTGCTCTTAGAGCCAACGGCATAATCAAGAGCAAAGCAAGTGATGCATAAAGCTGATTATGGCTATAAACTCCTGTGATGAAGGCTAACCGCCTACCGAATAGGGTAGCACCGCATATATCACATCAAACAAATGTTCGACTCTCAGTGTAGGTAGTTTGGCGAGAAGGGTAGCTTGGAGAGAAGTGTAATCAATAAAAAGCGCATAATATTTTCGCAAATTAAAATAAAACCGGGAAAAGGATACAAAGACATTAGAAATTGTATCCTTTTCCTGGTTTTTGTCATTTTAGATAAAATTTTATGCACTTTTGAATGCTGAGAGGTCTTGCTGGCCAACAAATTGTAAACTAGAGCAAGCCTCTAGTCCTTTAACTGGCAATCCGGGCCACCTGAGCGGCAAAGCCGCCCGCGCCCGATATTACTCAGCGTCCTTTATCTCACTGTGAAGCTCCTGCAGTGACTTCACATCGCTGTCGCCATGCGCCTGAACGTACAGGATACCCTTTGCGGTTGCTCTTGCGCCTGCAATTGTAGTCACATAAGGAATCTTTGCCTTGATGGCAGCCTTTCTGAGGTAACTATCGTCGTGGGCACTTTCCTTACCGCTCGGAGAATTGATTATCAGGTCTATAGAGCCATTTGTTATAAGATCATTGATGTTTGGTCTGCCCTCCTGGAGTTTTTTGACTTTCTCAGCTTTAACTCCGGCAGCCGTAATTATGGCATATGTTCCGCTTGTAGCAAGGATCTTGAAACCAGCTTTCTCGAAGAGCTGAGCGATCTCGATAACCTCATCCTTGTCCTTTCTGTTTACAGAGATCAGGACAGTTCCGCTTGTAGGAAGGAGAGTCTGTGTAGCCTCCTGAGCCTTATAGAAAGCCTCTCCATAGTAGGTTGAAAGTCCGAGAACCTCACCTGTAGATCTCATCTCAGGTCCTAAGATTGGGTCAACCTCTGGGAACATGTTGAATGGGAATACAGCCTCCTTAACTCCGTAATATGGTATGTGCTGCTCCTTGAGAGCTGGAACAGGAGATGGTCTTCCGGTGAGCTCTGATGTGATGATATCAGTAGCGATAGGAACCATGCGCACGTTACATACCTTTGATACGAGAGGCACTGTACGGGATGCTCTAGGATTTGCCTCAAGAACATATACCTTGCCTTTCTCAATAGCGTACTGCATGTTCATAAGACCTACGACATGCATCTCCTCAGCGATCTTCTTTGTATATTCTTTGATAGTAGCAACATTCTCAGCAGTGATGTGTACTGAAGGAATGATGCAGGCTGAATCACCTGAGTGAACTCCGGCAAGCTCGATGTGCTCCATAACGGCAGGAACAAATGCGTGAGTTCCGTCGCTTATGGCATCTGCCTCACACTCAAGGGCGTGATTCAGGAATCTGTCTATAAGTATAGGTCTGTCAGGTGTGACACCAACGGCAGCTCTCATATATCCGTCAAGGCTCTCGTCATCGTATACGACCTCCATACCACGTCCACCGAGAACGTATGATGGACGGACCATGACTGGATAGCCAATCTTGTGAGCAATCTCAAGTGCCTCGTCAACAGTAGTAGCCATACCAGATTCTGGCATAGGGATCTCAAGCTTATCCATCATCTCACGGAAGAGATCTCTGTCCTCTGCAAGATCGATGACAGCAGGAGATGTACCGAGGATCTTTACGCCGTTCTTCTCAAGGTCAGAAGCAAGGTTAAGAGGTGTCTGACCGCCGAACTGTGCGATGACGCCCACTGGCTTTTCCTTGTTGTAAATGCTGAGAACATCCTCAAGTGTAAGTGGCTCAAAGTAGAGCTTATCTGATGTATCATAGTCAGTTGAAACAGTCTCTGGATTACAGTTTACTATGATAGTCTCAAATCCGAGCTTCTTAAGTGCCAGTGATGCATGTACGCAACAGTAGTCAAACTCGATACCTTGACCGATTCTGTTAGGACCTCCACCGAGGATCATAACCTTTGGCTTGTTCTCATTTATCGGATTGCTGTCAGGTGCATTGTATGTGGAGTAGTAGTAAGCACTGTCCTTTGTTCCACTTACGTGTACGCCTTCCCATGCCTCAGTAACTCCGAGCTCGATTCTCTTATTTCTGATGTCCTCCTCAGGAATCTCAAGGATCTGGCTGAGGTATCTGTCTGAGAAACCGTCTTTCTTTGCAGTGGTGAGTGCCTCGTCAGATGGGAGAGAGCCCTTGTGTGCTGCGAGTGCTTCCTCTTCCTCAACGAGTTCCTTCATCTGCTCAACAAAGTAGTGCTTAACCTTTGTTATATCGAAAATCTCATCTACTGTAGCACCCTTTCTGAGCGCCTCGTACATGATGAAATGTCTGTCGCTTGATGGATGTGCAAGCATGCGCAATAGTTCATCCTTGCTCTTTGTATTGTAGTCCTTGGCGTAGCCGAGACCGTATCTTCCTGTCTCAAGGCTTCGGATAGCCTTCTGGAATGCCTCCTTGTAGGTCTTACCGATACTCATGACCTCACCTACGGCACGCATCTGGGTTCCGAGCTTGTCCTCAACACCCTTGAACTTCTCGAATGCCCAACGTGCGAACTTGATAACCACATAGTCACCGTCCGGAACGTATTTGTCCAGTGTGCCATACTTACCGCACTCGATATCCTTGAGGGTAAGTCCTGTTGCCAGCATGGCTGACACAAGGGCAATAGGGAATCCTGTAGCCTTTGATGCCAGAGCAGAAGAACGGGATGTTCTAGGGTTGATCTCGATTACGATGATTCTGTCAGATACAGGGTCATGTGCGAACTGTACATTTGTTCCACCGATGACCTCAACAGAGTCAACGATCTTGTATGCCTGCTCCTGAAGTCTCTTCTGAACGTCCTCAGAGATTGTGAGCATAGGAGCGGAGCAGAATGAATCACCTGTGTGTACGCCGAGAGGATCGATGTTCTCGATGAAACATACAGTGATCATATTGCCTTCGCAGTCACGTACAACTTCAAGCTCAAGCTCCTCCCATCCGAGGATTGACTCCTCAACGAGGACCTGACCTACAAGGCTGGCCTGGAGACCTCTTGCACAGACAGTTTTGAGCTCCTCCTTGTTGTATACGAGTCCGCCGCCGGCACCGCCCATGGTGTATGCAGGACGAAGAACAACAGGGTATCCGAGCTGATCTGCGATGGCGAGAGCCTCATCTACAGAGTAGGCAACCTCGCTTCTTGCCATTTCTATTCCGATTGCGTTCATGGATTTCTTGAATTCGATTCTGTCCTCACCGCGCTCAATGGCATCTACCTGAACACCGATGACCTTGACATTGTATTTGTCTAAGATGCCTTCTTTTGCAAGTTCAGCACAAAGGTTAAGTCCTGACTGTCCTCCAAGATTTGGAAGAAGAGCGTCAGGTCTCTCTTTTGCAATTATCTGCTCAAGTCTCTTGACATTGAGCGGCTCAATGTATGTGACATCAGCTGTCTCAGGATCTGTCATGATGGTAGCAGGGTTGGAATTGACCAATACGATCTCGTAACCAAGCTTCTTAAGGGCCTTGCACGCCTGAGTACCTGAGTAGTCGAACTCACATGCCTGACCGATGATGATTGGACCAGATCCTATTATCAGAACTTTGTTAATGTCTTCTCTTTTTGGCATATCTTTCTCCTTATTGTAAAATGATTCTTGTTCAGAGCGAGAGCACTGAAAACTACATGAAACCACACAAAATAAAGAAATATTTTAATGTGATTTTAAACATTTCCGGACATCGTTTATTTTCTTTTATAAAAATGCCCAAATTATTGTCATTATAAAGTATAAGAGCCCAAAAGTACATAGCTAATAAGGAAATAAATTGAAAAAATGAACTAAAATATGAAGTGGCTCAAGAATTGAATTGGAAAGTACGTATGAATATATAGTAAAAATTATGAATGGCATGGAAATTTTTATAAAAAATCCGGCACATATGAAAAAACACACATGCCGGATAAAATGTCTTATAACACTTTTGAAAGGAAATCCTTAAGTCTAGGATTCTTAGGGTTGCCGAAGAATTCCTCCGGTGTACCAGATTCAAGAATCTGTCCGTCGTCAATAAATACGACTTTATTGGCAACCTCCCTGGCAAATCCCATCTCATGGGTAACAATGATCATTGTCATGCCTTCATCTGCAAGAGCCTTCATAAGATCAAGAACCTCACCAACCATCTCAGGGTCGAGAGCGGAGGTTGGCTCATCAAACAGAATGACATCAGGATTCATGGCAAGCGCACGGACGATGGCCACACGCTGTTTCTGACCGCCTGAGAGAGTAGATGGATATACA